>Ga0209797_10000440_pt1 | contig 20764 bp, 18 predicted proteins | sample DOMMetBare3Fresh_2_FD_187472 | JGI IMG/M metagenome (GOLD analysis project Ga0209797, IMG submission 187472) | Wetland sediment microbial communities from St. Louis River estuary, USA, under dissolved organic matter induced mercury methylation -... | ecosystem: Environmental > Aquatic >... | reverse complement strand
TCACGTGGCCAACGGGGGACGAGTCGATCGCGGATCGCGCCCCCGTGCGCGTGCGGAGAGCGTCGTCGTCCCGTTCCGGCGCCGCGAGCAGGGCGAACGTCTCGATCTCGCCCGGCTCGTCCCTTCCGGTCGCTCGCTCCTGCTCGCCTTCGCGATCCTCGGCGGCGCCCTCTTCGCCTGGTTGCTCGCCCGGGAGACAGGCGTCTTCGGTGTGCGAACGCTAGACGTCCGCGGGGCGCAGCCGGGCGTCTCGCTGCAGGTGCGCAGGGCCCTCCGACCGTCGACCGGGACGAGCCTGCTCAAGCTCGACGTGGCCGCGGCCGAGCGCGCGGTCGAGGCGCTGCCCACCGTTGCGTCAGCACGATTCGACAGGGCCTTTCCGCACACGCTTCGGGTCTTCGTCACGCCCGAGCGCGCCGTCGCCGTCGTCCGCCAGGGCGCGAGCTCCTTCCTCGTCTCGGAGCGCGGCCGGGTGATGGCCGCCGTCCCCCGCACCGCCAGGCCCACGCTGGCCCGGATCTGGGTGAAGCGGGACGTCCACCTGACACCGGGCGCGACTGCGGACGGCGACCTCGCCACCGCCGTCGACGCTGTCGCCCCGCTCGCACGCTCACGGTTCCCGGGTCGCGTCACGTCGGTCACGACCACCCCCGACGAGCTGACGCTGCGCCTTCGCTCGGGCATCCAGGTGCGCCTCGGTGACCCGCTCGACGTGCGCCTCAAGCTGGTCGTCGCGGCGCGGGTGCTGCCGCTCGTCGCGGCGGACACCCGGTACCTCGACGTCTCCGTGCCCGAGCGCCCCGTGGCCGGCACAACCCTCTACTCTCAGGTAGAGGTTGATGCTACGACCTCGACCACCCCTTGAGATTTGCGTTGACAATGCCGACAAGGAGTCCGTACCCTGGCTCCGAAAGCCAGATCCAACAACTCCTTAGCTCGATGAGAGCTTGACGTCCAGGCAGGTCGAGGTGATGAAGCGATGAGTACCCAAGGCGGCAACTACCTCGCAGTGATCAAGGTCGTCGGCGTCGGCGGCGGCGGCACCAATGCGGTCAACCGCATGGTCGAGGCCGGCCTCGGCGGCGTCGAGTTCATCGCGGTGAACACCGACGCGCAGGCGCTGATGATGACGGACGCCGACGTCAAGATCCACATCGGGTCCAAGGCCACGCGCGGCCTCGGTGCCGGCGCAGACCCGGCGGTCGGGCTCGCAGCGGCACAGGAGACGCGCGACGAGCTGAAGGAGGCGCTCAAGGGCGCCGACATGATCTTCGTCACGGCGGGTGAGGGCGGCGGTACGGGCACCGGCGCGGCGCCCATCGTCGCCGAGCTCGGGCGCGAGCTCGAGGCGCTCACCGTCGGCGTCGTCACACGACCCTTCGGGTTCGAGGGTCGCCGCCGCGCCGAGCAGGCGGAGGTCGGCATCCAGAGCCTGCGCGACCGTGTCGACACGCTGATCGTGATCGAGAACGACCGGCTGCTGCAGGTGGTCGAGAAGAAGACGCCGGTGACCGAGGCGTTCCGCATCGCGGACGACATCCTGCGGCAGGGCGTCCAGGGGATCACCGACCTGATCACCGTGCCGGGGCTCGTCAACCTCGACTTCGCCGACGTGCGCACGATCATGCGCGATGCCGGGTCGGCGCTGATGGGCATCGGCACCGCGTCCGGCGAGAACCGGGCCACGGAGGCCGCGAACGCCGCGGTCTCGTCTCCGCTGCTCGAGACCACGCTCGACGGTGCCACCGGCGTGCTGCTCAACATCACGGGCGGCTCGAACGTCGGGCTGTTCGAGGTGAACGAGGCGGCAGGGGTCGTCACGGGCCATGCCGATCCGAACGCCAACGTCATCTTCGGCGCCGTGATCGACGAGTCGATGGGCGACGAGATTCGCGTCACGGTGATCGCTACCGGCTTCGGCGGCCGGCCACGCCGCCGCCGCGTGGAGGCGCCGGTCGGTGCGGCCGCCGGCAGGTCGGAGCGCCGCCCCGAGCCGGCCGCCGCGACGGACGCCGACATCGAGATCCCCTCCTTCCTGCGCGAGGACTGAGAGCACCGGCGCCCAGGGGCGTGGCGTGGCGCTAGAGTCGCGCCGTGACCGCGCTCGCCCGCACGCCCCTCTACGAGCGGCACGTCGCTCTCGGCGCGCGGATGGTGCCGTTCGCCGGCTGGGAGATGCCGGTGCAGTACGAGGGCGTGATCCCGGAGCACCTCGCGGTCCGGCGTGATCGAGGCGTGTTCGACGTCTCCCACATGGGCCAGCTCCACGTAGAAGGCCCGAACGCCCAGGCTCTGCTGCAAGGCCTGCTCTCCAACGACCTCGACCGCATCGGCGACGGCGAGGCGCAGTACACGCTGCTGACGAACGAGCGGGGCGGCATCGTCGACGACCTGATCGCCTACCGCATCGGCGCCTTCCACTACCTGCTCGTCGTCAACGCCGGGAACCGCCAGGCGGCGTACGAGTGGCTGAAGGAACATGAGCTCCGCGGCTCCGAGGTGCGCGACGCCTCTGCCGAGTACGCGCTCCTCGCCGTGCAGGGCCCGACCGCGATCGGGGCGCTCGGGCTGCCGGAGGCCGCAGCGTTCACGCACGCGATGGGCGAGGTCGACGGTGTGGAAGTGATGGTCTGCCGCACCGGCTACACCGGCGAGGCGGGTGTCGAGCTGATGTGCGCGAGCGAGGACGCCGTCGCGCTCTGGGACGCGGTCGTGGCCGCCGGCGCGACGCCGTGCGGCCTCGGTGCCCGCGATACCCTGCGGCTCGAGGTCTGCTATCCGCTCCACGGCAACGACATCACACAGGACACGGACGCCCTCTCGGCGGGGCTCGGCTGGGTGTGCGCGCTCGGCAAGGACTTCACCGGGGCCGAGCACCTCCGCGCGATCAGGGACGCGGGGCCGGAGCGACGCCTGGTCGCGTTCGTGATGGAGGAGAAGGCGATCCCGCGCCAGGGCATGCCGATCGAGGGCGGCGGCGAGGTGACGTCGGGGACGCACTCGCCGATGCTCGACGTCGGCATCGGCATGGGGTACGTGCCGGCCGGGAGCTCTGCTCCCGACCACACGCTGACGATCGACGTGCGCGGGAAGCCGAAGCGTGCGCGCGTCGTGAGGAAACCGATCTACGCGAAGGAGGAGACCTAGGTGGCAGGCGAGGAGAGCTATCCCGAAGGGCTGAAATACCACCCCGAGCACGACTGGGCCCGGATCGAGGGCGACGAGGCGGTGCTCGGCATCACGTGGTGGGCGCAGGACGCGCTCGGTGAGCTCGTCCACTTCGAGGCCCCGTCCGCCGGGGACGCGACGACCAAGGATGCCCCCTATGGCGAGGTCGAGTCCGTGAAGGCCGTGTCCGACGTGATCGCGCCGCTCTCCGGCGAGATCCTCGCCGTGAACCAGAAGGCCGTCGACGAGCCCGAAATCGTGAACGACGACCCGTACGGGGAGGGCTGGCTCGTGCGCATCCGTCTCTCGAACCCGTCGGAGGTGGAGGCGCTGCTGGACGTCGACGCCTACCGCGCCGTGGTAGCCGAGCAATGACGCGACGGCTCGGGGGAGCGAGGCGTGCCTCCGCCCCGTCCGGAAGGGACGCGTGAGATGACCGCCGGCTACCTCTCGCTCACCGAGCGCGACCGCGAGGAGATGCTCGCCGCCATCGGCGTCTCCTCGATGGAGGAGCTGTTCGCGCAGATCCCTGCCTCCGTGCGCTTCGATCGCGAGCTCGACGTGCCACCGGCCCTGTCGGAGGCCGAGCTCGTGCGGCACCTGGAGGAGCTCGCGGCGAAGAACGCCCACACGGGCTCGGAGCTGTCCTTTCTCGGCGCGGGCATTTACGACCACTACGTGCCCGCGATCGTCGACTACGTGCTGCAACGCGGCGAGTTCCTGACCGCCTACACGCCCTACCAGCCGGAGATGAGCCAGGGTGTGCTGCAGGCGATCTTCGAGTACCAGACCGTGATCTGCGAGCTGACGGGCATGGACGTCTCCAACGCGTCCGGCTACGACGGCTTCACGGTCGCGGCCGACGCGTGCCTGATCGCCCGGAATCACACCGGCCGCTCCCGGATCGTCCTCACCGAGACGCTCAACCCGCAGCTGCGTCAGGTCGTGAAGACCTACGCGCCGGGCTTCGGGCTCGAGGTCGTGGAGGTGCCTCACGACGGCGGAACGACCGATCCCGACCGTCTCGCGGCGGCGTCGCAGGACGCAGCCGCGGTGATCTTCCCGCAGCCGAACTTCTTCGGCTGCCTCGAGCCGGCGCCGGATCTGGCAGCCGCCGCGAAGGGGGCCGGCGCGCTCGCGGTTGCGCACGTCGACCTCACGTCGCTCGGCGTGCTCGAGGCGCCCGGCGCCTACGGGTGCGACATGGCGATCGGCGAGGGCCAGTCGGCAGGCAACTACCAGAGCTACGGCGGGCCCCACTACGGCTTCCTGGCTGCGCGCACCGAGTTCATCCGCCGGCTGCCCGGCCGGATCGTGGGCGAGACCACGGACCTGGACGGCGACCGCGGCTTCGTGCTGACGCTGCAGACGCGCGAGCAGCACATCCGCCGCGAGAAGGCCACCTCGAACATGACGACGAACCAGACGCTGCTCGCGCTCGGCGGGCTCGTCACGCTCTCCTGGCTCGGCCCGAACGGCCTGCGCGAGCTCGGCGAGACGTGCATGTCGCTCGTCGGCTACGCCAGGGAGCGGCTCGGGCTGCCGGCCGCCTTCGACCGCCCGGCGTTCAAGGAGCTCGCGGTGCGCACCCCGATCCCGGCCCGGGACGTGGTACGGCGGGCGCGCGAACGCGGTGTGCATCCGGGCTACGTGCTCGGCCGCGACGTCGACGGCATGGACGACGTGCTGCTCGTCGCGTTGACGGAGAAGCGCACGCCCGCGGAGATCGACCGGCTCGCCGACGTGCTCGCGGAGGTGTGCTGAGATGGAGCTGATCTTCGAGAAGAGCCAGGCGGGCCGGCGCGCCGGCCGGGTGCCGTCGTACGGGCTGCCGGTGCCGGAGGTGCCGGCCTCGTTGCGTCGTGCGCAGGCGCCGAGGCTGCCGGAGCTGGCCGAGAACGAGATCGTGCGCCACTTCACGAATCTCGCCGACCGCAACTTCGGGATCGACACGGGCTTCTACCCGCTCGGCTCCTGCACGATGAAGTACAACCCGCGAGTGAACGAGCGAGTCGTGGCGCTGCCCGGCTTCGCGAACCTGCATCCCCACCAGGAGGACGAGGGCGCGCAGGGTGCGCTCGAGCTGATGTGGGAGCTGCAGCAGATCCTCGCCGAGGTGGCGGGGCTGCCGGCGGTGACGCTGCAGCCGGCGGCCGGCTCGCAGGGCGAGCTGACCGGCCTGATGCTGATGCGTGCGTACTTCGCGGATCGTGGCGAAGGCGAGCAGCGCGACACGATCATCACGGCCGACACCGCGCACGGCACCAACCCTGCCAGCGTGACGATGGCCGGCTACAAGCTCGAGAAGGTCGCGACGACGGACCGGGGCAATCTCGACCTCGACGACCTCCGGGCCAAGGTGAACGAGCGCACCGCCGGGCTGATGCTGACCAATCCCTCCACGCTCGGCCTCTTCGACGAGGGCATCGCCGAGGTGGCGGAGATCTTTCACTCGCAGGGAGCTCTCCTCTACTACGACGGCGCCAACCTGAACGCCGTCGTCGGCATCTCCAGGCCCGGTGACATGGGCTTCGACATCGTCCACTACAACCTGCACAAGACGTTCTCCCAGCCTCACGGCGGCGGCGGCCCCGGGGCGGGGCCCGTCGCGGTGATCGAGGCGCTCGAGCCGTTCCTCCCGTCCCCGCAGGTCGTGCGCGACGGGGACGTGTTCCGGCTCGATCACGATCGTCCCAAGTCGATCGGCCGGGTGCGCGGCTTTGCGGGGCCGTTCGGCGTGTTCGTGCGCTCGTACGCGTACATGCGCGCCTACGGGCCCGATCTCCGCGCCATGTCCGAGACGGCAGTGCTGAACGCGAACTACGTGCTGGCCCGCCTCAGGGACGTCTACGAGCTGCCCTACGACCGGCTCTGCATGCACGAGTTCGTGCTCTCGGCGCGCGGGCTGAAAAAGGAGCACGGTGTCACCGCGCTGGACGTCGCCAAGCGCCTGATGGACTTCGGCGTCCACCCGCCCACGATCTACTTCCCGCTCGTCGTGCCGGAGGCCTTGATGATCGAGCCGACCGAGACCGAGTCGAAGGAGCGGCTCGACCACTTCGTCGACGTGATGACGCGGATCGCCGCCGAGGCGGCCGAGGACCCGTCGTTCCTCAAGGAAGCGCCCCACAAGCGGCCGGTGCGTCGCCTGGACGAGGTGAAGGCGGCGAAGGAGCCCGTCGTCAAGTACGCGTTCGGCGACCGCCCGCTCGTCGAGGCAGGGGCGTAGGGGTGCCCGTCTTCCGGGAGCTGATCCAGCTGTCCAACGAGCTCGTGGGCGCCGTGCGCGACCACGACCGGGAGCGGCTGGAGCAGCTGCTCGCGGCGGAGTTCACCCTCAGCGGCGCAGCGGGCGAGCTGGATCGCCAGGCCTTTCTCGCAGCCGCGTCGGGGCCGTACGAGATCGACGACTGGGCCTACGAGGAGATCGACCCGGAGGTCTACGGCGACACCGCCGTGGTCGTCTCCCGTTACCGGCAGGTCGGGCGCCTCGACGGGCGCGACCTCTCACACGGGATGCACGTGACGGACATCTGGGTGCGGCGCGACGGGCACTGGCAGATCGTGCGCCGGCACGCCACCGTCGCCGGCGGCTAAGGCTCGCTGCTGCGACGGTCACTGCGCGGAGCCAGGTAATGTCCAGACCTCGTGGAGTCCCTCGCACGCATCACGATCCGTGGCCGCTGGCTCGTCGTCGTCCTCTGGCTGCTGCTCACCGTCGCCGGGGCGATGGCCGCGGGGAAGCTCGCCGACCGCTGGTTCGAGCAGTTCTCGATCCCGGGCTATAGCGCCTACGAGGCCAACCAGCGCACGCTGAAGACGTTCGGGACGGGTCGGCAGTACCCGCTCGTCGCCGTCTTCCACGTCCAGAGCGGCGACATCCGCGCGCAGGGCGGCATCGAGGCCGCGATCGCAGCCGGCGCCGCCGAGAACAAGGGGTCGCGGGTCAGCTCGTGGTTCGCGACAAAGGACGAGGCCTTCGTCTCGGCCGACCGCAAGACCATGTTCGCGCAGATCTACCCCACGGGTGAGTCGACCTTCGAGTCCGTCCTCCCGATCGAGGAGACGCGCCGGGCGCTCGCCGCGAACGCCCCAGCAGGGGTGACGACTCACGTGACCGGCGTCGACGCGATCTTCCAGTCGCAGGGCGAGACCGGTGGGCCGAGCATCCTCATCGAAGTCCTCATCGGCGGCATCGGGGCGCTGCTGATCCTCCTCTTCGTGTTCGGCACCCTGCCTGCGGTGCTGATGCCCCTGCTCGTGGCGGTCTCGTCGATCCTGACGACGTTCCTCTGCGTCTACGGACTGACGTACGTCACGGACGTCTCGATCGTCGTCCAGTTCCTCGTCGCGCTCGTCGGGCTCGGGATCGCGATCGACTACACGCTGCTGATGATCTTCCGCTTCCGCGAAGAGATCGCCAACGGCCTGAGTGTCGACGACGCGATCGTCGAGACCATGCAGCACGCGGGGCGGTCGGTGATCGTCTCCGGCACGACCGTCGCGATCGGCCTCGTCAGCATGCTGATCCTGCCGCTGCCGTTCATCCGCTCGATCGGGCTCGGCGGGATGCTGATCCCGCTCGTGTGCGTGCTCGCCTCGATCACCCTCACGCCGGCGCTCCTGCGCCTCCTCGGCCCGAAGATCAACCGGTGGCGCGTGATGCCGAAGCGGCTCCTCACGCCCGACGACGTCGAGGCCGGCTTCTGGATGCGCTGGGGTCGTCTCGTCTCGCGGCGCCCCCTGCCGATCTTCCTGATCGGGATGGCGGTCGTCGTCGCGCTCCTGATCCCCGCCTCGCAGATGAACCCGAGCGATGCGGAGGTCGCGAGGCAGCCCGCAGCGGCGGATGCGGCCGCGGGCCGCCAGGCGCTGGCCGACGCGGGGATCACGGACGGGGTCTACAAGCCGTTCGCGGTGCTCGTCGAGGGCACGGCCGACCCGCAGAAGCTCGCCGCCATCGCTGCCGCCGTCCGCGCCGCCGACGGGATCGAGGGCGTGACGGAGCCGTCGGGAGCGGCCTGGCGCCGAGGGGATGCCGCGCTGCTGGAGGCCTTCTCGTCGACCGATGGATCATCGAAGGACAGCCGCAAGGTCATCTCCAACCTGCAGGAGCGCGTGCTGCCGGCCGCAGAGGCGGCGGCGGGCCCCGGTGTGGCGGTGACGCTCGGGGGCTCGGCCCCGGAGGAGCGCGACTTCGTGCACGCCGTCTACGGGAACTTCGGCTGGGTGCTGCTGTTCGTGATCGTGCTCACGTTCGTGCTCTTGACCCGTGCGTTCAGGTCGATCGTGCTGCCGCTGAAAGCGGTGATCCTCAACCTCATCTCGCTCGGCTGTGCGTACGGCGTGGTCGTGTTCATCTTCCAGCAGGGCCACGGCAGCGAGGCGATCTGGGGCGTGCAGGCGACCGGGGTCGTGATCTCCTGGATCCCGCTGATGATCTTCGCGTTCCTGTACGGGATCTCGATGGACTACGAGGTGTTCATGATCACCCGCATCCGCGAGTCCTACGACGAGACGCGCGACACGAGTGAGGCGATCTCGCTCGGCCTCGCCCGCACCGGCAAGCTCGTGACGAGCGGCGCGGGCGTGCTGATGTTCGCCTTCTTCGCGCTCTCCACCGGCCCGGGGCTCGACATCAAGCTGTTCGGGATCGGGCTCGCCGCCGGTGTGATCATCGACGCGACCCTGATCCGGCTGCTGCTCGTGCCGTCCTCGATGCACCTGCTCGGACGCTGGAACTGGTGGCTGCCCGGTTGGGCGGCGAAGGCGCTGCGGACGACCCCGAGCCCGCTCGAGCCGCGGGCACCGGCCGAGCCCCAGGCCGACAGCGCGTAGGGTTTACCGGACGGCGGCCAGCTGCCCGCACGCAGCGGCGATGTCACGCCCGCGGGTCAGTCGCACGGTGTTGGGGATGCGCGCTCGGTCGAGCACCTGCTTGAACGCCGCAATCGTGTCGCGAGAGGAGCCGTCGAACATCCCCGTCGGGTTGTAGGGGATCAGATTCACCTTGAACGCCTCGCGTCCGAGCACGGCGGCGAGCTCGCGCGCCTGTGCGGGGCTGTCGTTGACGCCGGCGAGCATCACGTACTCGACGTAGACCCTGCGTCCCCTCAGCGTGACGTAGCGGCGGCACTCGCCGAGGACGTCCTCGAGGGGATAGCGGTCGTTCACCGGCATCAGCCGGGAGCGCAGCGCCGGATCGGCGGCATGGACGGACACCGCCAGCCTGATCGGTTGTTCGACCTCGTCCACGAACCGCGTGAGGCCCGGCATCCACCCGACGGTGGAGATCGTGGTGCGGCGGTGCGTGATGCCGATGTCCGGCAGGCGCCTGGCAGCGGCGATCACGTTGTCGAGGTTGAGCATGGGCTCGCCCATCCCCATGAAGACGCAGTGGTCGAGCGCCTCACCGCGGCGGAAGTGCAGCGCCTGGTCGAGGATCTCGGAGGGGGTCAGGTTCCTCCCGAACTGCATCGTCCCCGTCGCGCAGAACGTGCAGGTGAGCGGGCAGCCCGACTGTGCAGAGACGCAGATCGAGCGGCGCCCGTCCCGGTAGCGCATCAGCACTGCCTCGACGGGATGTCCGTCCTGGGTGCGGAAGAGCGTCTTGACGGTGCCGTCCTTCGCGTGCAGCTCGTCCTCGACCGTCAGGGTCGAGTACGGCACCTCGGCGGTGAGCGCTTCACGCAGCCGCACGGGGACGTTCGTCATCGCGTCGTAGCCGGCGGCGCCGGCGGCCGTCCAGCCCCAGACCTGGCGCGCGCGATAGGCCGGCTCACCGTGGGCCGTGAGCGTGCTCTCGAGCAGTGCGATGTCCACCCGTTGAGGGTAGCTGCGTCCGCTCCGCGCGACGTGTCAGGCGAGCGCGACGAGCGTGCGCGGTGCCGCTGCCACGGTGAGCTCGGCCACCAGGGCGTCGACGACGAGCGGGTCGAACTGCGACCCGGAGCAGCACGTCAGCTCGGCGAGCGCCACGTCGTGCGAGAGAGCCTCCCGGTACGGCCGGCGACTGGTCATCGCGTCGAATGCGTCTGCGACGAAGATGATGCGCGACGGCAGCGGGATCTCCTCTCCCGCGAGGCCGTGCGGGTAGCCGGCGCCGTCCCAGCGCTCGTGATGGTGGAGCACCCATTCGGCGACGACGCCGACGCCGAGCGAGTTCAGCATCCTGCGCCCGGTCTCGGGGTGCTCGCGCAGTGCGCGCCAGTCCTGCTCCCCGAGCGTGTCGGTCTTCGTCAGGATCTCGACCGGCACCGACAGCTTGCCGATGTCGTGCACCTGCCCGGCAAGGCGCACGAGAGCGACCACGTCGCTCGAGAGCCCGAGCCGGGAAGCGAGCCGGCCCGACAGCTCGGCGACCCGACGCGAGTGGGTCTCGTGGATCTCCGACTCCGGCGTGTCGCGAAGCCGGTCCGCGATCTCCATCGCGTCCGCGAGCGCCCGTGCCGCGCTCAGCTGCGCGGCGTCCGACGCGCGCCTCCGCACGCTGGCGAGGTCGAAGAGGTTCGGCTGGTAGCGGTGCGCCTGGTCGCGGCCGGCGTTCTTCGCGTGGTAGAGGGCCGAGTCCGCAGCGGCGAAGAGGGCATCCGCGGTGGCGCCGTCTGCCGGGAAGGTTGCATGACCGAGCGAGGCCGTCACCCCTGTCGAGCCCTCGGCCTGTCCGGCGCGCACGCTTCCGACGATGGCGCGGGCAGCCGCGGCGCCCACATCGTCACCGGCGGGGAGCAGGAGTGCGAACTCGTCGCCGCCGAGGCGGTAGGAATCGCCGTGGGCGCCGAGATGACCGGCGACACGGGCGAGCACCGCGTCGCCGACCTGGTGACCGAAGCGGTCGTTGACCTCCTTGAAGCGATCGACGTCGGCGAGGACGAGCGTCAGCTGGTCTCCGGTCTCCGCGGCAGCCGCGATGCGCTCGATCAGGGTCTCCTGGAAGGCGCGGTGGTTGCCGAGCCCGGTGAGGGGATCGGTCTTTGCCAGTCGAAGCGCCTCGAGCTCGCCGTGACTCGAGCGCTGGTAGAGCGCGACGGCGATGATGGGGCCGAGCAGCGCGGCGGAGAGGAACGGCGAGCGGTCCCACAGCACCGCGAGCGTGAGGGAGACGGACGCCATGATCGCGAACGGGGCCGCGGTCCAGCGGACGGATGTGAGAAAGACGAGCTCGAATCTCTGGCCGCTGGCCCGCGCCACGACGAGCGCCACCAGGGTCACGTTGACGACGTAGAACGCGAACGAGCCGCCCGTGACGCCGGCGAGCAGCGAGCCGACCGTGGCGCCGTTGCCGGTCACCGTGATCAACCCTCCTGCCGCGGCCGCCGCCAGCGCGTAGACCGAGCTGTTGTACGCGACCCGGACGAAGGGCCTCCGGCCGCGAAGCTCGATCGCCAACCGGCAGAGGAACCCGACCAGGGTGGCGGCCTGCCACCCGTGGACGAGAGCGGTGCCCACGATGAACGAGGCAGCCAGCGAGACGCCGCCCGCCGACACGCCCTCCACCGGCACCGGGAACGCCTCGGCGACCGTCGCCGCGAGCAGCAGCACCAGGACGCCTACCAGTACCTCCCACCCGAACGAGGTCTGGGAGAGCGTCGCGAGCGCCGCGACCACGGCCGCGGCGCCCACGACGGAGACCGGGGAGACGATGAGCGCGAGGCCCTGAGGCCGGTGGTCGCTCGCCGGGGGGACTGCCTCTCCCGGAGTCACGACGCTAGAACGCGCTCACCGAGAAGCACGACCAGTGGAACCCGCCGCCGACCGCCGCGATCGCCAGCAGCACGACGAGAACCCCGAACGTGAGAGCAGGACGCCAATGAAGCATTGTTCCTTCTCCTTCAGATGCCGCAGACGGGAGGACTTTCACCCGCTCGCACATCGTCGGCTTCTGGCGGAAACCGGCCGCCCCCGCACGGGGTATGCGATCTCCCCGATCGAGTGATTCAGCGGTGGGTGCTCATCGCACCGTGAGCTCCCAGCCGGCGCCGGTCAGTCGTGCGGCGCAGGCACGACGAGCACCGGGCAGTGCGCATGGTGGAGCACGTGATGGCTGACCGATCCCAGTACGACGGCGCCAACGGCCCCGAGGCCACGCTGGCCGACGACGATCAGCTCGGCGTCTCGCGCGTTGTCGAGGATCGCGTGCCCTGCGGGCGCCTCGGCGAGGACGCACTCGACGGCGGCCGCGCGCTCCCCGGCTACGGCGTCGACGACGCTGTGGAGCAACTCCTCCGCCTCCTGGCGGATCGGCTCGCGGTCGACCGGCGCGATGAAGCCCGGACCGGTCATCGTGACGGGGACGCTGGCCATCCACGCGTGGACGGCACGAACGCGGGTGCCGCGCATGCTCGCCTCGTGGAGCGCGAGTTGCAGCGCCTCCTTCGACGCGGCGGAGCTGTCGACACCGACGACGATCACGCTGCGACCGTACCATCGCTCTCACGGCGGCGTGCACAATGCGGCGGCCGTGATCGATCTCCGCTCCGACACCGTCACCCGCCCGACCGCCGGGATGCGGCAGGCGATCGCCGCCGCCGAGGTGGGGGACGAGCAGATGCGGGAGGACCCGTCCGTCAACGCGCTGCAGGAGCGGGCGGCGTCCCTGCTCGGGCAGGAGTGGGCGCTCTTCCTGCCGACGGCGACGATGGCGAATCAGATCGCTCTCAAGCTGCATGCGCGGCCCGGCGACGTGCTCGTCGCCGAGGAGCTGTCACACGTGTTGATCTACGAGTTCGGCGGCCCTGCCGTGCACGCAGGAGTGATCTCCGTCGGCATCGCCGGCGAGCACGGCCGTGTCACGCCGGAGCAGCTCGCGGCGGTCGTGCGGCGGAGCGCGTACGACGTCGACCAGCGCCCGGCCGTGCTCTCGCTGGAGAACACGCACAACAGTGCCGGCGGCACCGTGTGGCCGCTCGCCGACCTGGACGCGATCGTGCAGGTTGCCCACGAGCACGGGTTGGGCGTCCACCTGGACGGTGCCCGCCTGATCAACGCAGCGGTCGCGCAGGGCGTCTCTCCGGCAGAGATCGCCCGGCGCTGCGACACCGTCACGCTCTGCCTCTCCAAGGGGCTCGGCTGTCCGCTCGGGGCGATCCTGGCCGGGCCTGCCGGGATGCTGGAGCGCGCGTGGCGCGAGAAGCACCTGTTCGGCGGAGCGATGCGCCAGGCCGGCGTCGTGGCGGCGGCCGGGCTCTACGCGCTCGATCACCACGTCGAGCGGCTCGCCGACGATCACAGGCGCGCGCGGCACCTGGCCGAGGCGTGGCACGGGGCCGGCCTTTCCGTCGACCTCGAGCGCGTGCAGACGAACTTCGTGCAGATCGACGTCGCCCCGCTCGGGCTCTCGCGGCAGGAGGCGCTCGACCGCCTGCGCGCCGCCGGCGTCGGCCTGTCGGCGACGATCCACGACTCGATCATCAGGGCGGTCACGCACCTCGATGTCGACGACGACGACGTGGAGCGGGCGGCGGCGGTCGTCCCGGGCGCCCTGCAGTAGAGCGGCCGTCAGCCCGCGACGCGGAAGGTCTTCGTCGCGGTCTTCTTGCCGTCGAGCGAGAAGACGCAGGCGTAGCTCCCGGCAGGGAGCCCGCCGGGCTTCGAGACCTGCACGCCGAACACCGAGACAGCCAGCGGGACCTTGCGGGTCAGCGTCAGGCCGGTCGGCTTGCCGCCGAAGAGGACGTCCGCCCGTGCCTGCTTGCCCTTGGCGAGGCTGTAGACGGCGCTGCAGGTGAGCGCGTCGGTTGCAGGGAGCGTCGTCGCAGCGTCGCTGCGGCACGCGCGTACGGGCCCCGCCAGGACGGTGTTCTTCGTCAGGCAGGCGGCCAGGCCGGTCACGGGGCCGCTCGGCCCGCTCGTCGTGAACGACACCGAGGAGCTCTCCGATCCCGCCGTCACGTCGCACCGCCACGCCCCGCCGGGGAAGGGCGCGCCGCCGATCGTCAGATACGTGTAGATGTTGCCGTCGCGGGAGATCCGGCCCTTCTGCAGCGGGAAGGCGGCACCGCGGTAGCTCAGGCGGCCGGTGAAGGTGTCGCCGGCGTGGTCGGAGGTGCGCGCCGAGCAGTAGATCGTGCCCGAGCGGATCCCGGAGCGCTGATCCGCCCGGCAGGCGCTGTCGCCGCGGTCGAATCCGGAGGTCCCGCAGACGCGCACGTTGTCGAGTCCCGCCACAGTGCCGCCGAAGCCGGCCAGGGCGACCGCGCCGAGGCCGATCGCGAGCAGGGCGATGGTGGCGCGCACGGGGCGACGCTATCAGTCTGGACGTGCAGAATGCTCCCGCCATGACACGCGCCTCCGATGCTCTCGCGGGCCGGCTCGACGCGCTGCTCGCAAGCGAGCAGGCGCGTCGGCGCGTCCCGTCGATCAGCGCCTGTGTGTTTCGGGACGGCGAAGTCATCTGGGAGCGGGCGCTCGGCCTCGCCGACGTCCGGTCGGGCGAGCCCGCCACCACCGAGCACGCCTACCGGATCGGGTCGATCACGAAGACGTTCACGGCCGTCGCGATCATGCAGCTCGTCGACGCCGGCGAGGTCGAGCTCGACGCCCCTCTCCACGACTACCTGTCCGAGACGCCCGCGGGCCCGACGGTGCGAATGGCGCTCACGCACCTGTCCGGCGTGCAGCGCGAGACGCCCGGCGCCGACTGGGAGTCGATGCAGCCTCCTACCCGCACAGAGCTGCTCGCAGGTGTCGCGGACGCGGAGCTCGTGCTGCCGCCGGGCAGGTTGTGGCACTACTCGAACCTCGTCTTCGCCGTCCTCGGTGAGATCGTGGCGCGGGCGGGCGGCTCGACCTACGCGGAGGTGCTACGGGACCGTGTGCTCGATCCCCTGGGGCTCGGTCGCACTCGCCTGCGGCCCGAAGGCCCCCGTGCCACCCCGTACTTCGTGGAGCCGTACTCGGACGGCGTCCGCGTGGAGCCCGATCCCGACGTGACCGAGCTGACCGGCGCCGCCGGCTGGCTGTGGTCGACGAGCGGCGATCTCGCGCGCTGGGGGTCGTTCCTCGCGGAGGGCGACGACGCAGTGCTCGGGCGAGAGCGCCTGGAGGAGATGGCGAGGGTGCACGCGATGGTCGACGAGGAGCGCTGGACGGTGGGTTGGGGGCTCGGCCTGGAGCTGTTCCGCCGCGGCGACCGGGTCTTCGCCGGCCACGAGGGCGCGATGCCCGGCTTTCTCGCGAGCCTCGTCGTGCAGCGGGCCGAGCGGACGGGCGCGGTCGTGCTCACGAACTCGGGCGCCCAGGTGGACACAAAGACGCTGGCGCTCGGTCTCGCCGAGGCGGCGCTCGACGCGCTCCCGCGTGCCCCGGCGGCGTGGGTGCCGGACGCCGGGCCGCCGGCGGGCCTCGAGCCGCTGCTCGGGCGCTGGTGGACCGAGGGCGAGGAGCTGGTGCTCTCGTTTCGTGGCGGCCGCTTCCAGGCAGAGCTCGTGGGCGGCCCCGAGGGCCGCAACGTCTCGTTCTTGGAGCCGGCCGGCGACGACCGCTGGCGCGTGGTGGAAGGCCGCGAGCACGGGGAGCTGCTCCGGGCCGTACGGGATGGGGACGGCGCCGTGCGGAAGCTCTACTTCGTCGGCTATCCGCTGACGCGGGAGCCGAGCACGTTCGGGTGACCTCTAGAGGGCGCGGTCGCCTACGGCGAAGAACGCAGCAGCCGCTGCGGCGTAGGCGGCGATCAGCAAGGCGCCTCGCAGGCGCGACGATTCGCCGCCCCACACGACGAACGCGACGATCGCGATCGCGCCGGCCAGTGCGCCGAGCTCGACGGGCCGAAACGCGAGCGCCAGCGGGTCGATCAGCCACGAGAGCAACGCGACGACCGGGATCAGGAACACGGCGACCTGCGCCGCGGACGCGAGCGCGATCTCCGCGGCGAGCTTGATCTTGCCGCGGTAGGCGACGATCACCGCGCCGCCGTGCTCGGCGGCGTTGCCGACGATCGCGACGATCACGGCCGCGACGAAGAAATCGCTCAGGCCGGCCTTGTGGGCGAACTCCTCCAGCGAGCCGACGAGTATCTCCGCCACGAGTGCGGTTGCGACCGTCGCGATGCCGAGCGCGGCGAGCGACCTCCTGAACGACCAGGATTCGATCTCCTCGTCGCTCGAGACGTGCACCAGCCGGTGGCGGCGCAGCGAGTACCAGGTCGTTGCGAGGTACACGAGTAGCAGCGCGATCGAGACAGGCACCGAGAGATTGGCGATCGCGCGGCGGTCGGGGTTGCCGTCCCAGCTCGGGATCGCAGGCACCAGGAAGAGCAGGACGGCGAGCCCGATCGCCGCGAGCGACAGGAAGCTCGACCAGCGCTCGATCTCGCCGCGCCCGCCCGCGACCAGCGAGAACCCGAGCACGAGCAGGAGGTTGCCGACGACGGAGCCCGTCAGCGAGCCTCGTACGACCTCGGTCAGACCCTCGTGCACCGCGATGATCGCGATGATCAGCTCGGGCGCGTTGCCGAACGTGGCGTTGAGGAAGCCTCCCACGCCGGGCCCCGTGTGCTCTGCCGCGTGCTCGGTCGCCTCGCCGATCAGCCAGGCGAGCGGGACGAGCGCCAGCGCGGAGAGCGCGAAGAGCGCCGTATCGCCGAGATCCGTCAGGTAGTGGAGCGCGATGACCGCGGGGGCGAGGAAGAGCCCGGCGAAGAGGAACTTTCGGATCATCGTCCGGCAACCCTACCCGGCTCCCCGCCGGCAACACGGCCGCCGCGAAAAGGCCACCGCGCGGCGCCAATGCCTGAAAACGGCGCCACTGTCAAGTCTTGCGCGGTGTGCTCGCGCGGTGCCACAGTTCCGTGCATGAGCGAGCTGAGCGACACCCGGGCCCCGACCGACCTGCCGCTGCGGCCGCAGGACGAGGTCGAGTGCCGCCGCTGCGAGGTGCACTGCGACAAGGTGGTCTACCCCGGGGCCTGCGTCGCCCGCGCCTGCCCGTTCGTGTACGCGTACGAGGCGTGGGGTCACACGTACATGGGCTGCCTGCAGAAGGTGTTCTCGGTCGAGATCGACCTCGACCTGCTGCAGGCGGCCGAGCGCCACAGCCTCGGCTTCGGCGCCGTGAAGGCTCTGCGGGCGCCGCTGCCGATGTGCCATGCAGAGGTCTCTTCGTGCTATGAGGGCCGCTCCGACGAGATCGGCTGCCGCAACCCGGAGTTTTTCGAGATGCCGGTCTCGCGGCCGAGCTTCCGCGTGTTCGCACGGCTCTCCGACTGAGCGTTCCCGAGAGCTACGCGCCTGCCCAGCGTGCGTGCAGGTCGCGTAGCCGCTGCACCTCCGACGCGTCCGGGCCGTGGCCCTCGGGGCCGGGTGTCTCCAGGATGGCGGGGAGCTCCTGGAAGGCAGGATGGGCGAGGAAGGCGCCGAGCTTCTCGCCGAGCAGGCCGAGACCGATCGAGTCGTGCCGGTCGCGATTCGACCCGAGCTCGGCCTTCGAGTCGTTCACGTGCAGGCAGCGCAGGCGGTCGAGCCCGATGCGCGCGTCGAGGTCGGCGACGGCGGCGTCGAGCGCCGACGCGTCGGTCACGTCGACGCCGGAGACGTACCAGTGGCAGGAGTCGAGGCAGACCCCGAGGCGCGGATGCCGGTCGAGCGCCTCGAAGAGGGCTGCAAGCTCCTCGGTGGAGCGGCCGATCGTGCCTCCCGCTCCGGCCGAGTTCTCCATCAGCAGCCAGAGGTCGTCCGTGGTCAGCTCGAGCAGCTCGCGCAGCGCCGGCACGACGTGCTCGAGCCCCGCTTCGAAGCCGGAGCCGAGGTGCGAGCCGACGTGGAAGATGACGCCGTCCGCGCCGATCGCACCGGCCGCCTCGAGCGAGGAGCGCATCGCCGCCACCGACTTCTCGTAGATGACCGGGTCGGGGCTCGCGAGGTTGACGAGGTAGAGCGCGTGGCAGACGACGGCCGCGATCCCCGCCTCGAGGCGCCGCTCCCGGAAGCGCGCCGTCTCCTCCGGCGTGTGGCTCGTGGGCCGCCACATGCGGGGGCTCTGGGTGAATACCTGCACGGCGTCGCACCCCAGTGCCTCGGCCCGGTCGATCGCGTTCGAGATGCCGCCGGAGGACGAGACGTGGGCGCCGAACAGCATCGGCGTACGCTACCCGCCGATGCGCCTTCCCCTGCACGAGAAGCTCGGCCCGCTCCAGGAGCGCGACTTCCGGCTGCTGTTCTCCGCGACGACGATCACGACTGTCGGCGATCGCCTCGCCGGCATCGCGCTCGCGTTCGCGGTGCTCGACGTCGGCTCGGTCACCGGTCTCGGCATCGTGCTGGGCGTGCGCCAGGCGGTCGAGGCGCTCGTGCTCGTCTTCGGCGGGGTTCTCTCCGACCGGCTGCCGCGGAGCTCGATCCTCGTCGGGGCGTCTCTGTTGCAGGGGGCTGCGCAGGCGGCGACGGCCGCCGTCGTCCTCACCGGTCATGCGTCGCTGGCCTGGCTGATCGTGTTGGTGGCCCTGTACGGGATCGGCGCCGGCATGGTCGTCCCGGCCGAGGTCGGGCTCGTGCCCCAGACGGTCAGCGGCGGCCGCCTGCAGCAGGCGAACGCGTTGCAGGGCATGTCCCGGAGCATCGTCGGGGTGCTCGGCCCGGCCGTCGGCGGCACGCTCGTCGCGCTCGGGAGCCCCGGGATCGCGCTGGGCGCCGACGCGATCTCGTTCGTCGTGTGCGCGGCGCTGCTGGCCCGGATCCGGATCCCCGCCCGTGCCGGGGACACCAAGCGAGCGAGCTACCTGCACGAGCTGCGCGACGGTTGGCAGGAGTTCACGGCGCACACCTGGCTCTGGTCCTCCGTGGGGGTGTTCGGCTTCTCGAACATGTTCTACGTGGGCTGCTGGGCCGTGCTCGGGCCGGAGATCGCCGACCGGGAGCTCGGCGGCGCGGGCCCCTGGGCGCTCATCCTCAGCGCCGGCGGCGTCGGCGCCGTGCTCGGCGGCCTCGCCGCCATGCGCGTGCGGCCGGCGCGCCCGCTGCTCGCGTCCGTGCTGGCCCCACTGCCGATGACACTGCCGCTCGTGGGCCTGGCGTTCGGCTGGCCGGTCTGGGCGATCGCCGGGCTGAACCTGCTCGGCGGGATCGGCCTCTCGATCCACCTGACGCTGTGGTTCACCGTGTTCCAGCGTGAGGTCCCCGAGCGTGCACAGTCCCGTGTGAGCTCGTACGACGCGCTCGGCTCCTTCGTGCTCGTTCCGCTGGGGATGGCCTTCGTGGGCCCGATCGCCGCGCTGACGGGGAACACGGCGGCGCTGCTGCTCACGGTCGCCGTGTTCATAGCCGCTACAGCCGCGATCGCGGCGATCCCGTCGGTGCGGGCGATCCGAGCGACAGCGGTCGACGCGGCGCGCGTCCCTACAATGGCGCCGCGATGAGCGTCCGCGTCCGCATGGCTCCGAGTCCCACCGGGTTCCTCCACATCGGGACGGCGCACACGTTCCTCTTCAACTGGCTCTTCGCCCGCGGCCGGGGCGGCGAGTGCCTGCTGCGGATCGAGAACACCGACACGAGCCGCGAGGTGGCCGAGGCCGTCGCGCAGATCCAGCGCTCCTTGCGGTGGCTCGGCATCGACTGGGACGGCCCCGTGACGTTCCAGCTCGACGCAATGGAGCGCTGCCGCGACCTCGCCGCGAAGCTCGTGGCGGAGGGGAAGGCCTACGAGGAGGAGGGAGCGATCCGGTTCCGCATGCCCGACGAGGGCGCCACCGGCTGGGACGACGCCGTGCGCGGCCGGATCGACGTGCCGAACGAGCAGCTCGAGGACGTGGTCATCGTTCGCTCCGACGGGCGGGCCACCTACAACTTCGCCTCTCCCGTCGAGGACATGGACGACGGCATCACCCACGTCGTCCGCGGTGAGGACCACATCTCCAACACGCCCAAGCAGATCCAGATCCTGCGGGCGCTCGGCCACGAGCCGCCGCTCTACGCGCACCTGGGCAGCATCCTCGGCGCCGACGGGAAGAAGCTCTCGAAACGCCATGGCGCCGTGTCGGTGGATGAGTTCGCCGAGGCGGGCTACGTGCCGGAGGCGCTCGTGAACTTCCTCTCCCTGATCGGCTGGGCGCCCGACGGTGAGACGACGATCATGTCGCGCGACGAGATCGTCGAGCGCTTCTCGCTGGAGGCGGTGAGCGCAAGCCCCGGCACCTTCGACTTCGCAAAGCTCGACTGGATGAACGGCGTGTACCTACGGGCGCTGCCGGCGGACGACTACGCCGCACGGCTGGCCGCCTGGGTGGGAGAGCACGGCTACGAGTGGCCTGTCGAGCGGATCCACGCAGCGGCCCCGCTGGTGCAGGAGAAGATCGGGCGGCTGGGCGAGTTCCCGGAGTTCGCGGGGTTCCTGTTCGGCGAGGTGGAGCCCGACCCGGCGCTGCTCGACCGGGACATCCTCGCCGGTGCCGCACGCGCGCTCGAGGGGGTCGAGCCGTGGTCCGCGGATGCGCTCGAGGCAGGTCTCAAAGCGCTCTGCGACGAGCTCGGCCAGAAGCCGCGCCAGGTGTTCGGCCCGATCCGGGTCGCCGTCACCGGCTTCCGCATCTCGCCCGGCCTGTACGAGAGCCTCGAGCTGCTCGGGCGGGACGTGACGCTCGAACGCATCCGGCACGGTGCGGAGCTCG
>Ga0209797_10000439_pt1 | contig 20849 bp, 17 predicted proteins | sample DOMMetBare3Fresh_2_FD_187472 | JGI IMG/M metagenome (GOLD analysis project Ga0209797, IMG submission 187472) | Wetland sediment microbial communities from St. Louis River estuary, USA, under dissolved organic matter induced mercury methylation -... | ecosystem: Environmental > Aquatic >... | reverse complement strand
CTCGTCGCCATCGAACGGGCATCAGGATCGGTGAGTGAGATCTGCTGATCAGGAGACGCCAGCATCTGCTTCTCGTAAGCTTCGAGGCGCTGCATCTCGCTGGCAAGCTTGACGAGCTTTTCCTTCAGATGCGCGGTCTTCGCCGCGAGCGCTTCCGATGGGTCCTGCAGATCGGCCGTGTCGAGCTGCGCTAGATAGCGCGCGACGCTCTCTTCTAGTTGCGCTCGCCGCCGCTCGACTTTGCCCTTCGTGAAGTTCTTGTCGCGCGTATTGACCGCCTTGAACTTCGAGCCGTCGATCGCGACGCTGGCCTTCGTCAGTAGCCCCATGTCGCGGCACAACGCGACGAACTGAGCGCAGACTTTCTTTATCGCTGGCCCATTGTCCTTGCGGAAATCGGCAATCGTCTTGTCGTCGGGCGTCAGCCGCTTCAGAAGCCAGATCACTTCGAGATTGCGACTGGCCTCGCGCTCCAGGCGGCGGCTCGACTGGATGCGATTGAGGTAGCCGTAGATGTAGAGCTTGAGCAGTGTGGAGGGATGGTAGGACGGCCGCCCGGTCCCTTCCGGAACGACGCCCTCGAAGCCGAGCTTCTCCAGGTTCAGCGCATCGACGAACGCATCGACCGCACGAACAGGATTGCTCTCGTCGATCCAGTCATCGAGGCATTCGGGCAACATCGTCGATTGCCCGCGCTCGGCCCCTTCCACGAACCGCTTCATGATCCGCCCCCGCAAATCGTGAGGCGACTCATAGCCGACTCGGCGTTTTCACGCAGCCAGGGTCAAAACAACCGTGCGATGTTGGCCTTGCGGCAGCACTCGACCGAATGCGGACGATGTGCTCGCAAGAGCTGGCCGGACCGCGCCAACCTGCTTAGCTTTCTTGGCGTGGTGCATATCCTTGTCGGCGAGCTGGTGCGCAGCCCGGATCAAGTCCGGGGCGGGCTTTCGCCGGGACATGCGCGAGCGGTCCTGCGCCGATCCACCGATCGAGATCTTCAAGCGCGCGGCGGCAGAGCGCGCGCTTCTTGGCGAGCGCCTTGGCGGGGCCGCGCAGCCGTTTGCCGTCGGCGTCCGGTGGCAGTGCGTGATCGAACGGTGGGAACAATCCGAAATTGACGTTCATCGGCTGGTAGGAGCGCGGACCGGCATCGATCGTCTCGACATGGCCGCCGGTGATGTGATTGAGCAGCGCCCCGTGCGCAGTGGTCGTGGGCGGCGGGGTAAGCGGCTCGCCCAATTTCTCCGCCGCCGCGAAGCGCCCGGCCAGGAGCCCGACCGCGGCCGACTCGACATAGCCTTCGCAGCCGGTGATCTGGCCGGCAAAGCGCAGCCGCGGCGCTGCGTTGAGCCGCAGCGTCTTGTCGAGGAGCCTCGGGGCATTGAGGAAGGTGTTGCGATGCAGCCCGCCGAGGCGCGCGAACTCGGCCTGCGCGAGCCCCGGGATGGTGCGGAAGATGCGCACCTGCTCGCCGTGCTTGAGCTTGGTCTGGAAGCCGACCATGTTGAACAGCGTGCCGAGCCGATTGTCCTGGCGAAGCTGCACGACGGCGTAAGCCTTCGACATGTCCGGATGCGGATTGGTGAGCCCGAACGGCTTCATCGGGCCATGGCGCAGCGTCTCGCGGCCGCGCTCGGCCATCACCTCGATCGGCAGGCAGCCGTCGAAATAGGGCGTTCCTTCCCATTCGTGGAAGGCGGTCTTGTCGCCCGCGATCAGCGCGTCCACGAAGGCGTCGTATTGCTCGCGCGTGAGCGGGCAGTTGATGTAATCGACGCCCGTGCCGCCCGGGCCGGCCTTGTCGTAGCGCGACTGGAACCAGGCGACCGACATGTCGATCGAGTCGCGATGCACGATCGGCGCAATCGCGTCGAAGAAGGCGAGCGCGTTCTCGCCGGTGAGCCTCCCGATCGCGTCCGCCAGCGCCGGCGAGGTGAGGGGCCCGGTCGCCACGATGACGCAGTCCCACTCGTCCGGCGGCAGGCCCGCGATCTCCTCGCGCCGGACCTCGATGAGCGGATGCGCCGCCATCGTGTCGGAGACCGCGGCGGAGAAGCCCTCGCGGTCGACCGCGAGCGCGCCGCCGGCCGGCACCTGACTGGCGTCGGCCGCGCGCATGATCAGCGAGCCGAGGCGCCGCATCTCCTCGTGGAGAAGCCCGACCGCGTTGTGCTCGCGGTCGTCGGAGCGGAACGAGTTCGAGCAGACGAGCTCGGCCAATCCCGGGGTCTTGTGGACGGCGGTCGTGCGCACTGGGCGCATCTCGTGCAGGACCACGTGAATCCCGCGCGCGGCGATCTGCCACGCGGCCTCACAGCCCGCCAGTCCGCCGCCGATGACGTGGATCGCATCGCCTTTCATCCCGCATATCTACGCTTGAGCGATTGCCGGGACAAATGCTCCGCGCAAGACCCGCGGGAACCCATCGGATCATCGCCCGTTGTCCCCTCGAAATCGGAGTGGTGATCATGGCGAGGGAAATTCAGCTTGCGGCCTTCTTGTGCGTCATGGTGGGCGTGCTGGCGGCGTCGGCGCAGTCGCCTCCTCCCAGCGCTCCCCCCGATCCGAAGGCGTGCGCGCCCGGCGAGCGCCTGGAGCTTGGTCCAGCCGGGCCGCCGGCACCTGACACCAGCCCGCGAGCGGACACACCGGGCGACAAGCTTGCGCGCACCGACGGGGTCATCTGTCCCCCCAACGTCGATCCGGAGATTCGAGCGCCGGCGCCGGACGCGGGGACAATGCGGGTCATTCCGCCGCCCGGCACTCCCGGCGGCAAGTCGGATGTCCGGCCGAAGTGATGCAGGGCTGCATTACTTCGCAGGTAGACGTTGAGAGCGGGCCATAGTCGAGAACGGGGGACAAAAGGCGGGACGGTCGGGGACAGCCGCCGGCTACTTCACAATATCCGCGACCGTGTTGTCCTTCGGCTCCACGATGACGATTTCTTCGCCCTTGATGAAGAAGGTGTTGTTCTTCAGCTGGGGCACCTTGCGGGTCACATCCTCGGGCACCGGCTGCACGTGCACGCCCTGCGGCACTGCGTCGCCAATCGACACCTTGGTGTTGTCGGGCGCCTTCTCGACCTTGGCGTCCTTGAGGACGATCTCGCGGAGGGTGTGACGGTCCTCCTCGTTCAGGTTGATGCTGCGTCTGGTGCTGACCGGCGGGTCACCCGGAACCTGCGCCAGCTGCATGGGCTGTACACGCACGGGTTCCGGGCCCGGCTGCGCATTCGGGGATCCTGTGCCGGCGACCACTAGGGTGACGGCCGCCGCTACTCCAATCGACAGAGCTTTTCGCATGGAACTCTCCTGCTGGTGCAGGATGAGAACGATGCTGAGCCTGTTGTGTTCCGAAGGCGCTTCCGGGGCATGCGCGCCCCATTTTCGCCCTTACTGCCCGCTGACGCTGGCGCCGCCGAAGCGCTCTCGCCAGCGCGGCAGGACATCCTTGTTGTAGACGTTGTCAGGGATGCCGCCCTTGAGCGCGGTGATGACCGAGCGGGTCGCCCAGTCGACACCCTGGCGCAGCTCGCCGCCCTCGGTATAGGAGGCTGAGTGCGGCGACAGCAGCACCCGGTCGCCGAGCTTGCGCAGCGGTGAATCCATTGGCAGCGGCTCCTCCTCGAAGGCGTCGATGGCGGCGCCGCGCACGCGGCCTTCCTCGATCGCTCGTGCCAGCGCCTTTTCGTCCATGACCTTGCCGCGGGCGGTGTTGAGCACGACCGCGTTCGGCTTCATCAGAGCGAGCTCCTTCTCGCCGAACATGTAGCGCGTCTCCTTGGTGAGCACGACGTGGAACGACACCACGTCGGATTCCCGCAGCAGCGTTTCGTAGTCGACCTGTTTGACGCCGTGCGCCAGGAATGTCGCCGGCTGCACGTAAGGATCGTAGGCGATGAGGCGGGCGCGCCAAGGGGTCAGAAGCTGCGCCACCCGCGTGCCGATGCGGCCGAAGCCAACGAGCCCGATGGTCTGCCCGGGAAAGCCATCGGAGGCTCGCGCACCCACGTAGTAGGAATAGTTGTCGAGCGTGCGCCATTTGCCGGCGCGCACGTCGGCATCGCGCTCGCGCAGCTTCTTCAGGAGCGCGAGCATCATGGTCACGGTCGTCTCAGCCACGCCGAAGCAGTTGGACTCGGTCGGGGCATGACACACCATGATGCCGAGCTCGGTCGCCGCATCGGTGTCGATGTCGTCGACGCCGACCGTGTACTTCGCGACCACGCGCAGCCGCTGCGAGGCCTGCATGATGCGCCGGCTGATTGGGGTATGCCGCATCGATGTGCCCATGAGCGCGACCGCATCGCGTGCGGCCTCGACCACGTCGTCCTCATAATGGGTGCGCGGCAGTTGCCAGTCGCGGTTGCCGATGACGACTTCGCAGCCCAGACCTTCGAGCGACTGGATGGTCTCGGGCGGCTCCTCGCGCGGGGCAAAGATCAGGACTTTCGGCTTGGACATGAAGGCTCCTTGCGTGCTAGTGCCGCCGATTTGAAGTTCCTACAACAGGGCGGCAAGTTCGGTTAGGAACTTCAAATCGAAAAGCGGCACTAGAATCATAGAGTTGCTAGTGCCCCTTTGCTTCCGAAGTTCGTGTCAGAAGGTGCTGCAATGTATCACGAACTTCGGAAGCGGGGCACTGGCGCCCGGCAGTCATGGCAGGCGGTTGGTGGGGAAGGTGAATACGGAGGGTCAGTCTAGCTTAATTCCGCTCTCCTTGAACGCCCTTTCCCATCGCTGAGCCTCGCTGCGGAAAAAGGCGTCGAGCTCTTCAGGCGTGCTCGACACCGCGTTGATCCCGGATTTTTCGAGCTTATCGGCGGTGGCCGGGTCGGCGTAGATGCGTGCGACCTCGGCCTGGATCTTGTCGATGACCGCGCGTGGCGTGCCGGCGGGCGCCACGAACGCGATCCAGCTCGACATGTCATCGAGCGCCGGCATGCCGGCTGCGACCGACAGAGGCGGGACGTCGGGCAGCTGCGGCAGCGGCCGGCTGTTGAGCTTGGCGAGCGCGCGGAACTTGCCGGAGTTAATCAGCGGCAGACTGGAGGCGACGCCGTCCACAATGTAGTCGACCGCGCCGGTGAGGAGCCCCTGCACCACCTCGGCGCTGCCCTTGTAAGGGATGAGTTGCGCCTTGATGCCGGCCTCGCGATTGAACATGTAGCCCGCAAGCCGCGTGGTGATGATGCCGGCGCCGTAGTTCATGCCACCGGCCTTGGTCTTGCCGAGCGCGATCAGCTCGGGGATCGACTTCGGACCATCCTCGGCACGCACCGTCAGCAGCGAGGTGTTCTTGGCCGCAAGCGTGATGGCGGCGAAATCCTTGAACGGGTCGTAGGGCAGCGCGGACTTGGTCGCCGGGTTCATCACCAGCGTCGTATCCATGGCGGCAAGCAGCGTGTAGCCGTCGGGCGCGGCCTTGGCGACCTGCACGGCGCCAAGCGCGGTGTCGGCGCCCGGCCGGTTCTCGACCACGACCGGCTGGCCGAAGTCCTCGCTCATCTTCTGCGCCACGATCCGCGACAGGATGTCGGTCGGGCCGCCGGCCGGGAACGGCACCACGATCCGAATGGGACGGCTTGGGAAAGTGTCCTGAGCGAATGCGGGCGTGAGCGCGAGCGCAAGGGCCGCAAGATGATGGAAACATCGGATCATGATGGTTGCTCTGAAGCCCTGTGGTAACCGCCACGCGCATTGCGAGAAAGAGGTAGCGTCCAGGCCCATGCCATATTAATACTTTGCGTCCGCAGTCAGCAATGTCACGTCCCCTGGTTTGGGCGAGCCGTGCGGCAGTATCAAGCACAATCAAGAGGGCGTTGCCGAATTGCATGGCCAGCAGCGAGCACCCGAGCAAGCCTGACGCCTACTGGGAGCGCGCCGGTGAGGTCGGCTATGCGCGGGCCATGTACAGCAGCCCGGATGTCGCAACGCATGTGCGGTACCGACTCTGGCGCGAGGCGATCGAAATCGCGAGCGCCATGGGGGTCGCGCCGGCCGCGCATGTTCTCGACTTCGGCTGCGGTGATGGCGCCTTTGCGAACGAGGTTCTGGCGACGCGATATGCTGCCGTCGTGGGAGTGGACAAGGCGCAAGCGGCCATTGCCCGGGCACGGGCCGGGGCGCCGGGCGCACATGTCCACTTCCAGGTTGCCGATCTAGTGCTGATGGATTATGCGGCGCTGCCGCGTTATGACGCCGCATTCCTGATGGGCATTCTTCATCACGTGAAGTCGTCGGCGGCGGGGCTTGTCAGAGCCTTGGCCGATCGAACGGACAAGATGATTGTGCTGGAGCCGAACGGCAATCACCTGCTGCGCAAGCTGCTGGAATTGACGCCGTCATATCGCAGGGCAGGGGAGGACAGCTTTCGCACCAAGGAATTGATCGCATTGTTTGCGGCCGCCGGCTTTCGCGCGGTGGTCGCCAGGCGGATCAACCTGTTTCCGAATTTTACGCCAGGCTTCATCTACCGTTCGCTGGCGTGGGTGGAGCCCCGCATCGAGGCCAATGCCTTTGGTCGGGCGCTTTGTACGGTGGATCTTTGCGGGTTCGAGCGGGTAACGGCAGGCGATCGTGCGACTTGAGAGCGCGATAGCGAGCGCCAGCCTTACCAGGGCAGCTTGAATGAGTGCCACGGATGTGGCGTAGCGCGGAGCTGCTGGTAGATACTCTTCATGGCGGCAAGCGGAAAATGTTGCACAGTCCGCGAAGCCGCAACGGCCTTCTGATAATCGGTGAGCCAAGCCTCATCGAGCGGGACCGTGTCAGGACCGAGCCAGGTCAGCAGGGCCGTGTTTCCGTCCGTCCAGCGAATTCCGAGATTGCGTGCGATATTGTCGGGCGCAAAGAGAACGCTCATGGGTAGCACATCTTCCATCCCGAGATCGCGTGCGAGCTCGCGTGAAAACAGGAAGTAATTCCGGCCAGCCGCCCGCAAGAGCTCGCGTGCTTCCTCCGGGCTGCCGAACATCAGTCGATCCCAATCCGATATCGCTCCGATCGAGAGATGATGCTCCATGCGGCATCCGGGAAGCATGCAATAGCTGTGAACATGCAATGAACGGATCGGCGTGTTCGCACCAACGATCCCATAGGCACCGCGGGAGCCGGAATAGATGCCACCCCAGGGCAGACGTCCGGGCCAACCGTTCTGCGTTGTGTAGGCGGTGTCGATGCTGTAGACGCCCGTCGCGAAACGCCAGGCATTGATGTGGACGGCCTCAAGGGAGTGCGACCGGAGGGAATAGGTCAGGGCGGCGGTGATGGTGCAGAGGACAAGGATCGCGACAGGCCCATAGCCGTCCCGGAGCGATGATTTCGCGGGCCAGCATGGGACGCGCCAGAGGGCGACGCCGATGGCGATCGTGATCGGCAATGTGAAGCTGGCGTACCGATAAAAGGAAATCGGTTGAACCCGTCCGAAGGCGAGAAGCAACAGGCAAAAGCCGATCGTTGCGACCAGCAGGACTTGCGTTGGGGCCTTTGCGGGCGCTGCCGCCTGTCGACGCGCCACCGCCAAGGTGGCGACGAGCGCCCCGAAGGCGACGAGCGGATACAAGAGGTCCAGCCGGAGGCACCTCGCCAACAGCTTGACGGTGGCGAACGTCAAGGGGACCGCGTTTGCCGTCAGCCCCGTTGTTCCGTGGTGAATGATCAGCAGCTGTGGGAGCGCACCCCATCGGTGCAGCTTCTCGACATCTGCGAATGGCCAAAGGAGCAGCATTCCCTGGTCGTTCGGCAGCCCGGTCGCCACATAGTTGAGGGTGAGATGGGAAAGAAGGACAACTCCGGCGACCACGGCCAGCGCAAAGGAGAGCATGCCGGTGCGCCACTGGCGTGTCGTGAGCTGCCAGGCGGCCAGCGCGACGAAGATTGCCCCCAAGTATACTGAAATGGTGATGTTGATGAGGATTGCGGTCGTCGCTGCGCTCGCGGCAGCGACAGCCCACAGTCGCTTCTCCTCCGCGCGCGCCTCGTTCATGACTATTGTCAGCCAGAGGATACCGGTCACGAGCGCGGCGTTAATCTCGTGCAGTTTTTCGAAGTCGCCCCATCCGCCATGATTGCGGTTCTCCAGCGGGCCCGGCGTGTAGATGTAGAGGGCCAGAAACAGGATAAGCCCGACCCATGGCCACAGGGATAATGGGGCAATTCGCTCAAGCAGGCGAAAGAGCGCCAGCGCGGCCACCGATATGAAGCAGAACGTCACGAGCTGGGGGGCCAGCGGGTCGGTGATCAGCATGGCGAGAAAGAACAATCCCGCGCCCTTGGAATAGTAGAAGTGGTACCAGACCTCGTTAGGACCAAGCTCTCCGCTCGCCACGACCTCTTTGTAATAGGAGAAATAGTGCGTGTAGTAGTCATGCCCGCCGCCCGGGTAGAGGCCTTTCACGGCCAATAGCTCGGTCCAGACCGCGAGCGTCAGGATCACCACGGCGCAAGTGGCGGCGATCTGCCATCGTCCGAAGGAGATGAAGGGTGCCGTCAACCTGTCGCTGGAGCGGAGCGCGGCCAGCTTGCCGAACGCGACCGCGGCTTGCGGGGAGGCCAGCGCAACTGCGGGCACGGTGAGAATGATTGCGACCGGGAGGGTGTAGAATCCAGCGAGTCCAAGGGCGAGCAGAGCGACGTGCCACAGTCCCGTGCCGGCGAAAAATCCGACCAGCAGCCGATCAATCCATGGGGTGCTCTCGTACGCGCGGCCGGCGACCAGCCGCAGCAACAAGTGGCCCGGCGCCTGCACGATGAAGAACAGGTAGAAGACGAAGAGTGCGCGGAACGCATTTTGCAGCAGAACCAGAATGCCGGGCGTATCGAAGTGCGCCCGGTAGACGTCCATCCAAGCGAACCAGAGGATCAGCGCAATATAGCCGCCGATGAAGGCAAGCGCAGTGGTCAAGGTCCTGAGCGATACGGATCGCAAAGCAGACCCCCCCTTACATCCAGCGGTTGACCCGGTTTGAGATGCGGCGGACGATGATATCCACGAGCGTATGGGCAACCGAGAGCATGTTTTTGAATGTGAGCGCCTTTGAATCGGCGCTCTTGCGCTCGACGGTGCGGACAGGCACCTCCTTGTATGTAAATTCGTGCTCGAGCAACAGGCAGATGATGTCGGCCTGGAAGCCGAAGCCGCGCGTGTTGGGATGCCAGCGCATCACGTTGTAGCGGAGATGAACGGCGAGGCCGTTGTAGTATTGCAGCTTAAAGCCGCCGATCGTATTGACCAGTGCCGTGAAGGCCTTCGACAGGAACTGCCGATAGCCGCTTTTTCCCTCGGCGGTGACGTAATAGGGAACGATCATGTCGGCTTTGCCGATCTCTCGGAACACCGTCACCATGGTGTCCCTCGGTTCGGCGTCATCGCCGCAGATTAGGCGATAATATTTCCCTTTTCCAATGAACGCTGCGTCGACGTAATTTTGCGCCAGGCCCCGGTTGATCTTGTTTTGCCGCAGCAGGATCCGTTCGTCGGGATGCTCGCGAATGTAGCTTTCGATGAGCGCGACGGAGCTGTCGCTGGAGCAGTCATCGATGATGATCAGCTCGTAGCTGATGCCGCCAGCCTCCAGGAGCGCAGCCCGGACGGTTTCAATCGTGGCAATGATGAAGCTTTCTTCGTTGTAACAGGTAATGAGGATCGTCAGATCGAGCGGCGCATCCTGCCCGGGAGCCAATACCGAGCGGGTATCGTGAAGGTGGGCGGCTGCGGGAGTCATGGATATGGCATCGATGAGCCGCGAACCCGACATCACTTTCCCTTTTGATCGATCAGATCGATGCAGACGGCCACTTGCTGGCGCGCAAAGCCGATATATCGATAGTTGAACTTGTGCGCGGACACAAGTTCCTGAAAGGCCTTGAACTCATGTTGCTCCCAATTTGGAAAATTGAAGTATTCGTCAAACAACAGAATTGTCCCGGGTACGATGCGATCGGCGATCATGGAGAGAACAGTGTGGGCCGAGCTGTAGAGATTGCAGTCGATGTGGACAAATGCGATCGGGCCGGGATTGGTGTCCAGCCATCGCGGCAGGGAAACGTCGAACGTGCCCGGATGCAGGCGGACATTGCGCGGCACCCGCGGTAGCTGACCTTTCTGATCGAACGAGCGGGCGCGCAGAGAGAAGCCCGACCAGGCGGCGGGCAGACCCTCAAAGCTGTCGAAACCATGTACCACACGGCGGCCAACACACTTGGCGATGAAGCGGATGGTGCCGCCTCGGTAGACTCCAAACTCCATGTAGAAACCGTCGATCTTGACCGCGCTGAGCGAAAATTCGATCAGGTCGCGCTGGCTCTCGAAGCCGAGCGCGTCCGGCATGGTGCGCTCGATATAGTCGACGGTCCGCTGCAGCGCCCGTAGCGAGCGCTCGCGCATCGGGTGAATGCGACCGATATCGGCGGCCTGGTAGAGACCGCAGATGATCTTGTAGAGGAGGGCCTTGATCCGAAAGCCGGTGACGAGCATTGGGCTTGCTATCGAGGGTGAGCGGACGGTTTCAGCCGCAGCCAGACGCCGAGGCCAGGCAGGGCCGCTGTCATCGACAGCAGCCCCAGTTGCACGGATAACGCAAGCGCCGCGCTGGCCGGCACGCCCGCCAGCGCCAGAAGCGCAATCATTGCCGTCTCGCGCACGCCCCAGCCGCCGAGCGAGATCGGCAGCGCGGTCGCCAGCACGACCGGCTGGATGAGGACGACGCAATTGAGTAGCGACAGGCCGATGCCCATGCTGTCGGCCAATGCATAGGCGGCGAGCGACAGCGCGACCTGGGCTGCGACGGCGAAGCCGAGGGCGGACAAGGCCACGGTCGGCCGCAGGAAGACCGTCCTGGTCTCGATACTGAGCTTCCGCAGCGCGCCCAGCACGCGATGGCGTTTCCAGTTCAGCGGCAAGCGATGCATTTGCGTCACGACGCCGATCCCAACGAGCAGCAGAAGTGCGGCGGCAGCCGGAGCCCAGGCGGTTGCCGTGTCGCCAAGCCGGGCCGCGAACACGGGAGCGGTTGCGATCACCAGTATGGCGACGCCGGCGACTGCTGCGACACGGTCAAGGACGATCGAGGTGATTGCGGTCATCACGCTCATGCGCATGTGCAGGGAGAGCCAGGCCCGCATGCTGTCGCCGGCAATCGCCCCGCCCCATAGCCAGTTGCTGAAGAAGGCCGACACATAGAACACCCGAAGCGAATCGGGCACGGATGCGCCGGCGCCGAGGCTGAGCAGGATCGTGCGCCAGCGCAGCCCGCCAAGAACGACCTGGGCCGACAGCGCTGTGACGGCGGCGGCGACCAGCCATGGGCTTTGGTTGGCCATTCGCTGCCAAGCGGCGCCGAGATCGACCGTGACAGCTACGAAGCCTATCGCCAGCGCGGACAGGATGACCTTTACGATCATGAACAGCCGGGAGCGAACGCCCGATTGCTGCTCGGGTTGACGCTCTGCTGGGCCAGTGGCCATGTTGGTGTCGGCAGATCGGCTGGCCGTGCTGCTGAAGTCGTTCATTGCACGGTGAGCCCGGCTTCCTTGGCGATCGGCGCCCAGAAGGCATATTCGTCGGCGACGAACCTGGCGACCGCCGCCGGATCGAGATCGAGCGTCGAGAGCGCGAGCTTGTCGAAATGCGCGCGCATCCTGGGCGTCTTGTTGATGCGCCGGATCTCGGCATTGAGCTTGCCGACGATGTCGGCGGGCAGGTTTTTCGGCCCTGCGAGCCAGAACCAGGTGTCGCCGCGCGTGTCCGGAAAGCCCTGTTCGGCGAAAGTCGGAATGTCGGGATAGGCCGGGTGGCGCTGCGCCGTCGTCACCGCCAGCGGCACGACCTTGCCCGACCGGATCATCTCGCCCGCCGTCAGCAGCGTCGTCAGGGTCAGCGAGATGTGGTTGCCGAGCACTTCGTTCATGCCGGAGTTGGGCGCCGGCACATGTTGGATGTCGACCCCGGCCCGGCGCTTGAAGCGCTCGAGGATGAGCTGGCCGAGCGAGCCCGGCCCGGGCGACGCCGAGGTGAGCGGCCGTGAGCGCGCCAACGCGACCAGCTCGGCGATCGATTTGACGCCGAGCGCGCTGCCGGCCACGAACACGAAGCTGTCGGCCGCTTCCATCGCGATATGGGTGAAGTCCTTGAGCGGGTCGTAGCCGATGTTCGGATTGATGGCGGGGCCGGTCAGGTGCGGCCCGGAGCCCGCGTTCACGAACGTGTAGCCGTCGGGCTCGGCGCGCGCGACCTGGGCGGAGCCGAGCGCGCCCGCGCTGCCGGCCCGGTTCTCGATGAAGAACTGCTGCTTGAAGGTTGCGGCGAGCTCCGGCGCGAGCAGGCGCGCCAGCTGGTCCGAGCTCCCGCCGGCCGCGAACGGCACGACGATCTTCACGGGCTTTGCGGGCCAGTCCTGCGCGTGCGCAGGGGCGGCGGCGAGGACGGCCGCGCACAGGACGGCGGCGGCAAGCCTCATCGTGGACAGCATGGGGCTGGCTCCGGTCGGGTTCGCGCCGGGCGAGTATAGACCGTGCAATGGACATCACCAGAGCGATAGGGCGACCTCTCGAATGTCATCCCCGCGCAGGTGTCGCGCCACTGACCTCTCGATTGTCGTCCCCGCGCAGGCGGGGACCCACGACAACCGACGTCAATGATTTTCACTCATGTCGCGTCGCGATCGCGTGGCTGCGGCGTCTGGGTCCCCGCCTGCGCGGGGACGACAGCAACATGAGCCGTGCCAAGAAGAAGCTCGTGGAACTCGATATGGGTGACACACTGCTCGTCGGCCTAGAGGGGTGATCAGCCATAGGCGACGCACTGCGCGCACAGGGTTCCGCGCACGTCCTGCTTGATGTGCGCTTCCCGCAGCCGCGTGAAGGCAGGCGAATGCCAGGCGTCCATGAACGACTGTTCGTTGAGGTCGCCCATGGTCCAGTGCGAGGTGGCATCGAAGCAGCATGCCGACAGCTTTCCCTCCGCTGTCACGTGCCCTTCGGTGAAAGCTGACCAGCACGGCAGCGGGTTGCGCAGCGCGTCGAGCCGCCCCTGGTTGCCGGCGGTCGGCCGGTAGCCGAGCTCGGTTTCCCGTTGCGTCGCGAACGCGCCCATGGAGTAGAGCGGCAGCCAGTAGTGCTGGTCCACGTAGGGGATCACCCTGCTCCTGAGCAGCGCTTCCATCTTCTCCTGCTGGGCGCCGTCGTAGCGGATCGATGACGCATAGAGCCCGGTGCGGTAACCCTTCTGCGCGCGCAGCGTATGGGCCGCCGCGATATTGCCGAGCGCGCGCTCGAACAGCTTGCCCGAAACCGCCATGATCTGTTCGAACTGGTCTTCGTCCGCCGCATTGACCGACCACTTGAGCGAGTCGAGTCCCGCGCGCATGCAGGCCTCCACGGCTTCCGGAAACGCCATCGAGGCGTTCGAGGTGAGGAAGACATAGGGCATGCCGACCTCGGCCTTCAGGTAGGCGATGCAGTCGACCAGGAGGCGCGGGTTCATGAATGATTCGCCCAAGTAGAACACGCCGATCTCTTCGACGCCGGCCTCGCGCATCTCGCGGGTGATGCGCTTGAACAGGCTGAAGTCCATGTCCCACTTCGGCTGCACTTCGCGGGTGCGCAGCGCGCAGAAGCCGCAGCGATAATTGCAGCGCGGAGAGATCTCGATTTTGACGCTTCGGGGCGCGGGCGGCGAGGCGCGCAGCCGCTCCGGCGGGATGCGGGTGATGCTGTCGATGCGCTCGGTGATGAGTGCCATGGGCGCCCAGCCTTCCTGCCGCTTTCGAATTCAATGATTGAAGAGTTGCGTTTTCCGGTGCTGCCACGGTTGATCGAAATCAAGCTGGTGTCCCGGCCGGATGCCAGCCTCCGGCCAGCATCCTATCACCGCAGAGGTCAGGGTAGACACTTGCATGAAATGATATATGTTGTCGGTCGGGCTGGTAGCCCTTGGTTCCTCAGTTTCCTCCTCATCACCGGTGGAAAGATCATGCAGACGACACGCCGCTCATTACTTGGCTCAGCCGCCGCCTTTGCGGTCGCAGCCGGTACGCGATCCGCGTTCGCGCAAACGTCAATGACGCCATCCGACCGCGTGCTGATCTGTTGCGAGGACAGCAACACGCTCGCCGTGATCGATCCTCGGACCAACGCCCTGGTCGATACGGTCAACCTGACGAGCTTCGATGAAGACCCGCGCCCGCCGTTCCGGTTTGTCACCGGCGGCGTGATTCCGACCCACGTCGCGATGGTCAGGAAGCCGCTCTACCACGGCGCCATCGACATCCATGGCGCCGCGCCGTCGCCGGACGACACGCTGATTGCCACGACCGGACGGGGCACCAGCAACGTGTATCTGATCGAAACAGCGACCTTGAAAGTCATCGGCAACGTGCCGAACCCGCAGGCGAGCCAGACGACCAATGCCGAGCGGCTGAGCAGCGGCGTCATCGTCGGGCGCGAGCCGCACGAGCCGACCTTCACCCGCAACGGCCGCGAGCTCTGGGTGACGGTGCGGGGCGAGGATAGGATCGCGATTGTCGATGTGGCCTTGGCGCGGCGCGACGGCGCCAACGCAGTGCGCAGCTCGATCAAGACCATCAACGGCCCGGCGCAGGCGTGGTTTTCCAAGGACGGCCGGCTTGCCTTTGTGGCTTCGCAGAAGGTGGCGCAGATGGATGTTTTCGCCACCGAGTTCGATGCGAATGGCCTGAGCAACCCGAGGCGCCTGACCACCGTCAACATCGCCGCCCAGGATGCGCGCGCGTTCACGCCGTTCCTCAAGACCTCGCCCGACGGCCTGGAGGTCTGGCTGTCGCACAAGCTTGCCGATTCCGTCTCGGCGTGGTCGGTGAACGAGAGCCCGAACGCGCTCGATACGATCGGCCTGGGCGAAAACGCCCGTCCCAACCATGTCGAGTTCGTCGAGAATGCGCGCGGCAAGGCGGTCTATGCGAGCTTTGCCCGCGTGGACGACGGCGGCCCCGGTAGCGTTGCGGCAAGCCGGCTCGCGATCATCGACCGTTCGGCCGCGCCGGGCAGCCGCAAGGTGGTCGGGCACGTCTTCAGCCAGGGGCGCGAGGCGCATGGCCTGTGGGTCAATCCCGAGGGCACACGGCTTTATGTGGCGCACGAGCAGGACGAATTACCGAACACCCCGCATGCCGGGCAGACGGTGTGCTCGGTCTTCGATGTGTCCGATCCGTTCAAGCCCGGCTTCGTGGCGCAAATCCCGCTCGGCGAGATCGCGCTGCCGTCGGGCAAGCTGCGCAACAAGAAGGGCATCAACCTGGTCTACGTCCGGCCGGGAACGCGCGGTCAGGCCGGTTGAGGCTCCGATTGGAGGCAAGTCATGGCAAGTCGCCTCAATGTCTTGAGGATCGCTACCGTGCTGATCGCGCTCGCTAGCGCGACGCAGACGGTCGGGCAGGGCCATGAGCACGCGCAGCAGGGCGGCAGCGCGGACAACGCTGCCGCCTCCGCCTGGGCGGGCGGGGATGCGTTCGCGCGGGCGCTTTACGCCGGCATGGTTCGCATGCACGGGGACATGCTGCGCGCGCCGCCGACCGGCGATGCGGATCGCGACTTCCTCGCCATGATGATTCCGCACCACGAGGGTGCCGTGGAGATGGCGCGGCTGTTGCTGATCCATGGCAAGGACCCGCTGGTGCGCCGGCTGGCGGAAGACATCATCGCGGGCCAGCAGGCCGAGATCGAGGCCATGAAGGCGCGCCTGCAGATTCTCAGCAAGGGCGCCGATCCCAATCCGGGCGGCTTTCCATCCCTGGGCGGAACGCGCGGGCAATAGGCTCAAGGCCTGCGGCTGATCCGGGCTCGCCGGGCCGCGAATCCTGAGTTCATGTCTCACGAATGGGCGGCTGGACCGACATGCGATAAGGAGACGAGCGCACGAAAGGCGATCCCGAATGTGGCCCGACCGCCGTCTGCTCGACCTGTTCAACATCGAGCACCCGATCCTGCTCGCCCCGATGGCCGGCGCGATGGATGTCGAGCTGGCGGCCGCGGTGGCGCAGGCGGGCGCGCTGGCGTCACTGCCATGCGCGATGCTCGATCCCGCCAAGGCGCGCGAGCAGGTGCTGGAGTTCCGCGCCCGATCGCAGGCCAAAGTCAATCTCAATTTCTTCTGCCACGCGCCGCCTGAATTGAACAATGCGCGCGAGGCGCGCTGGCGCGAGCGGCTTGCGCCCTACTACCGCGAGCTCGGCATCGATCCGGCGGCGCCGGTGCCGACCAGCATGCGGCAGCCGTTCGACGCTGCCTTCTGCGCCGTAGTGGAGGAGACGAAACCCGGCGTGGTGAGCTTTCATTTCGGATTGCCGGAGGAAGGCCTGCTCAGCCGCGTTAAGGCGGCGGGCTGCGTGGTGCTCGCCTCAGCCACCACCGTCGCGGAAGCGCGCTGGCTCGAGGCGCGCGGCGTCGATGCCATCGTGGCGCAGGGCTACGAGGCCGGCGGCCATCGCGGCATTTTCCTCAGCGACGACCTTGCGGCGCAGGTCGGAACCTTTGCGCTGGTTCCGCAGATCGTCGATGCGGTGACGGTGCCGGTGATCGCCGCCGGCGGCATCACCGATGCGCGCGGCATTGCGGCGGCATTCGCGCTCGGCGCTGCCGGCGTGCAGATCGGAACGGCCTTCCTGTTCACCCCGGAGGCGAAGATCAGCGCGCCCTACCGCGCGGCGCTGGCGCAGGCGCGCGACGACGGCACCGCGGTGACCAACCTCATGACCGGGCGGCCGGCGCGCGGCCTCGTCAACCGGGTGATGCGCGAGATCGGGCCGTTGAGCGACATCGCGCCCGAATTTCCGCTGGCCGCCGGTGCGCTGGCGCCGTTGCGTGCCAAGGCGGAGGCGCAGGGTTCGGGCGACTTCACGCCGATGTGGGCGGGCCAAGCCGCCGCCCTCGGCCGTGTCATGCCGGCCGGAGAGCTCACGCGCACGCTCGCGACTGAAGCGCTGGCGCTGATGCGGAGGATGGCGCAGGACAGGTGAGTTTGAAACGGCTGCCAAGAGCACGCTAACCGAAGATCGGCGCCGCATCACCGAGCTACCGCAGCCCCGCTTTCCACATTCCCGCGAGGTAACGATCGATCAGCGAGGGCGTCTGGTAGGGAACGTTGTCCGTCATCCACTCGAGCGACAGTTCTGGCTGGTCGCGCTTTATAGCGGCGACAAGGGTCCGCGCCTCGTCGGTACGCCCCGCCAGCGCCAGATTCGCGCAGAGCATGCGCCGTGATCCCTGGAAACTCGGCCGCAGCCTCTGGGCTTCGATCGACCAACGAATGGCATCCTCAAATCGGCCGGCCGCATGCTGAGCGACGGCGATGCCTCCGAGAAAGAAGGCCATGTCGGGGTCGAACTTGCCCAGCCTGATCGCCTGTTCCCCCTGTTCGATTGCATCGTTGAAGTGTCCGGCAAAAGCCAGGCCGCGGCTGAGATGGGTGCGAGCTGTGGGGGAATTCGGATTGAGATCGACCGCCTGCCGAAGGGCCGCAAGTGACTCCTCGGTGCGGCGCTCCATCATGGCCCAATAGCCAAGCGCCGTGTGCCCCCAGGGGTCACAGGCGTCGAGCGCGATCGCTCGAATGGCGTGCTCACGGCCGGGCGCCAGTCCTTGGGCGCGATCGATCCATCCCATATGCGCGGCATTGACCAGGCAAAAGCCCAGCAGACCTTGCGCGGCTGCGTAGTCCGGAACGGCTTCGGCGATCCCGCTGAGAGAAGCGATCGCTATTTTGGCGTCGGCCTTGGTCAGTCGCCAGTAGTGCGCCTTGGCGCGTGCCACGACTTCCCAAGGGCTGAGATCATGCTCGGAACGCGACAGTGCGCGGGCACCCTCAGCCATCAAAACGTGGGATTCGATGGCCGCGGCGACGCCGCTGGAAAATTCATCTTGGAGGGTGAGGATATCGTCGAACGTGCGATCGTAACGCTCGGCCCAGCGACACCTCCCCGAACTTGCATCGACAAGCTGGACGTTGATGCGCAACCGCATTCCACTCCTGCGGACGCTGCCCTCAACCATGTAGCGCACGCCAAGTTCAGGCCCGGCCTGCTTTTGATCGAGCGCGGCACCGCCGCCGATGACACGCAGCCAACGAACGCGGGAAAGCTCGGTGACGAGAGTCCCGGAGAAGCCATCCGCAAGGTTGTCCTGGTCGGCATCGGCGCCCACATTGGTGAATGGGAACACCGCTATAGAAGGATCGTCTGGTTCGCGCCCGCGATCTTGGCGAGCGGCAGTACGAAACATAGGATCGGCGCATTTGACCGTGATGCTTGATGCTGGCGTGCCGCGGAGTTCGCACGCCAGCGCAGTTGTGGCGGCGTCCGGCTTTACATCCAACTCGCGTTTCAAAAGCGCGGACAGTTGGTCGTAATGTCGCAATGCATCCGGCCTGCGTCCGCTGGCAGCCAAGGCGCGCATCAGGACGCGGTGTGCATCCTCGCGGATTTCGTTTTCAGCAATTGCCCGCTGGGCGGTCGCGGCTGCTGCTTCCGGATGTCCTGCGGCCAGTTCGAGCTCACCGAGCCTGACCATCGCATTAAGGGTCAAGTCCTCGAACCGCTGACGCTGCGTGGTCAGCCAGTCGCCCCATTCATCCTCGGCGATTTCGAGATCGCTCAGGAACGGCCCTTTGTGGAGCGCAACGGCGGCTGCCAAAGCGCCTCGAGTTCCTTCGCCGAGCAATGCATCGAGGTCATGGACATCGCAATCAAAGAGGTGCGGCTGGAGCGAGAGCAGATGCCCATTGCCAATGACGGAACCGGCTCCCAGCAATTGTCGGATCAAAAACAGCGTCTGGCGCAGATTCTGGCGCGCTTGTCGCTCGGAGTGCGATCCCCACAGCAGGTTGCACAGCCTTTCCCGATGCTGCTGACCGGACGTCGCGCAGGCGAGAAATGCCAGCAAACCCGACGCCTTCCGGCTCCGGAATTCAATTCGACCCTCTAGCCCAGTCAGCTCAAAGCGGCCGAGCAGCGAGAGCCTGAACCTGCCAGGCTGATGATTGTTCATGCCTGCGCCGTAGCGGGGATGCCTCATTCTGCCGATCCGCGGGCATTGGTGGGAAGACTAGCACTCTTTTGACGGCAGCCTAACGCTCATTTTGACGCCAGTGGCCCTCTCTTGCCTTCCGAGCAGGAGGTTCGCCCATGCCAAATCCATTCTATGCAATCGCCGCTGTCGCCGCATTGACGATCGGGATGGCCGTTGCGCCGCCTGCGGCCTCTCAAGACGAAAGCGATCAGCGGCTTGGTACCGTGCATTTTGCCACGTCGTGCAACCAGACCGCACAACGACGCTTTGACCGCGGGATGCGGTATCAGCACTCGTTCTGGTATCGCCAATCCGGGGAGATATTCGAGGACGTGCTCAAGGCTGATCCCGAATGCGGCATCGCCTATTGGGGCATCGCGTTGAGCCTGCTGTGGAACCCGCATGCTGCGCCGCCGCCGGGAAATCTCCCGGTTGGTCTTGCAGCGCTGCAGAAAGGCAAGGCCATCGGCGCCAATACGAAACGCGAGCGTGACTATATCGATGCGTTGCTGGTGCTTTATGCGGATTACGACAAGGTCCCGCATGGCCAGCGGGTCCAGGCCTACCTCAAGGCCATGGAGGCGTTGGCGCAGAACTATCCCGACGATGATGAAGCCCAGATTGCCTACGCCATCACGCTCAACGTCGCGGCATCGCCCAACGACAAAACCTATGCCAATCAGCTCAAGGGAGTGGGCATTCTGGAGCCCATCTTCAAGCGGCAGCCGCGGCATCCGGGCGTCGCCCACTACCTGATCCACCTCTATGACGTGCCGGCGCTGGCGGAAAAAGGAATTGAAGCCGCCAAACGCTTTGCCGAGGTTGCACCGGCCGCGCCTCACGCGCAGCACATGCCGTCTCATATCTTCACGCGCGTGGGGTACTGGAAGGAGTCGATTTCGTCCAACAACGCTGCCGCCCGCGCCGCAAAGGCGAGCAGGGAGTTCCATGATCAGCTGCACGCGATGGACTACACGGTTTACGCCCATCTGCAGCTCGGACAGGACAAGCTAGCGGGCGACGTCGTCGCGGAAGCTGCGGCAACCGTTGCGGCTTTCGATCCCGAGGCTGGAGCTCAGGTTGGTCCATACGCACTCGCTGCCAGTCCGGCGCGCTACATGGTCGAACGCGGCGATTGGAAAGGCGCGGCGCAACTGCCGGTCCGTCAGAGCAAGTTTCCTCATACCGAAGCGATGACGCACTTTGCGCGCGCGCTCGGCGCGGCGCGCTCGGGCTCGCTCGATGCCGCGAGAGTGGACATTGCAAAATTGGCCGAGCTTCGTGACAAGCTGCGGGCAGCCAAGGACGCCTATTGGACCGAGCAGGTTGACATTCAATGGCAGATCGCAACGGCGTGGCTTCTATATGCCGAAGGCAAACGCAGCGAGGCCCTGACCGCCATGCGTGCCGCCGCCGACGCGGAGGACAAGACCGAGAAGGCGACGGTCACGCCCGGCCCGCCGGCGCCTGCGCGTGAGCTCTATGGGGCAATGCTGCTCGACCATGGCCTGGCCGCGGACGCGCTCACCGCGTTCGAGGCGACGCTCGCGAAAGAGCCGCGTCGGCTCGGAGCCACAGCCGGCGCAGCGAAGGCGGCCGAGAAGGCCGGGGATGTCGCGAAGGCGCGGCAATACTATGCAGCCGTGGTCGCGCTCGCCCAGAATGCCGATCCCGTCAGGCCTGAAATTGCTGACGCGCGGGCCTTCATGGCGAGACATTGAGAGTTCCCAAGGCCGCTCTTGAGCGACGGTTACTAGACTGGATTCCGGTCATCTCGATACACTCGCGGTCTCTCTCGGCCTCATGGTG
>Ga0209797_10000436_pt1 | contig 20905 bp, 14 predicted proteins | sample DOMMetBare3Fresh_2_FD_187472 | JGI IMG/M metagenome (GOLD analysis project Ga0209797, IMG submission 187472) | Wetland sediment microbial communities from St. Louis River estuary, USA, under dissolved organic matter induced mercury methylation -... | ecosystem: Environmental > Aquatic >... | reverse complement strand
TTGACAGGAAGTGTTTCCTGCTTTTCATCAATTGGTTTATCTCTTTCATAAAACGTTCTCCAGTTTTTTAATTCACTTTTCTGCGTGGGATCAATTTTATGTGCTGCATGTTTTTGGGTAAATGTTTGATAGAGCGATGAAGATGATGCCTGTGATTTTTGTTCAGCAGTAAATGGTTTACTCACTGCATCTAAGTGTTGAATGTTTGGATCCAAATCAAAATCAAGTGTAGGTGTAATACTGAATTGTGCCAATGCATGCTTTACTGCAGACTGTACAAAAGCATACACAATCTTTTCATCTTCAAATTTTATTTCCTGTTTGGTTGGGTGTACATTAATATCAACCTGTGCAGGATCAAGATCAATAAATAATACATAGGTTGGAAAACTGTCTGTTGCAATCATTTCCTGGAAGGCACTGGCAACAGCATGATTGAGGTAAGCACTTTTAATAAAACGGTTGTTTACAAAAAGGTACTGATCACCTCTTGTTTTTTTAGCTGTTTCCGGTTTGCCAATAAAACCGAAGATGTTCATATAATCGGTTTGTTCTTCAACACTTACCAGTTTGGCATTGTATTGATTACCAAGCAACTGAACAATACGTTGCTTAAGCGTACCTTTTTCTAAATGAAATAATTCCTGTCCGTTTGCTGAAAGGGAGAAGAAAATTTCGGGGTACGACATACTTACACGAATGAATTCATCAACTATATGCCGCATTTCAGCCGCATTGCTTTTTAAAAAATTCCTCCGTGCCGGTACGTTGAAGAATAAATTCTTCATGGCAATGCTGGTTCCGTTTTGCATAGCAACCGGTTCCTGTTTTGTTACAATGCTGTTTTCAATTTCAATAAAAGTACCTGCGGTATCAAGGGCACGTTTTGTTTTAATTTCAACTTGTGCAACAGCAGCAATAGAGGCCAACGCTTCGCCACGAAAGCCCATGGTTTTTATGCGGAACAAATCTTCAATTTCCCTGATCTTTGAAGTAGCATGTCGTTCAAAAGCCATCCTTGCATCGGTTTCGCTCATGCCCACACCATTATCAATAACTTGTATTAATTGCTTGCCAGCATCGTTGATGATGAGTTTAATTTCTGTAGCACCGGCATCAACTGCATTCTCCAGCAATTCTTTTACAGCACTTGCAGGACGCTGAATAACTTCACCGGCAGCAATCTGGTTGGCAATATGATCGGGTAATAATTGAATGATATCCGGCACTTCTTCTTCCTCCTTTTGAAGCGGCAAAAATACGGGATATACCGGGTTCCCCGAAGCTTTAGAGAGATTGAAAAAAAGGAGATAAAAATTTTAGTCTTCAAATAAACCGGTGAATGAAATTGTAACCTCACATTCATCCTCTAAACTAAATGTAAATTCTTCAGGTGTTACTGCAACTGCCTGGTAGCTATTCCCTATTTTTTCAAAGATTTCTATTTTTTGAAAAGAAGGGTCAATAATGAGATAATATTTTACTCCCTGGGCTTCATAAATTTCGTATTTCTCCCTGCGGTCAGTTACAGCACTTGAAGGTGAAATGATTTCAACAATTAAAGATGGTGGAAAATCGAGGAATTTAGAATTCCCCAAGGGTTTACAAATAACTAAAACATCAGGTTGTAATACTGTATCATCTTTTATTTTCCAATCAACTGGTGAGTAGGCCCTGCAATGTTTACATTTTTTTAATGCAATGACAAATAAAGCAATTAATTCTGAAGAGATTCTTTGATGCCTTGTTGTTGGAGATGGGCTCATGGCATAAGGTATCCCATCAATTAACTCCCATTTACCTTCCCATAAAAGGTAATCATCGTAGGTATAATGTGGAGTATGTTTTGGAATTGAGGTCATGTAGCAAATTTATTCTTTTTAATTCAGAATTAATACAACCGCTTTTCTAATCAGTATCTTTATTCTTATTTAATGATATAATTCAAAAATGAAGAAATTTATACTCATACTTGCTTCACTTATAACATTTTATTTTGCTTTTTCTCAATCACGCCAGGAGTTAGCCAAACGTTGGGCCGATAGTGTGATACAAACACTGAATAATGATCAACGTATTGCACAACTCATGATCATTCGTGCACACAGCAACCTGGGTGCAGATCATATTAAAAGTGTAACTGATCAAATAAAAAAATACCAGGTAGGCGGGCTTTGTTTTTTTCAGGGGGGGCCGGTGAGGCAGGCAAACCTCACCAATTTTTATCAAAGCATTTCCAAAGTTCCATTGCTCATTACAATTGATGGAGAATGGGGATTGGGTATGCGGCTTGATAGTGTTGTTTCATTGCCACGGCAACTCATGTTAGGGTCTGCACAGGATGCAGCATTGGCTTATGAATATGGAAAGATACTGGGAGAGCAATGTAAACGCATGAACATTCAGGTGAATTTTGCACCGGTAGTTGATGTAAATAATAATCCTAACAATCCGGTTATTAATGATCGGTCTTTTGGTGAAGATCCTTACAAGGTTGCTTTGTTTGGTGTGCAATGTATGAAGGGTATGCAGGATGTGGGTGTGATGGCTTGTGCCAAACATTTTCCCGGACATGGAGACACAGAAACAGATAGTCATCTTGATTTACCTGTTATCAACAAAACAAGACCTCAATTAGATTCATTGGAATTATATCCATTCAAAGAATTGTTTGCAAACGGAGTTGGAAGTGTGATGATCGGGCATTTATATATTCCGGCTATTGATAACACAAAAAATGTAGCTACTTCACTTTCGTATAATAATGTAACAAAGCTGTTAAGAAACGAACTCAATTATATTGGATTAACATTTACTGATGCATTGGAAATGCAGGGAGTAAAAAAGTTTTTTCCTGACGGTGAAGCAAGTGCACAATCCCTCATTGCAGGAAATGATTTGTTGTGCTTGCCGGGCGATGTGCCGGCAGGTATCAAAAAAATAAAAAAAGCAATTAAGAATAAAAAACTCAGCTGGGCCGATTTAAACAGCCGGGTACACCGTGTATTGATGGCGAAATATTTATATGGGCTGGCCGATTTGCAACCCATTAATACAAATAATTTAATTGAAGATCTGAATATTAATACGCTGGCATTAAATCAAAAAATTGCAGAACATACAATTACAGTGTTGAAAAACGAAGAAAATGTTTTGCCCCTTAATCCAACTGCACTTGCTTTTATGAGCAAAGTAAAAAAAGAAGAAATTAAAGTAGCCTATGTAGCAATTGGAATAAATGCTGATAATGCCATTACCAAAAAAATGAAAGAGGAGTTGAATGCGGATGTGTTTTTCTTTAATTATAAACAGGATGCAGGTCGGTTACTTTCTATGGTAGAGTTATTGAAAAATAATTATCAGCAGGTAATTGTTGGGATGCATGGTTACAGCCGCAGGCCTGCTAATAATTTCGGCATCAGTACAACAGCTATGCAGTTTGCAACAGAGCTGTTAAAAATACCAAAATCAGTATTGGTATTATTTGGTAATCCTTATGCTGCAAAGAATTTTTGTGATGTAAAGAACATGTTGGTTTGTTATGAAGACAATACAATTATTCAATCAACTGCATTTGATATTCTCACTGGCAAAAAACAACCACAGGGAAAATTACCTGTTACTGTGTGTGATAAATTGAAATTTGGAACAGGCCTGGGTTATGTTGCAGTAGTGCCCAATGCTTTACCCAGAATTTTTGATATTGATGAAACAAAATTCAAAGCGGTTGATTCTATTGTTGCAGATGCTATTTACAACAGAGCAATACCGGGCTGCGTAGTGTTGGCAACCAAAGAAGGCCATGTTGTTTTTGAAAAAGCATATGGCTATTATACTTACGATCAGCAAGAACCTATGTCAACAGAATCAGTTTTTGATATGGCTTCCGTTACAAAAATTTGTGCTACCACAGTTGCAGTAATGCGTTTGTACGAAGAAGGTAAAATTGATTTAAAACAACACTTAGGATTTTATTTGCCATGGGTTAATGGAACAAATAAACAGGGTTTACTTATTAAAGATATTTTGTTACACCAGGCAGGATTAAAGTCGTGGATTCCTTTTTATAAAGAAATTACAGATTCGGCAAGTGGTATTCCCGATCAGAATTTATTTGCAAATGGCCCAACAGAAAATTATACAGTAAGAGTAGCTGATAATTTTTATATGCGTAGTGATTGGGTTGATACTATGAAGCAACGCATATTGCAAAGTGAAATAGGGCCTCTGGGTAAATATGTATACAGTGATAATGATTTTATTTTTCTTGGAATGATTGTGGAACAATTAACCGGAATGAATTTAGATGCGTATGTACGCAAAACATTTTATGAGCCCTTACAGTTAAATTCAACCGGGTTTCATCCAAGAGATCATGTTACCATCAACCGCATTGTTCCTACTGAACGGGAGCCGTTTTTTCGCCGGCAATTACTCAGAGGTGATGTACATGATCCCGGTGCAGCCATGTTTGGCGGTGAAGCTGGCCATGCTGGTTTGTTCAGCACCGCCTATGAAATGGCAGTAATTATGCAAATGCTTAGCAATGGTGGAAAGATTGGTAATCAGCAATTTTTTAAACCGGAAACTATTCAACTCTTTACTTCTTATGAAAGTGAAAACTCAAGAAGAGGTTATGGTTTTGATAAACCGGAAAAAGATAATGTTACAAGAAAAGATCCCTACCCGGCATTAAGTGTTTCGCCTGCAACATTTGGCCATACAGGCTATACCGGCACCTGTGTATGGGCCGACCCAACAAATAAAATTGTATTTGTATTCTTAAGCAATCGTGTTAATCCCGATGGAGGCAATAATGGGAAACTGATTTCGATGAATGTACGTGGTAAAGTACAGGATGCAATTTATAAAGCATTGCTTTAGTAAATGTGTTTGTACACCTGTAAGCTGTCTGACACATTACCAATCAAGCTGTCTGTCATTCTTCTGATGAGCAGACATCAGTTATTTCAATTTCATCAACAACTCCACAATCTCTTTCTCTCTTGTCCACACTATAAAATGATTTTCTTTTTCAAATGTTGTTACAATAACCGAATCTGTCTGAGTTAACATCTTTTGTGCATATGCAACATTAGAGTATGGAACCAATATATCTTTTGTGCCATGTAGAATGTAAACAAGGCAGGTAATTTTTAAATAATCTTCATTCATCTCCTTTAAATCTTTTTTTAAATACCAGAGCTCTTCATTACTGGGTCGCAATGCTCCGGGTATTAAAAAATTTAAAGGTGTTTTAAATAATATGGGCCGCCATTTTTCCGGCTTTTCTAATGATGGATCAAGCGATGGCGCCAACAGTACAATGGCTTTGCTGTATTGTGGGCGGGCGGCTGCAAGTTTAACAGCCAGTGGTCCACCCAGGCTATGGCCAATAATAATGAATGGTTTATTGTTGTTGATGCTGTCCATCCATTCAGCAATGATGTTTGTTTGCTCCTGCAGGTTCATGGCATTTCCAAAATCACTATAACCAAAACCGGGCCTGTCTATCGAAATAATGCGATAGTAATTCAACAGCTCTTTATTTTTCAAATAATTTTTAAAAGCATCCCAACTGCCGGGAGTACCATGTATAAACAATAATGTAGGAAGTGTATCATTCCCTGTTTGAGCATAATGCAAAGGGATTTGGTTAATTTTTTTTACAGCGGTTTTTAAATCTACACCTGCTTCTGTATAATACAATCTGGCTTTGGAATCACTCATTCGCATTTTCATGCAGCTTTGTGCCATAATGAGCCAGAGTAATAAAAGAATACCAAAAATCATAAACGATCGTTTCATCCAATTAGGCATAAGAATAGAAAGTTAGTAAATGTTTTATTAAGAGATACAGGAAGTAGTTTAGACAGGTTGATAAAACTTAAACATCTAAACCATAAATAAACACAAAAAAACCTTTGTATTTTGCAAACCTAATAAACGTTAAATAAAGTATGTGTAGCAGAACACTCATTCTTGTTGTTAGTTTGTTTTTTTTCAATGCATGTAACAAAGTAAGCAGTAAAGCAACCATTAAAGATTTTGATGAGTGTATGATTGATTTAAAAGCATACCAGGAAAATATGGGTGATTTAATTAAAGCAAAACAATTGCAGGATGCTGAATGGTTATGGCAGGGAGCAGATAGTTTATTGCAGGTTATGAATACAACATTTGCTCATCACCGGAAACTAAAAGAGAAACCCTTTTCATTTTATTATGAGCAAAAACTGGAAAAGCCTTTTAATAAAATTGGAGAAGCAATCCGGTTAAACGATACAGCTATGGCTTTATCTAATTACAAGCTTCTTGTAAAAAAATGCAACAGCTGTCATATTGATCTGGATATTGAAAAAGAAGTGAAGTATTAATTATTTTAATTTTCCGGATAATCCGGAATGTTTAATCCCAATACAATATCTCTCTTGCAAAATAGTGTTCCGTCTGAATTGATTTCTAACTTAACAATTCCTGAGCCACACCGTAATGGTAATTTTTTTCTTTCTTCTTCTGTAACAAAGGGGTCTCCTTCAAAATAAATATCATCTATATAATATTCATTGATGTCTGGTTCTTTTATTAAATAATGAATATGAGCAGGAATAGTTGATTTAGGATACGACGCCGGTTTAATTGTATAGATTGTATATTTCCCATCAGCACCTGTTTTCAACCAGCCACGTATTGCACCATGTCTTGTTTGATCGGTTGCCGATGGAGCATATAAACCATCAGCATTTGTTTGCCAGTAATAAACAATAATATTAGCTGCCGGGGTTTTGCCATCTTTTAAATAAACGGTTCCCTCCACTTTTAATTTTTCACCTTTCCGGTTCCAGCCATAGGAGGTATCTACTTCATTTATTTGAGAAGGCATGTTTGTATACATGATTTCACAACCATCACACCCGCCTCCAACGGTTTTTTGTGAGCTTGTTTGTTGCTTATTACTTTTCTGACCGCAGGAAGTATGTTGTATTGTAATTACAAAAAGCATTACAAATAGGATTGCTTTCATCATTGTAATTTTTGGTTCATCAGAAAGCTAATATAATTTTTAAGCAAATAATTGTTAAGAATGATGAAGGGCTATTTATTGAAAATAAAAAAACCCCAACTTCAGTCGGGGTTTCAGTATTATTCACCTTCTGTTTTAGGAGGTTGTTTTTTAATATCAATGGGTGGCCTGTTTTGTTGAGGAGGCCCTTGCTGCTGTGGTTTTTGTTGTTGCGGCCGTTGTTGTTGTGGTCTTTGTTGTTGATTTCCTTGTCCGCCTTGTTTATTTTGTCCGCCAGCTTGTTGAGGTCGTTGTTGCTGCGGCCTTTGTTGTTGTTGTCTTTGCTGATTGCCTTGTTGCTGTTGCCTATTGCCTTGTTGTTGTTTACGTTGTTGCCCTTGTTCCTTATCTTTTCTTCTGCGGCTGTCACGCTCCAGGGTTTTTAAACTGATTTGTCCTACCAGTTCCACATGAGCATTTTCTTTTTCTTCTGCTTTGGCGGCAGCAGATAATTCAACAGCTCCTAATTCATCGGGCTTTTCGCCTTTTGAATTTAAAAATTTAATTTCTTTTACACGTTCAATAGGAACAGGATATTGTTTATTACTGTCGGGCAATACATACCACATCAGGTTTTTAAAAATATCTTTCTTTATTAATTGTGCTGTGCCCCTGCTTAATTCTAAATAATCTGCATTATTAGGAAATTGCTGCAATGCATCAAGATAAGTATCCAGTTCATAATTGAGGCAACACTTTAAACGTCCGCATTGGCCGCTTAGTTTTGCCTGGTTAATAGATAAGTTTTGATAACGGGCAATTGTAGTAGTAACACTTTTAAAATCACTCAACCAGGTACTGCAACAAAGTTCACGGCCACAACTGCCAATTCCGCCAATTTTAGCTGCTTCCTGGCGTATACCAATTTGCTTCATTTCTACTTTCACCTTAAAATCAGAAGCATAAATTTTTATCAGTTCACGGAAATCAACCCGGTCTTCGGCGGTATAATAAAAAGTTGCTTTTCTGCCATCGGCCTGAAACTCTACTTCAATCAATTTCATATCAAGCTTCATCTGTATAAGAATAGCTCTTGCTCTTACCAGCGCTGCTTTTTCTTTTGCTTTACTTTCCCTCCATTTCTGCAAATCAGTTTCATTGGCCCGGCGCATGATCTTTTTAATGTCGGCATTGTCTTCTTTTACGCCTTTCTTTTTCAATTGGAGGCGTACCATTTCGCCACTCATATTTACCATGCCCACATCATAACCACTCATACCTTCAACAGCTACCATATCACCTTTAATAAAAGTTTGTAAGGTATTGTTACGGAAAAATTCTTTACGGCTTCCGTTGTTAAATGTAATTTCTAAAACACGGCAATCACTATCGGGATCACTAAAGGGAAGATTGGCCAGCCAGTCATGAACATTTAGCCGGTTACAGCCACCTGTGCTGCAACTGCCATTACTTTTACATCCGTTCGGGGTTCCTGTTCCACAACTTGTACAACTCATTATTTGACAAAATAATCGTTAATAAATAATTTGAAGAAGAAAACACTTGTTGAGCAGGCAGCAGAATGTCTATAATGCTTTTGTTGCCCGTCCGAATGGTATTGCCGGGCGGATGTCACTCACTTGTGCTGCATCAATTCTATTCAACTTTTTTTTCAGCACCCCGCTTTAGCGGCGGTACGCTTTGTTTTTTATGGAGCAAACAAAGCTTAACTGTGATAGAATATTTAAAATACCATGCCCATTTGGGCAATTCAGTACAAGAGTGCGACGCAACAACAGATGATCAGCCATTCTAAAGCTTACTCACAAAATCTTTTCTTCCGTTTTTTTAGCCTGTTCCTTCTCACTAATCAAACACTCAGGCCAATTTATCAAAAATAGTGATTTCCTTTGAAAGGGAGTGCATTCAAGCAGTAGTTCACCTCCGTCTGACTACCTCGTCTGACGGATTCCTTTAATATGATTCATCATATATGCATCAGATGAAATATTATAAGACCTCAATCACTGATTTATTGGCTATTATATGATAAAGCTTAATAGTGAGGGCCATAAAGAGGATTTTGGCATTGGCATTTCGTTCAATGTGGTAAGCTGCTCTATCCAGTTCGTTGGTAATGGCCTGTTGCTGACTAACATCACAAAGCCTATTGAGGCGGATGGCAAAGTCTTTTTCTGAACCGGTAAGCGCTAAATTTTGTTCACCCATGGTGCGCAGGCGAATGCTTTGTTCAAGCAGGTGCGTAAAGTAGCGTAAAAACTGTTTTTGTTTTTCACGGCCCTGCTGGCTAATAACATCAACCCATTTAACCTGTGCCAATGGCCCTGTTTTTAAAATAGTATTTAACCAATCCCGTAAAAGCGATTGCCAGTCTTCTTCTGCATGTTGTATAAGTTGTAATGCTTCACGGTAGTTGCCTTCACATACACCTGCAATTTGTTTTGCCTGTTCCTCATTCAATTTGCCCCTCTGCTGTAATGCAGTTACCAGTTCATTTACTTCAATAGGGGGGATACGAATTGTTTGGCATCGGCTAACAATGGTGGGCAATACCAGATCTTCATTTTCTGTTACCAGTATAAATAACGTATTGAGTGGCGGCTCTTCAATGAGTTTTAATAATTTGTTTCCTTCCTTTCCTAAAAATTCGGGCATCCAGAGAATGAGAATCTTGTATTCACTTTCAAAACTTTTAAGGTTGAGTTTGCGGATAATATCTGCACATTCTGCTGCAGTAATATTTCCCTGCTTGTTTTCTGCACCAATAAACTGTAACCAATCAAACAAATTCCCGTAAGGATAAAGTTTAATGAACTCTCTCCATTCAGTTACATAATCGGTACTGATGGGTTTGTCACCACTCTTTTTTGGAATAACTGGATAACTGTAATGAATATCAGGATGAATGTATTGTTCAGCCAACTCAGCACCATGTGTTGATGCAGTTGCAGGCTCTTCACCAAACAATAAAGCAGTTGTTGAAGCCGGTTTGTTTTTTTCGCTCTGGCTTACCACATAATTACTGAATGCAAGTGCAATAGGCAGGGCTCCCGTTCCTTCTTTACCAACAAACAGCAGTGCATGGCTAAGGCGATTGTTATTTACCATTTCCTTTAGTTGGGAAATGATATGCTGCTGACCTATGATCTTGCTGAATTGCATGGGGCGAAGATAGGAGAAGGAAATAAAAAAAGCGAAGTAGCCGGCATTTGTATTTTTGGGAATTCTTTTTAGTTTAAATCATAGTTGATTCTGAATGTTGTGAACATTCATTTATTAAACTTCCTTGCTTTTTATTACGGCAAATCCTTTTTTCAATTTTAAAAATCTTTTTTCAAACAATTCATAAGATAAAGCAGCAATTAAAACAGTAATCAGAAATATTATAAGTATACCCAGTAGCTGAATAACGGAAGAAGAGTTTTTAAAAAAGGGATTCATCTTTTCAAGTATCAGCCAATGATAAATGTAAAGTCCAAATGAAATTTTGCCCAAATAAATCAGTAATTTATTATTAAACAGCAGATTTAATAATCTGGAATTTCCAAAAACAATTGAAATAAATATAAACCCAAAGCCCAATGCTAAAAGTAAATAAACTAGCAATTGATTATAACTAATTACCAGTCTTGATGGAAGGAGATTCACAATCATTAACAGTGCAATTCCACTGAAAAAAAGAATTAAAGGATTTCTTTTTATTAAATAAGAATTATAAGTACCCAAGCCCAGTATGAAACCAAAAAAGAAACATTCTCCGGAAATGGGAAGAACATAAATAAAAGGATGTTTAAATTGGAAATAGATGACAATGAGTTTGCTTAATACCAGCAGTGTGAATATGACAATTATTGAAACATGTATCATTTGTTTCTTTTGCTTTAATAACCATAAAGTAAAAAAAGGGAGAATAACATAATACTGCTCTTCTAATGAAATACTCCACAGGTGTGGTGTTCCTTTATTATGATTATAGCCATAAAAAGCAGAAAATATATTATCTATAAAAAAGAGGTTCCCAAGAAGCCTGCGCCCATCCGGTAATGAATGAATATTAATCCAGAAATAAAGAATTACCATAGCCAGGTAAGTAAAATATAATGGCCAGATGCGTAAGATTCGTCTGATAAAATAGTTTCTGATTTTTATTTCTGATGTTAAATTATATTCTGTAGTAAGAATTATTGTTAATAAAAATCCACTGATGAGGAAAAACAGTTCTACACCATACCATGAAATATTTGCAAAAAAGCCTGGCATTACAGGAAAGCTAATATGACCGAGAAAAACAAATAAAAAAGCAAAAAATCTTAAACTGTCAATTGTTGGGAAATAAAATCCGGTTTGCAAGGAATGAGTATGCTCAATAGTTTCTTGCTGCATATAGTAGGTATAAAAAAAATAGATACAGCAACATGTAAGTGCTGTATCTATCAAATGTAAATCTGATTATTTACAACTTCGAAACAATTTCTTCACTCATGGGTTTTACCTTACTTGGGAAATAAGCAACCAGTTCACCTTTCTCATTAACCAGGAATTTGTTGAAGTTCCATTTAATTTCTGCATCCAGAACGCCATTTTTTTCTTTGCTGGTGAGCCATTGGTAGAGAGGATGGATGTCATCTCCCTTCACACTTATTTTAGCAGCCATAGGAAAAGTAACATTGAATTTACCTGTACAAAATTCTTTAATCTCTGCATTGGTACCGGGTTCCTGTCCACCAAAATTGTTGGCAGGGAAACCAATCACCACCAACTTGTCTTTGTATTTCTCATAAAGCTCCTGTAATTCTGTATACTGAGGTGTATAACCACATTTTGAAGCGGTATTTACAATCAGGATTTTTTTTCCTTTATAACTGGAAAAATCAATGGTGCCTCCATCTAATGCTTCTACTTTAAATCCATAAATGCTTGGCTGTGCTGTTTGTTTTTTACTGTTTACCGAAGTAAAAGCAAACGAGGAAAGAATAACTAAAGCAAGAATAACACGTATCATATAATTATGTATTTAGTAATTGAAATAACAAGGAATAAACCAGAATGTTCAAAGATGCTGCAAAAGAGTGGATTGAAAGTAACCAGTCATCAAATTATAAGAAAACTTTATTGTTTTTCATAACAGCCCAAATCGGGTAAGCCAACTCTGGGCATCCCGTTGAAATCAGTTAATAAGCTTGTAACCACTCCTTTGTTAATAACAGGAGAACCGGTTTTAAGTTGAAAATTGTAATAACGCCTTGAAACATTCACGCTATCAAACAAGGGGTCTGTATTTCGAAGTACATTATTAAACGTTGTAAAAGCCGGATCGGTTTTAGAACGAAACAAAACCGAATTTAATGTAAGTGTAGTTGCATCGGTTCCTTCTTTCTGAACAACAATTTCATTATCAACCAATCCGCCATCGCTCCATATAATACTATTGGTAAACGTTGTATTTAATGGTGAAGAAACTACCTGGTTATTTGATTTTATAAAATTAGTAGCTGTTAAAACCGGGTTTTTATGTTGTATAAAACTGTTAGAGATTGATACAACTGTACAATGAGTAAATTGATAGGTTCCACCCTGTACTAAAACAATATTATTACCACAATTAGAAATTAAACAATTATTAGCAACAACAGAACTGTTTGCAGCCAATAAGCCAATGTCAAAAATATTATCCAGCACACAATTATTGAGCGTGAGTTTTGGATTAGCAGTAGATGATGGTTTTTCTACAACCAAACCCTGGTATGCGTTTTTTATATATGTGTATGCAAGATTGTTGTCTTTACTGCTTCCACGTAAAAAAATGCCGGGCCACGCACCTGGATAATCTTTATATGGTTCATCTAACCGGTTGCCTTTAAAAACAATGCTGTCGTTTTTTGTGCCATTTGTTATTAAGGTGCCGTCGATAATAAATGGAGCATCAGCATTTAAATAAACCCGTACTCCGGGTTGTATAGTAAGTACAGAGTTGGTGTCGATAATTATTCCTCCAATAATTACATAAGGCAAATCATTGGTCCATGTAATATTTCCTCTAAACAATGTGCTGCGGATATAATGTGCATTCTGCCCCCATGCTTCCAGTTGTTTAAAAAGCTTGTTACCGTTCCACTCAACTTTAATACTGTCTTTAATTACAAAAGGCTGGTTAAGGGCGTTAGGATTTACATTCACTGTTACAAACACATAAATACTGTCGTTGCCTTCAATTTCAAGATTACTGAATTGTGCACCGGCGTTACCATCAGCATTCATTTTAAAATTGGATGCTGTGCCCCCCATGAGTTGTAAATTACTGATACGGATCTTTTGCTTGTTTTCATTCTTAATTAAAAAATATTGAGTAACAGAACCGGCACTTGTAAAAACGGTGTCAAAATGCAAACTATCATTACCTATCAAAAGTTTAGCCTCAGCATTTGTATTGAATGAATCTTTGCGGCATGAACCGGCAAAGGCAACAAAGAAAAAAAGTAGTATAACAATGTATGTCTTCACAGGATGTAAAAATAAGGATGTGGTTTGAATGAATGGAAAGTTGTTGTAAATCTGTTTTGTTTGCATGTTTATTTTTAATCATCACTTGCCCAGGCCAATGTAGCTATACTCAGCTTTGTATTTTCTATTTCTGTTATTGCATAACCACAGGCTTCTAAAGTTGCACCGGTTGTTATCACATCATCAACCAACATCAAATGTTTATGTTGTAGTTGTGCATGATCACTTATTTCAAAACTTCCATCTACATTTTTCCATCTGTCATTGCGACCTTTCTTGGTTTGAGTATCTGTATAACGTTTCCGAATTACCAAATCTTTCAAAACCGGCACATTTATTATTTCAGAAACTCCTTCACACAAAACAGTTGCCTGGTTGTAGCCTCTTTTCTTCTCCTTTTCCGGGAAAAGAGGCAATGGAATAAGACCGTGAATTTGAGTAAAACGACTACTTTTTAATATTTGAGTTCCCAGCCATCTGCCTAATTGTCGGCCAACTTCCTGGTTTCCATTGTATTTGAGCTGATGAATGAGCCTTTGTAAGACCGAATTTTTAGTAAAATAGTAACCCGCAGCTGCCTCAGCAACATGCAAACGACCATAAAAGATTTTTTCGATCGGGTTGCCGGGATGGGCAAAAAAGCCGGTTTCGGGCAAATGGCTGTAACAATGCAAACAGATAGTTTGTGTTTCTTCCAACAGATCGCTGCCACATCCTGCACATGTATGCGGATAAAAAAGATGAGAAAAATCCTGCAGCAATTTGTTGGTACTAATCATTAAAGAAAGATAAAAACAAAAACTAAAAATGGTAATTAATAAAATGTTTTTTATTTTTTTCTATAAGATGAAATTCTTTGTTTGAAAAACTATTGAAATAAATATTGATACAACTCTTCCACTTTGCCCATTGTTTTAATTTCAATATTATACTTCTGCAACATTTTTTTATCACTTTCTTTTCGATGGCCAAAGTTGTATTTACTGATGATGATTTTTTCAAAGCCCAGTTTTTCTGCTTCTGCAATGCGTTGTTCAATTCTGTTTACTGCTCTTATTTCACCGCTTAAGCCAACTTCGCCGGCAAAACAAATATGCGGATTCAATGGCACATCTTCATAACTTGATAACAACGCACATATCACAGAAAGATCAATGGAAGGATCTTCCACTTTTAATCCGCCGGCAATATTTAAGAACACATCTTTCATTCCAAAATGAAAGCCGCCACGTTTTTCCAACACAGCTAATAGTAATTGTAAACGACGTAAATCAAAACCACTCACTGTTCTTTGTGGTGTACCATAAACACTTTGCGTAACCAATGCCTGCACTTCAATTAATAACGGGCGCATGCCTTCCATAGTTGCGGCAATTGCAATTCCACTTAACTGATCTTCTTTTTGTGTAATTAAAATTTCACTTGGATTATTAACCGGACGCATACCTGTTTCGCTCATTTCATAGATGCCTAATTCAGAAGTTGAACCAAAACGATTCTTCATAGTTCGTAAAATTCTGTAGGCATAATGCCTGTCGCCTTCAAACTGCAAAACCGTGTCCACCATGTGTTCCAGGATTTTTGGCCCAGCTATACTTCCGTCTTTTGTAATATGCCCGATTAAAAAAACAGGTGTATGCGTTTCCTTTGCAAAGCGTTGTAACTCGGCAGCAGTTTCTCTTATTTGTGAAATACTTCCGGGCCCGCTTTCTATATAAGGTGTTTGTAATGTTTGAATAGAATCAATAATTACAAGCTGAGGTTTTAGTTTTTTTATTTCCTGAAAAATAGTGTGCGTTGATGTTTCTGTTAACAGATAAAAATCCTCGTTACTTAATTTCAAACGATCGGCACGCATTTTAATTTGTTGCTCGCTTTCTTCACCGCTTACATATAATGTTGTAATTCCTTTTAACTGCAATCCGATTTGTAAAAACAAAGTTGATTTGCCAATTCCGGGTTCGCCGGCAATTAAAACAATGCTGCCTGCAACAATACCACCACCAAGAACACGATTTAATTCTGCATCGGGTGTAAGTAATCTTTCTTCCTCGTTACTTTTTACTTCATTGATTGAAATGGTTTTCATTTCAGCATTTGATGTACTTTCTTTCCAGATTTGTTTTTGAGGATTATTTTTTTCTTTGGTTGTAAGTTCTTCAGCAAACGTATTCCATTCATTACACGACGGGCATTTACCAATCCATTTTGCAGATTCATAACCGCAATTCTGACAAAAAAAAGATGTTTTTATTTTACTCATAATTTATTCTTCACAACTTTATAAAAGTCCATCAAAAAAAATTGAATTCATCAAAAAATATTTGTGTTGTAATATTTTGCTGCAAAAAATAAAAGAAAGCAGAAATAATGCTGGATGAAAAAAAATATTGCAGAAAGTTTATAAAAGTAAAAGGGCTGGAATTACTTCCAACCCTTTGTACTTACTAACCCATTAAATTCTATTGCTAAATTACAAATTGCCGGCACATTACAAAATTAATTTTGGCCGATGTGAATAAGTTTCTTCTTATTTCCAATCAAATGCCAGCTTTGAAAGTACAGGGTAAAACACACTCATATGCATTGACATTCAGTTAATTATAAATTTATTCCTGATCAATTTTATGGGAAGCTTTTGCTTACGGCTATCTACAAACGTAAGTGGTTCTGCCAAAACGACTTAGCTTTAAAGAACCCCTTAATATTTTTGTCATTTATTTGAGTTTGGATTTTAATTTGATCTTACCTTTCACATAAAAAATAAGATATGACTCCAGGAATTTTAATTATTTCCCTTCTTTTTATGGGGGTAGGTTTTTTGGTTCAAATGAGGTTGAAAAGCAAGTTTAAACAGTACAGCCAGCAGCCGCTTCAAAACGGGCTTAGCGGGGCTGAAGTGGCTGTTAAAATGCTCAAGGAAAACGGAATATATGATGTAAAAGTTCAATCTGTAGAGGGTTTTCTGAGCGATCATTACAACCCTTTAGACAAAACCGTAAACCTGAGCCCCGAGGTGTATAGTGGAAGGTCCATTGCTTCTGCAGCTGTGGCCTCCCATGAATGCGGCCATGCGGTTCAACATGCCACTTCTTACCAGTGGTTAATGATGCGTTCAAGGTTGGTCCCGGTAGTGAAAGTTAGTACCACACTTTCCCAGTGGATTTTGGCTATAGGCATCGGAATTATGGGGCTGGGCGGAGGAAATCCAACCGTTTTGCTGGTAGGTATTATCCTGTTTGCAGCAACCACCTTATTTACCCTGGTTACCTTACCCGTAGAATTTGATGCAAGCAACCGGGCCCTTGCCTGGTTAAATCAGGGAACCAATGTAATTACAACAGAAGAACATGAAGGAGCTAAGGATGCACTGAAATGGGCGGCAGCTACTTATGTTGTTGCAGCATTGGCTTCCATTGCAACGCTGGTTCAGTATATATTGATTTATTTAGGGAGGAGAGATTAGGAGTTAATAACTTTTTAAATCAACAATCTGGCTTTTTGTATTTTTAATGCAATCAATAATTTTAAAAAAGTATATATTAATTTATATTGCGCAGCAATGTGTTCTTTTTTTATGTCCTGCTTTTAAGATGAGGCAAAAGGTTAATTTTAAAAGTATTCACCATTAAACTACGCTTTTTTATGAGAAAAAAACTAACAGCCCTTATGGGCTTTTTATTCATGTTTGGGCAACTAATAGCTCAAACAAAAGAAGTTACAGGAAAAGTTACTGATGCTAAAGATGGAACACCTTTGAGTGGTGTTACTGTAAAAGTGAAAGGCACTTCTAAAATTACAGTAACAGATCCTAGTGGTTCATTCACAATTTCTTTTTCAGGAAATCAGGCAGTTCTTCAACTATCTTATGTAGGATACGACAATCAGGAAATTTCTGTATCAGGTGGCGAAGTATCCATTTCATTAAATGTTAGCACTACAAATTTGAATGAAGTTGTAGTGGTAGGATATGGAACAAAAATTAAAAGGGACCTTACAGGATCAGTATCAAAAGTGGGAGCAAAAGAATTGAATAACACTCCGGTTACCAGTTTTGAAAGTGCTTTACAAGGTCGTGCTGCCGGTGTTCAAATTACTCAGCAAAATGGAAAGTTGGGTCAGGGGATCAATATTCGTATTCGTGGTTCCGCATCTGTTTCTGCAGGCAATGAACCATTATACGTTGTTGATGGCATACCGCTAATTACAACAAATCTTTCAAGCAATGGTGCACAAACAAACCCATTAACAGATCTTAATATCAATGATATTGAATCTATTGAAATATTAAAGGATGCATCCGCTGCTGCAATTTATGGTTCACGAGCTTCAAACGGAGTTGTTTTAATTACAACAAAGAGAGGTAAATCAGGAAAGTCAAAGATTGAATTCGGTTTTATGACTGGTTTACAAAATCCAACACGTAAAATGGAATTCATGAATGCGCAGGAATATGTTGATTATTTCAGGTTAGCAGCAGCAGCAGCAAAAAGACTTGATCCAAGTTTTGATTATGTAGCATTTAATGAAAGCAGAATGACAAGATATTCTGCAGGAAATACAGATTATCAAACTTATAAAATAAATACAGACTGGCAGGAACAGGCATTTCAACGTGCACCCTTATCTCAATACGACTTGAATTTTTCTGGTGGTAATGATAAAACCACTTTCTACATGGGTGGCCAATATTTAGATCAAACAGGAATTATTGTAAGAAATTCATTTAAACGTTATAACGGAAGATTAAATGTTGATCAAAAACTTAACAACTGGCTTACAGTAGGCATGAATATGAGTTTTGCACGTTCTCTTAATAAGCGGGTTTCAAATGATAATGCTTTTTCTACACCATTACAAATTGTTGCATTATCACCAACAACTCCTTTAATTGATCCCAGAACCGGATTAACCAGCGGAGCACTGGATTTAAATACAGGACGCCCTAATACCAACTTTCCTGTTTATTACAATCCAATCCTTAGTGTAGAAAATGCATTTTACAATACACTTACAAACAGAACACTTGGTAATTTATATGCAAACGTAAATATTTTAAAAGGGCTGGTATTCAGAAGTGAATTTGGTATTGATCAACTAAACCAAACTGAAGAAAGTTATAATGGTAAGTTAACTGCACGTAATCTGGGTGTGCCAAGTGGCGCCGGTTTTAATTCTTCAGATCAGATCCTGAATATTAATACCAACAACTTTTTAAGATATTTTACCAATATCAATGATAAACATGATATTGATGTGGTAGGAGGAATGAGTTTTCAGGAATATAAACTCATGAGCAATAGTGCAAGTGGTGAGCAGTTTCCCAGTGATGCTTTTAAGAAAATAGCAAGCGCTGCATCAAAAACTGATGCACAGTCATCAGAAACACAGTTTGCATTCTTATCCTATTTTGTAAGAGCCAACTATAAATTCAACAACAGATATTTACTTGCTTTAAGTGGCAGGTATGATGGTTCTTCAAGGTTTGGTGCAAACAATAAGTATGGTTTTTTCCCGGCTGCTTCAGTTGGTTGGATTATTACTGAAGAAAAATTTATGCAGAGAATTAAATGGATGAACTTCCTGAAATTAAAAGCCAGTTATGGTTTAACCGGAAATGCTGAAATTGGAAACTTTGCCTCAAGAGGATTATTTTCCGGAGATGCTGGCTATGGTGCAATACCAGGCACAAGACCAACGCAACTTGCAAATCCTAATCTTAAATGGGAAACAACAGCCAGTTTTGATGTTGGTTTTGAAACAGGTCTCTTTAACAATCGTTTAGTGATTGAAGCAGATTATTATCAGCGTAATACAAGTGATTTATTATTAAGTGTTGAAGTACCGGGAACTTCTGGTTTTGCTTCTCAAATTCAAAATAAAGGTAAACTCGAAAACAAGGGGGTAGAGTTTACATTTACTTCTGAAAATTTTGCAACAAAGAATTTCAGATGGACTACCAGTATCAATTTTGGATTAAACAGAAATAAGATTACTGATTTGGCTGGCCAGGAATTAGGAACAGGTCAAAACAGAGCCAGAGAGGGCCAACCTTTAGGTGTATTTGTTGCACGTGAATTTGCAGGTGCCGACCCAGCAAATGGAGATGCATTATATTATGTAAATACATTAAAAACTGATGGCACCAGAGACCGTACAACTACCAATGATTATAATGCAGCAGAAGAAGTTGTTATTGGAAATCCGAATCCGAAGTTTATTTATGGAGTGAGAAACACATTCTCTTTCAAAGGAATCGACTTGGAAGTATTGCTACAAGGTGTACAGGGTAATAACTTGTATTATGGTGGAGGACAGTATATGTCAGCCAGTGGAAGCAATGGTTACGATAACCAAACCCGTGATCAGTTAAATTCATGGAAAAAACCTGGTGATATTACAATGGTACCTGAGGCAAGATTGTTTTTTGCAAACGGCGTTGATCCTTCAAGCAGATATATTGCTGATGGTTCATTCATGAGAATTAAATCTGTAACGTTGGGTTATAACCTGCCACAATCAATTTCTCAAAAAATAAAGATTGAAAGAGCAAGAATATATGTAAGAGGTCAAAACCTTTTTACATCAACAAAATACAAAGGATGGGATCCTGAAGTGAATGCTGATTACCAGGCAAGCAATATTAACCAGGGTGTTGATTTTTATTCAGCACCGCAAATCAGGGCTATTGTATTTGGAATCAACATAGGCTTATAATCATTAATCTTACAATCTTATTATATGAAGAAGAATATATTTAAAATACTGTTTTTTACCGCCCTTGTTTCAACTGTTAGTTGTAGCAAGCGTTTAGATGTAGAACCTGCACAAAGTATCGACCAATCTGTAGCACTAAAGACTAGTTCTGATGTACAGGTTGCCTTGGTGGGAACATATACACAACTTGGCAATATCAATTTCTATGGCGGACGTATGTTTGTTATGTCTGAATTGTTAGCTGATAATAATGAACTGATCTGGTCCGGTACATTCCAGGGGTTAACACAGATATATAATAAAACCATTCCTGTTAATAATGGATTTGCTTTAAGTACATGGTTGGCGGGGTATACGGCAATTAATTCGGCAAACAATGTATTAAGTGCTATAGGTGTTGTTGATGCTGCAAATAAAAACAAGTTTGAAGGCGAGGCTAAATTTCTGCGTTCCGCAGCATATTTTGAACTTGTAAAATTATATGCAAAAGACTGGAGCAATGGCGATCCTAATACAAATGATGGTGTTCCTTTAGTTTTAACTCCAACAAGAGAAATTACTGAAGCAAATAAAGTGGCAAGAGCAAAAGTTGCAGCAGTTTACAATCAAATAATAACAGATTTGGTAGATGCAGAAGCAAAACTGCCAACAAGCAATGGATTC
>Ga0209797_10000435_pt1 | contig 20911 bp, 21 predicted proteins | sample DOMMetBare3Fresh_2_FD_187472 | JGI IMG/M metagenome (GOLD analysis project Ga0209797, IMG submission 187472) | Wetland sediment microbial communities from St. Louis River estuary, USA, under dissolved organic matter induced mercury methylation -... | ecosystem: Environmental > Aquatic >... | reverse complement strand
CGTCCCCTAGGCGGGCAGCCCGGCCTCAGGGTGTCGGAGGTGCCTCGATCGCCGCCGGCGCGGACCCGGCCTTCAGCGCCCGCAGCCGGGCGTCGACCTCGGCGTGGTCGGCCAGGTCGTCGAGGGACTCGAACTGCGAGTCCAGCGACGACGACGCCAACTCGGCGTTGCCGATCGCCCGTGCCTCCTCGCGACGCACCTTCTGCTCGAAGCGGGCCAGGTCGCTCGTCGGGTCGAGCACGCTGACCTGCTTGACCGCGTCGTGCACCTGGTTCTGCGCCCGTGCCATCTTCGCCCGGGCGACCAACTCGTCGCGCTTGCCGCGCAGCTCTTCGAGCTTGCCCTTCATCTGCTCCAGACCAGTCTTGAGCTTCTCCACCACCTCGTTCTGCTGGGAGATCGCCGGCTCGTACCCGTCCGCCTGCTGCTCGAGGCTCAGCTGCCGGGTCAGCGCCACCTTGGCCAACCCGTCGAAGCGGTCCGCCTCGGCGGTGCCGCCACCGGCGCGCAGCTCGTCCGCCTTGGCGCTGGCCGCGGCCGCCTTGCGACCCCACTCGACCGCCGCAGCCTCGGCCTCGGCGTGGTCGGCCTCGACCATGCGCAGGTTGCCGATCGTGGACGCCACGGCGTCCTCCGCCTCACGGATGTTGTCCGTGTAGTCGCGGATCATCTGGTCGAGCATCTTCTCGGGATCCTCGGCGCTGTCCAGCAGCGCGTTGATGTTGGCCCGGGCCAACTGGGCCACCCGGCCGAAGATGGACTCCGCCATCGTCACCTCTCCTCTCGTGCGACCGGAGCTCGCCCGGTCGTCGCCTGCGTCGTCCGTCCCGGTCGGGACGCCGTCAGAACCGTCCTCCGCCGCCGCGTCGGCCGCTCGTCCCGCTGCCGCCGAAGCTGCCCGGGCTCCAGCCGCCGCCGCCGAACCCGCCGCCACCGCGCCCGCCTCCCCCGCGCAGGATCGCGTCGAGGAGGATGCCGCCGAGGATCGCACCCCCGAGGTTGCCGCGGCTGCCGGGGACCGTCCCCGGAAGGCTCCCGGGACCTGGGACCGGGCTCTGCCAACGGTCCACGTCCGCGTGGGCGAGCTGCTCGGCCTGCTCGGCGAGTGCCGCGGCGGTCTGCGCCTCGGTCAGTGCGGTCACCGGGTCGGTCACGGCCAGACCTAGCGCCTGGTCGAGGTGCCGCTGGGCCTCGGCCAGCCGGGTGCGCGCGGTGGCGCCCACGGCTCCCCGGCGGGTGGTGATGAAGTCGTTGACCGCGGCGATCCGCGAGCGGGCGCCGAGCAGGGTCTGGTCCAGCGCCGCACGCGCCCTGCGCTCGTGCTCCTGCGCCTCGCGCAGCTCGTCCATCGCCCGGTCCACCGCCGCGTCCGCCTCGGTCAGCCGGCGCAGCGCCGCCACGGGGTCGACCCGACCCGCCGCGAGGTCCTGACGGATCGCTGCGGCGGCGGCCGCCGCGGCAGCAACCGCGCCCTCGAGGGCCGGCCGGGGACCCTGTGCGAGCGCCGCTCGGGCGGCCGCGACGTCGGCGTCGGTCTCCGCCAGCAGGCCGGGCAGCCGCGCCTGGGCGTCGTCGATGTCGGTCCGGGCCCGCCCGACCGAGTCCAGCAGCGCCTCCGCCTGGGCCACCGCTTGCTCGGCCGCCCGGGCCCCGACCACCGCCTCCCCGTTCTTACCCGCGGCCAGCGACGCACGGGCCTGTGCGAGGCTGGTCTCCACGAACGCGAGCCGTTCGACGGCCTGGTCGACGTTGCCGACCACGGACCGCACCGCGCTCGCCGGGTGGTCGTGGGTGAGTGCAGCCAGCTCGGCCTGCGCCTGCGGAACCCGGGCGGCCGCCGCGCTCTGGCGGGTCTCGACCGCGGCGACCACCTCCGGGGCGCGGGCGGCCAGGTCACGCAGTGCGTCGAACGCGTCGACCTGCTCGTCCAGGCGGCGGTTCGCCTCGCCCGTTCGCTTGATGATGTCGACCAGCATGCCCCGACGGGTCGGCTCGTCCTCGGGGACCGCGTCGTCGAGCTGCTGGCGCAGCGCGAACGAGGCCGCCAGCGCCGCCCTGGCGTCGTCCAGCGCCCGCTGGAAAGGCGCGACGGCGGCGGCCCCGAACTCCGCGAACGCGAACTGCAGCTCCTGCTCGCTCGTCTTGACCGCGTCGTCGGTCTCGATGAGCAGCGTGCTGGCCCGCCGGCCCAGCTCCTCGGTCGGCAGCGCGGCCAGCTCGTCCGCCCCTGCACCGCCGGCTGCGGCCGGTCCCGGCGGGCGCCGCCGTCGGCTGCCGACCAGCGCCAGACCACCGACCACCAACCCACCCACCACCAGGGCCGGCACGACCAGCCGGGCGGCGGACGAACGCTGCGTCGTCGAGGTCGAGCCGCCGCCGGTGGACCCGTCCGTCGTCCCGCCGCCGGAGCCGTCCCCCGAGCCGCCGCCGGCCGCCAGCACATCGGCGTAGGCCCGGGCCGCACCCACCGCCGCCCCCGCCCAGTCGCCGTCACGCAGCCGAGGCTCGATGTCCTGGGTGGCCACCGCGGCGAGGTCGTCGTCGCTGATCGGGAACTGGTTGTCGACCGAGTAGGCGTACGCCCGGTCGTCGACCGCGACGGCCAGGACGATGTCGTTCAGCCCCAGGTCGCTGGCGGCCGCCGTCTGGTCGGCCCACTGCCGCGCAGGGACGCCACTGAAGGTGCGGACGAACACGACGAACAGCGAGACGTTGCGCTCCTGAGCCAGCGCGTCGACCGCGTCCTGCACGTCGCCGAGCCGGTCGCCGAGCACGCCGGCCCGGTCGACCACCTGCGTGCCGAGCCGAGCGGGCGGTTCGGCCCGGGCGAGCGGCGCGGCCAGCACGAGCGCGACCAGGACCAGCCAGCCGGCCAGGCCGACGTTCGCTGCCGCCCGTACCCGCACCAGGCCCCCTCTCCCGCCTCGGACACCGACCCTAGCCGCTCAGACCGGGAGCGCCGACTCGTGCTGCAGCAGCCAGCGCTTGACGTCGAGCCCGTAGAAGTAGCCCCCCAAGCCGCCGCCGCTGCGCACGACCCGATGGCAGGGCACGATCGGCGCGAGCAGGTTGCGGGCGCAGCCGCTGCCGGCCGCCCGGACCGCGGTGGGCCGGCCCGCCTCGGCCGCCAGCCTGGCGTACGTCCAGGTGCGCCCCGCCGGGATCGTGCGCATGGCCCGCCACACGTCCTGCAGGAACGGGCCGCCGGGCTGGTGGACCTCGAGCGAGTCGAGCGCGACCAGGTCGCCGTCGAGGTAGGCGCCAACCGCGCTCGTGACCGGTCCCAGGTCGCGGCGTCGGCGCAGCCCCCGCTCCGCCAGCGCCGGCTGCAGCCGCGCGACCAGCTCGTCGACCGGGGCGAATCCGCTGGCGACCACCACCTCGCCGTCGACGACGAGCGACAGCGCGCCAACGGGCGTGCGGACGGAGGCAGCGTTCAGCGGGGTCGTCATCGGGTCTCCTCGCGGGGGTGGTGTGGGTTCGGTACCGGGACGGGGTGAGCGGCCGCCCACAGGTGCATCGCGCCGTACGCCCGCCAGGGCCGCCAGCGCGAGACGTCGGCGCCCAGGGCGGCCGCCCGACGGCGCAGGACGAGGTCGGCCTCGGGCCAGGCGTCCGGGTCGCCCAAGGCCCGCATCGCGACGTACTCGGCGGTCCAGGGCCCGACGCCCGGCAGGGCCAGCAGGGCCGCGCGGGTGGCCGAGCGGTCGCTGCCGGCGTCCAGGACCAGCCCGCCCTCGGCTACCTCGCCGGCGAGCGCCAGCAGCGTCCGCACCCGTTGGGTGGTGAGCCCGAGCCCGGTCAGCCCGTCCAGCCCGGCCGAGAGCAGGTCAGCCGGGCCAGGGAAGGCCCGGACCAGCTCGCCGTCCGACCCCTCGCCGGGTCGGCCGCCGGTCGGTCGGCCGGTCGCGGCGGCCAGCCGGCCGGCCAGCGTCCGCGCGGCGGCGACCGACACCTGCTGGCCGATCACGGCCCGGACGGCGATCTCGAAGCCGTCGACGGCGCCGGGCACGCGCAGCCCGGGGCGGGCCGCCACCAGCGGCCGGAGCGCTGGATCGGCACGCAGGACGGCGTCGACGGCGACCGGGTCGGCGTCGAGGTCGAGCAACCGGCGCAGCCGGGCGACGAGGCCGCCGAGGTCGGCCAGGTCGGGGAGCGTCAGCGTGGCCACGACGTGCCCCCGCCCGGTCGGGACCAGCTGAACGCGTGCGGGGCCGTGCGGGGTGCCCACGACCCGGCGGTAGGACTCGCCGCTGCCCGCCTCGACCCCAGGCACCGCCCGGGCGGCCAGGAACTCGAACAGCGGCCGAGCCGTCCAGGGCTCACGGTGCGTGAGCCGCAGCACCAGCCCGCCGCCTGGTGCGCGCCCTCCGGCGTCGTCGCGCCGTCCGCGGCGCAGCGCCGTCGGAGCGGCACCGAACTCCGCACGCATGACGTCGTTGAACTGCCGCAGACTGGCGAAGCCCGCCGCGAACGCGATCTCGCTCACCGCGAGCCCGGTCTGGTCGAGCAGCAGCCGAGCCGTCTGGGCCCGCCGGGTTCGGGCCAGCGCCAGCGGGCCGACGCCCACCTCGGCCACCAGCGAGCGGTGCAGGTGCCGTTCGCTCACGGCGAGCCGCGCGGCCAGCCCCGCCACCCCGTGCTCGTCGACCGCTCCGGCAGCGACCAGGCGAAGCGCTCGGGCGACGAGGTCGCCGCGGCCGTCCCACTCCCGAGACCCCGGCAGCGCGTCGGGCCGGCAGCGCCGACAGGCCCGGAAACCCGCGGCGACCGCGGCGGCCGCATTCGGGTAGAAGCGGACGTTCTCGGGTCGCGGCGTCCGCGACGGGCACGAGGGCCGGCAGTAGACCCCCGTCGTCCGCACCCCGACGAACAGCCGTCCGTCGAACCGGCCGTCTCTGGCCAGCACGGCTCGGTAGCAGGTCTCCGCGTCCTCGTGCACCCGCCGAGTCTCCCCCACCGGCCGGCTGGGCGCTGGCGGGAATCGGACCTAGCGGCGGGAGAGCATCCCGGCGACCTCGAAGGCGAGCTCCAGCGCCTGCTCGCGGTTCAACCGCGGGTCGCACGCCGTCTCGTAGCGGTCCTCCAGGTGCTGCTCGTGCACCGGCACCGCACCGCCGACGCACTCGGTCACCGGATCGCCCGTCAGCTCGACGTGGATCCCGCCGGGGAACGTCCCGAGGTCGCGGTGCACCGCGAAGAAGCCCCTCACCTCGTCGATCACGTCGTCGAACGAGCGGGTCTTGCGCCCGGACGCCGTCTCGCGGGTGTTGCCGTGCATGGGATCGCACACCCAGACCACCTCGGAGTCACCGGCGGCGACCTTCTCGACGATCGGGGGCAGCAGCGCGCGGACCTGCCCCGCGCCCATCCGGGTGATCAGCGTGAGCCGGCCGGGCTCACGATCCGGGTCGAGCCGGTCCACGAGGTCCATGACCTGCTCGGGCGTCGCCGTCGGACCGACCTTGAGCCCGACCGGGTTGCGGATGCGGCTCGCGAAGTCGACGTGCGCGCCGTCCGGCTGCCGGGTGCGGTCGCCCACCCAGACGAAGTGCCCCGACACGTCGTACGGCAGGCCAGTGCGCGAGTCGATCCTGGTCAGCGCCTTCTCGTAGTCGAGCACCAGCGCCTCGTGACCGGCGTAGAGGTCCACCCGTCGGAACTCCTCCGGGTCCGCGCCGCAGGCGTGCATGAACGCCATCGCCCGGTCGATGTCGCCGGCCATCTGCTCGTAGCGCTCGCCGGCCGGGCTGTCGCGGACGAAGTCCTGGTTCCAGGCGTGCACCTGGCGCAGGTCGGCGTACCCGCCCTGGGTGAACGCGCGCACCAGGTTGAGCGTGGCGGACGCCCGGTGGTAGGCCTCGACGAGCCGCGCGGGGTCGGGGGTGCGGCTCGTCGCGTCGAACGCCAGGCCGTTGACCATGTCGCCGCGGTAGGCGGGCAGCTCGACGCCGTCGCGGACCTCCGTCGGCTGCGAGCGGGGCTTGCCATACTGGCCGGCGATCCGGCCCACCTTGACCACCGGCAACGACGCACCGTACGTCAGCACGATCGCCATCTGCAGCACGGTCCGCAGCTTGGCCCGAATCGCGTCGGCGCCGACGCCGTCGAACGTCTCGGCGCAGTCGCCGCCTTGCAGCACGAACGCCCGGCCTCGGGCAGCCAGCGCCAGGTGGTCGCGCAGCTGGTCGCACTCGCCGGCGAAGACCAGCGGTGGCAGCGAGCGCAGCGCCTCGACCGCGGAGTCGCGCACGGCGGTGTCGGGCCAGTCCGGCTGCTGGGCAGCGGGCAGATCCGGCCAGGTCAGGACGTCGGGCACCGCTTCAGGGTAGCCGGGACCGGCAGGACGCGACCGGGATCAGCCGTCTGCCGTCGATGGCTAGGCTCCGCGCATGACGTTCTCGATCGTCGCGCGCAGCGCCGACGGCACCCAGTTCGGCGTCGCCGTCGCCTCCAAGTTCCTCGCCGTCGGGGCCGCCGTGCCGGCGGCCGAGGTCGCCGTCGGAGCGGTGGCCACGCAGGCGTTCGCCAACCTCGCCTACCGGCCGGACGCCCTGCGGCTGCTGCGCGCCGGACGGTCCGCGGCCGACGCGCTCGGTGCGCTGACCGACGCCGACGCCGACCGCGACCAGCGACAGGCCGGCGTCGTCGGGGCGAGCGGGGCGGGTGCCTCGTTCACCGGCGCGGAGTGCATGGCGTGGGCGGGCGGGCGCAGCGGCGACGGGTACGCCGTCCAGGGCAACATCCTCACCGGCCCCGAGGTCGTCGACGACATGGAGCGCACGTTCCTCGCGGTCGACCCGGCCGTCCCGCTGGCCGCGCGCCTGCACGCCGCCCTGCTCGCCGGCGACCTGGCCGGCGGCGACCGCCGGGGTCGGCAGAGCGCGGCCCTGCTCGTCGTCACCCCCGGCGGCGGCTACGGAGGCGGCAGCGACGTGCTGGTGGACCTGCGGGTCGACGATCACCCCGACCCGGTGCACGAGCTGGGCCGCCTGCTCGACCTGCACCGGCTGTACTTCGACCGGCCCGACCCCGACGGCTGCGCGCCGCTGGAGGGCGAACTGGCCGGGGAGGTCAGCGAGCGGCTCGCCCGGCTCGGGCACGGCGGGGCGGACCTGTCCCACGCGCTCGAGGCGTGGGCCGGCATCGAGAACCTGGAGATGCGGCTGGTCGAGGGGCGGATCGACCCGCTCGTGCTGGAGCACCTGCGCGCGGCCTCGGGCGGTGCGGCATGACCGTCCTCGCCGTCGACGCCGGCACCACCGGGGTCACCGCGCTCGTGGTCACCCACCAGGGCACGGTCGCGGCCAAGGGGTACCAGGAGTTCCCGCAGCACTTCCCGCAGGACGGGTGGGTCGAGCACGCCCCTGACGAGATCTGGGCGGCCACGCTGGCCGCCGTCCGGACCGCCGTCGACGCCGCGGCCGCCGCCGGGCACCCCGCGCCCACCTGTCTGGGCCTCACCAACCAGCGCGAGACCGTCGTCCTGTGGGACCGCGAGACCCTGGGGTCACCCCGTCGGGCGATCGTCTGGCAGGACCGGCGCACCGCAGGCATCTGCGAGCAGCTGCGCGCCGACGGCCACGAGCCGCTGGTGGCCCGGCTGACCGGGCTGCGGCTCGACCCGTACTTCTCCGGCACCAAGCTGACCTGGCTGGCGCTCAACGAGCCGCACACCTGGGCGGGGGTCACCGCGGGTCGGACGGCGGTCGGCACCGTCGACTCCTACCTGGTCGCGCGGATGACCCGCGGGCTCCACCACGTCACCGACGCGTCCAACGCCTCCCGGACCCTGCTCTACGACCTGACCGCCGGCGCCTGGTCGGGCGAGCTGGCCGAGGTGTTCCGCGTGCCGCTGGACGCGCTGCCCCAGGTCGTGCCGTCCTACGGGGTCGTCGGGCGCACCGACCCCGCCGCGTTCCTCGGGCTCGACCTGCCGATCGCCGGCATCGCCGGGGACCAGCAGGCCGCGCTCTTCGGCCAGACCTGCTTCGCCACCGGGTCCAGCAAGTGCACCTACGGCACCGGCTCGTTCATCCTCGTCAACACCGGCGACGCACCGGTGCGCTCGACGGCCGGGCTGCTCACCACCGTCGCCTGGCAGCACCCGGACGGCCGGCTGACCTACGCGCTCGAAGGCGCGGTCTTCGTCACCGGAGCCGCCGTCCAGTGGCTGCGCGACGGCCTGGGCGTCATCGAGACCGCCGCGCAGTCGGAGGAGCTCGCCCGGTCGGTGCCGGACTCCGGGGGCGTGGTCTTCGTGCCGGCGCTCACCGGCCTCGGCGCCCCCGACTGGGATCCGACGGCGCGCGGCACGATCGTCGGGATCACCCGGGCGACCACGCGCGCCCACCTGGCCCGCGCGACGCTGGACGCGATCGCCTTCGAGGTGCGCGACGTCGTCGACCTGATGACGAGGGAGGCGTCGGTGCACCTGCCCGAGCTGGCCGTCGACGGCGGGGCGTCCGCCAACAACCTGCTCTGCCAGCTGCAGGCCGACCAGCTCGGCGTCCCCGTCGAGCGGCCGGAGGTGGTCGAGACCACCGGGCTCGGTGCTGCGTTCCTCGCCGGGCTGGCGACCGGCGTCTGGTCCTCGACCGACGAGCTGGCCACGACCCGCAGGGTCGAGCGGCGGTTCCTACCGGGCCCCCGCGACGAGACCGGGCACCGGCGCTGGCGGGCCGCCGTCGAGCGGTCGAAGGGCTGGGCCGCCGAGGTCTGAGCGCTCCGGCGAGGGGTAGGCGCTGCTCAGGCGGCGGGCTGGACGGCGGCGAGCGCGTCCGGACGCCGGCCCGCGGCCAGGTCGGCCTTCGCCCGGGTCGCGTACATGTCGACGTACTCCTGACCGGACAGCGTCATCAGCTCGTACATGATCTCGTCGGTGATCGAGCGGAGCACGAACCGGTCGCCCTCGAGTCCCTCGTACCGGGAGAAGTCCAGCGGCGCGCCGATCCGGATGCCGACCCGCATGATCTTCGGCATCAGCTTGCCGATCGGCTGGATCTTCTCCGTGTCGATCATGGCGACCGGGATCACCGGCACCCCCGCCTCGAGGGACATCCGGGCCACGCCGGTCTTGCCGCGGTACAGCCGGCCGTCCGGCGAGCGGGTGCCCTCGGGGTAGACGCCGAGCAGGTGGCCCTCGGCCAGGATCCGCATGGCGGTCGCCAGCGCCTCCTCGCTGGCCCGGCCTCCGGAGCGGTCGACCGGCACCTGACCGAGCGCGCGGAAGAACGCGGCGGTGAGCCGGCCCTTGACCCCGCGCCCGGTGAAGTAGTCGGACTTGGCCAGGAAAGTGATCCGTCGAGGCGTCATCAGCGGGAGGAAGATCGAGTCGGAGAACGACAGGTGGTTGCTGGCCAGGATCGCCGCACCGTCGGCCGGCAGGTTCTCCAACCCCTCGACCCTGGGTCGGAAGAGCAGCCGCAGGATCGGTCCGAGCACCACCCACTTGAGCAGCCAGTAGAGCACGGAACACCTCCTCCGACGCACGGATCGACAGCCGCACCGACCGCCGGACCGGCCGACCCTGGGCGTGCCCGACGCCCAACCCTACGGAGCCCGCCCGGCCAGGGGCAACGCCCGGCCCGGGGGCGTCGCGTGGCGTGTCGTGCCCGTGCGACCATCTGACGACAGCAGACGACCCAGGAGGTCCACGTGCCCATCGTTCCCGGAGCCGAGCCGTTCACGCACGACGCTGGTCCCGTGGGTGTGCTGGTGGTGCACGGCTTCACCGGCTCGCCGAAGTCGATGCGGCCCTGGGCGCAGGCGCTCGCCGACGCCGGGCACACCGTGCGGCTGCCCCGGCTGCCCGGTCACGGCACCACCTGGCAGGAGATGAACCTGACCCGCTGGGAGGACTGGAACGCCGAGGCCGACCGGGCGTTCGCCGAGCTCACCGGCCGCTGCGCCAGCGTCTTCGTCATGGGGCTGTCGATGGGTGGCACGCTCGCCCTGCGGCTGGCTGAGCAGCACGGCGACCAGGTGGCCGGCCTGGTCCTGGTCAACCCGGCGGTGCACACCGAGCGCAAGGACCGGTTCCTGCTCCCGCTCCTGCAGCTCGTGGTCCCGTCCTTTCCCGGCATCCGCAACGACATCGCCAAGCCCGGGCAGGACGAGGGCGCCTACGACAAGATCCCACTTCGCGCCGCCCATTCCATGTCCAACGGCCTGTGGCCGGCCGTCCGTGCCGACATCGCTCGAGTCGACCAGCCGCTGCTGCTCTTCCGCAGCGCCGTCGACCACGTGGTCGAGGCCTCCAACGCCGCGTGGATCCTCGCGCACGTCTCCTCCACCGACGTCGAGGAGCGGGTGCTGCCGGACAGCTACCACGTGGCGACGCTCGACCACGACGCCCCGGCCATCGTCGAGGGCAGCCTGGAGTTCGTCCGGCGGCTGGCTCCCGCCGCCGCGGGGACCTGAGCGGAGCCCCTGGGGTGCGGGGTAACGGACTCACGGCGGCGTCCTACACCGCCGTAGCCGACGTCGAACCGCACCTGGCCGACGCGCTGCTGGGCCTGCTGCGCGACGAGCGGGTGGCCGCCTACGCGGGCCGCTCGCCGGAACGGCCCGAGACCGACCGGGTGTACGTCGACGCCGCCTCGGCCGCCCGGGCCCGCGAGATCCTCGCCGCGCACCTGCCCGGGCTCGTCGACCACGTCGACCCGGATCCCGACGACGTGGAGGCGGCCTTCCTCGGGATCGTGGCGGGCTTCGACGCGGGCAGCCCCGAGGAGGTGCCCCCCTGGCCCACGACGGAGGACCTCGACCCACCACCCGGACCCCCGTCCACCGCAGAGGGCCGGGTGTTGCGGGCGGCCACGGGCTGGGACGACCTGTTCGACGAGGAACCCGACGAGGCGGTCACCGCCGAGCCTCCCTCCCCCGACGACCACTACGTGCCGCCGCCGCCACCGCCGCTGCCGGCCGCCGACGCGGGCACCCGGCTCGCGTGGGCGGGCGCCATCGGGGGTCCGCTGCTCATCTTCGTCTCGGCGATCCTCGGGTGGCGCCTGGACGGCTGGCTGCTGCTGCTGGCCGCGGCCGGGTTCGTCGGCGGCTTCGTCGCCCTCGTCGCCCGGCTCAAGGACGACCCGGACGACGACCCGCACGGCGGCGCGGTCGTCTGACCGTGCCGCCCGGGGGCCGGCCGGAGGCCGGCGGGGAGCCGCCCGGCGCCCGTTCTGGCAGGCTGCACCCGTGCCGATGAGCGAAGCGCTGGAGATCCGCGGTCACGTCCTGGACGCCGGGGTGCTCACCCGCCTGCTCGACGACGTCCTGGAGCTCGGCGGCGACTACCTCATCGAGCGGTTCGACGTCGGCAAGCGCCCCGACGACACCTCCTACGTGCGGCTGCAGGTCAGCGCGCCGACGCAGGCCCAGCTGCAGGGCATCCTGGGCCGGGCCCAGACCTACGGCGTCAACCTGGTCGACCCGGGTGAGGCGCTCGTGCGGGTCGTCGACCGCGACGGCGTGTTCCCGGAGGACTTCTACTCGACCACCAACCTGGACACCGAGGTGCGCATCGGGGGTCGGTGGCTGGCGGTGGAGCGACCGGAGATGGACTGCGGCCTGGTGGTCAGCCCCGACAGCACCCGCGTCGGCACCACTCCGGTCAGCGACGTCCGAGCCGGGGATCGGGTGGTCTGCGGCTCGCACGGCGTCCGTGTGCGCGTGCCGGCCATGCCCACCGCGGAGCGGGAGAGCGTCTTCGAGTTCATGAACTCCGTCGTGTCCAGCGAGAAGCCGCAAGCCCTGCAGGTGCGCCAGGTGGCCGACCAGATGCGCCGGGTCAAGACCGCCGGCCAGCGCGTCCTGTGGGTGGCCGGGCCTGCTGTCGTGCACACCGGTGCTGCACCGGCGATGTGCGCCCTGATCGAGGCCGGGTACGTCGACGTCCTCTTCGCGGGCAACGCGCTCGCGACCCACGACATCGAGTCCGCGCTGTACGGCACCTCGCTCGGGGTCGACCTCGCCAAGGGCAGCGGCGTCGAGCACGGTCATGAGCACCACATCCGGGCGATCAACCGGATCCGCGCCTGCGGCTCGATCGCCGCCGCGGTCGAGCAGGGCGTGCTGACCAGCGGCGTCATGCACGCGCTGGTGACGCACGGGCGCCCGTTCGTGCTGGTGGGGTCCGTTCGCGACGACGGACCGCTGCCCGACGTGCACACCGACGTGGTCGAGGGACAGCGCGCGATGCGGGCCGAGCTGCCCGGCGTCGGCTACGCGATCATGGTCGCGACGATGCTGCACGCGATCGCCACCGGCAACATCCTGCCGGCCACGGTGCCGCTCGTCTGCGTCGACATCAACCCGGCCACGGTGACCAAGCTGAGCGACCGCGGCAGCGCGCAGGCCACCGGGATCGTCACGGACATCGGCCTGTTCCTCGAGCAGCTGGCCCAGGAGCTCACCGGCTACCGCAGCATGTGAGCGACCTCACCACCCCAGGCCCGTCGCTCCGGTCGGCCCGCCGCGTCTCTCCTGGGAGACTGGACGTAGCAGCGGAGGGGACCCTCCCACCGCCCCGACCGAGAAGGACGTGTTCCCCATGTCGTCGCAGATCAGCCCGGCCAGCATGATCGCCGCCGGACTGCTGGCCTCCGTCGAGGAGCTGGGCCCCCGTCGGCCCGCCGGCTACCGTCGGACGCTGCGCGAGCTGCTGGCACGGGGGTACTGACCGGTTCCTCCGAGTCACCCTCGCCGACGATCGTCCGGCGGTACACTCCGGACTGACGGCTGGGACCGGTCCCGGTCGACCGTGGGTGGGGCGGGGGTCCACGACTCCGCTCTGGGGGTGGTTGCTCGTGCGTGCACGCGGCGTCCGGCGACCCCGGCTGCGCCATCCGGGTCGCGACGACGGCGCGGCCGCGGTCGAGTTCGCGCTGGTCGTCCCGCTGCTCGTCATGCTGGTCTTCGGGATCATCGGCTTCGGCATCGCGTTCGCCCAGAAGCTGGCGCTGTCCAACTCGGCCCGCGAGAGCGCCCGCCTCGGCGTCGTCGGCCTGCAGGCCACCCAGCGCGCCACGTGCCAGGACCTCGCCAACCAGGTCCAGGGCAGCGTCAGCACGATCTCCCTCAACCCGGCGCAGGTACGCATCTGGGTGTACCGGAAGGACAACCCAGCCAGCAGCGGGAACGGCACGCTGCGCTGCAGTGGCACCGGGGCGACGATCAGCAACCCCAGCACCCGGCCGTGTACGAGCGGCGACGAAGACAGCCAGCTCCTCGTCCGGCTGGAGTTCGACAGCGAGCTGATCATCCCGCTCTCGGTGGTCGTGCCCACGCTGACGCTCGACGGGAAGGGGGTCTACCGGTGCGAGTACCGCTGACGCGCCGCAGCCGCGGCCACGACGAGGGAGCGGTCGCCGTCCTGACCGCCCTGCTCGCCGTCGTCCTCCTCGTCATCAGCGCCTTCGCCGTCGACTTCGGGCTGGCCTACACCAACAAGCGCGAGCTGTCGATCGCCGCCGACGCCGCCGTGCTGGCGGCGGGGTCCGACTACGCGCTCGCCCCCAGGCGCACCTGCTCGGGTCTGGTCAACGACTCGGCGCTGTTCGCCACCAGCGAGGCGACTGCCGACGGGATCGCCGCGCGGAACCGCTCCGGGTCCACCCGGCTCGCCTATGAGGTCTCCTGCCCCGACTCGCGCACCTTGACGGTGCGCTACCAGCACACCCGGGCCACCGACACCACCTTCGGCGCGGTCGCCGGCATCGACCAGGTCAACGCCACGCGGGAGGCCACCTCCGCGGTCACCATCGCGACCGAGGGGCTGGGCATCCGCCCGTACGCGATCTGCCTCGCCGACCTGCAGCTGTACCTGGGCGACCTGGCGCTGACGGCCAACGTGCCCATCCGGACGTTCTACTTCCCGTCGGCCACCGCGAGCGGCATCTGCGGCGACCCGAACCAGGGCAACTGGTACACGATCGACTGCCCCGAGGACGTCGGCAGCAACAGCTCGGCGGTGCTCGCCGAGAACACCCGTAACGGCTGCTCCGACCCGATCAACATCGTCGACGTCGGCACCGCAACCGGCACCGCCGCGCAGACGATCCTGCGCAACGCCTGCCTCGACCCCTACGACCCGCACGAGTGCCTGGCCGCGAACCCCGGGAACCTCACCGCTGGGGTCCTGGACACGGCGTGGGACAGCCTGCTCGGCAAGACGATCGCCGTCCCGGTGTTCGACGGTGCCACCGTGTACAAGGTGGGCGGGAACAACCGGCGCTACCCGGTCAAGGCGATCGTGGGCGTCGAGGTCTGCGGCTACCGCTGGACGAACAACTCCCACCGTGGCCTCACCACGGCGGGCACCTGCTCGGGCGCGGCGCACCCCAGCCCACCGCCCAGCGGACCGGGAGCCCCGAAGGACTGGCTGCTGCTGCGGCTGACCCGGATCCAGGTCACCGGGGCGTCCACCCCCGGCGGCTGCACGTTCGGCTCGAGCGAGTGCGACTTCGGGGCGCGGACCGTCTCGCTGGTCAAGTGACCGGCTGAGCCGCTAGTCGCGCAGCCGGGCCAGCTCGGCCGCCCCGACCAGCCCGGCGTCGTTGCCCAGCTGAGCCGGCACGATCGCCGCCGCCGGGCGCACGTCGGCACCCACCAGGTGCCCGGCGTAGGCCGAGCGGGCCGGGCCCAGGAGCAGCTCGCCGGCGTCGGAGACCCCGCCGCCCACGACGAAGCAGCCCGGGTCGAGGATCGCGGCCAGCTCGGCCATCCCCCGCCCCAGCCAGTGCCCGATCTCGGCGAAGGACTCCAGCGCCACCGGGTCCCCGGCCCTGGCCGCCTCCGTCACGTGCCGGCCGAGCACCCCCTCGGGGGACCGGTTCCCCAGCGCCAGCAGCACCTCCGCCCGCTCCCGGTCCTCGGCGGCGCGGGTGCGCGCGTCGCGCAGCAACGCGTTGCCGCTCGCGTACTGCTCCCAGCAGCCCCGGCGGCGGCACCCGCAGCGGCGGCCCCCCGGCTGGACGACGAGGTGCCCGATCTCACCGGCCAGCCCGTACCGGCCCCGGTGCAGGCGGCCGCCGAACACCAGCGCCCCACCGATGCCGGTGCCCACGGTCACCATCACCACGTCGTGGTGCCCGGCCGCGGCGCCGAACCGGTACTCCGCCCAGGCGGCGGCGTTCGCGTCGTTCTCGACCACGACCGGCAGGCCGGTCAGCTCCTCGAGCTGGGCGCGGACCGGCTGCTCGCGCCAGCCGAGGTTGGGGGCGAACCGGACCACCGAGCGGGTCTCGTCGACCAGCCCGGCGGCGCCGACCCCCACCGCCGTCACCGGGTGCCCGGCGGCCAGCTCGGTGACCGCCTCGACGATGGCCGCCTCGACCGCGCCCGCCTCGTTCGGCGTGGACGCCTTCCGCACCCGGGCCAGGACCTGGCCACCCTCGTCGACGACCCCCGCGGCAACCTTGGTGCCCCCGACGTCCACGCCCACGGTCAGCGTCATCCGATGTCGATCCTCTCGACCGGGTCGGGCCGCCGCCTCGACCACTCGTGCTCGTGGGCGGTGATCACGCTGCGCAGGGCGGCAACCAGGGCGGCCGCCGCCTCGGCGAGGTGCTCGACCGTCTCGGGTCGGGTGGCCCGCAGCAGGCCGATCAGCTGACAGACCGGGCAGAGCTGACACTCCGGTGACCCGGTGGCCAACGGCACCCGGTGCTCGCCACCGGACGTGCGCCGGGCCCAGTCCTGGACCGCTTCGAACAGCCGGGCGGCCTCCTCGGACGCGGTCCCGGTGCGGCCCGTCTCGCCTGGATCGCCGGCGGCGCCGCCGACGCTCACAGCCCCATCCACAGGGCGGGATCCGGTTCGAACCGGATCCGCAGCCGCCCGTCGCGCAGCGCCGCCCCGACGACCGTGCAGCGCCGCAGCGCGCTGGGCAGGGCCAGCACCCGCCGGTAGGAGCCGACGGTGAGCACCAGCTCGTCGCCCTTGCGCACCAGCCCGACCTCGCTGCGGTCGGCGAAGGGCAGCGCGATCGCCAGCACGAACTCGTCCCCGGACCGCTCGACGACGATCGGCTCCGCCTCCGGCGCGGGGCCGAACGGGTCGACGCCGTCGCCGTAGGTCGCCGCCGCCAGGTCGGCCAGCGCCGTCGCCCCGACCGGTTCGGCCTGCTGGTAGGCGCAGCGGTAGACCGGCAGCGGGGCGAAGGACGCCTCGACCTCGGCCAGCTGCTCGGCCTGGGCGGCCACCCACCGGGCCCGCCAGTCGTCGGCGCCGCCGGCGGGGAACACCCGGTTCGCCAGGACGGCGTCGACCCGGTAGCCGTACAGCGACAGCGACGTCAGGGTGCGCCGGGCCTCGGCGACCACCACGGACTCCGGGGTGAGCACCAGGCGGACCGTCGTCCCCGTTGCGGTGAGCACCTCACGCACCTCGCCGAGCTCGGCGTGCAGGCGGGCCACCGCCTCGAACACGCCGTCCCGGGGCATCGGGACGCCGGCCACCTTGCCCAGCACCGGGCGCAGCGAGCGCACGACGCGGCGCTCGACCGGGAAGACCCGCTCCATGTACCAGCCGAGGGCCTCGGGCAGGGCGAGCAGCCGCAGCGTCTCGGCCGTCGGGGCGCAGTCGACGACGAGCACGTCCCAACGGCCGGAGCGCACCTGGTCGCGCACCTCGAGCAGGGCCAGGACCTCCTCGGCGCCCGGCAGCACGGTGAGCTCCTCGGCCTCCAGCGGGTCGACCCCAGCGGTGTCCAGGACGGAGAGCAGGTACTCCTGGACCTCCCGCCACGACCGCTCGAACCGGCGCTGGGTGTCGACCTGCTGGACGTAGAGGCCGCCACCGACCTCGGTGGGCTCGGGGCCGGCCGTGACGCCCAGCGCGTCGGCGAGGGAGTGCGCCGGGTCCGTCGACAGCACGAGGGTCTTCAACCCGCGGCTGGCCGCGAGCGCGGCTGTCCCGGCGGCGGCCGTGGTCTTGCCGACGCCGCCCTTGCCGGTGAAGAGCAGGACCCGCATGATCGCCCAGGCTACCCGTCGGGGCGGTCAGCCCTCGACGCGCGCCTTGAGGCCCTTCAGCGCCCGGTCGATGATCACCTTCTCGGCCTTGCGCTTGATCATGCCGATCATCGGGATGCGCACGTCCACGGCGAGCCGGTACAGCACCTCGGTGCGGCCCGCCGACTCGGTGAGCAGGTACACGCCGTCCATGGCCTTGAGGATGTCGCCGCGGACCAGCCGCCAGCGCAGCTCGGTGTCACTGACCCAGTCGTACTCGAGCACGTAGTCGTCCTTGATCGCACCGGCGTCCAGGATGAACCGCACCTCGGCCGGCAGGTCGTTGTCCTCGTAGACGCTGAGCACCTCGACCAGCTTCACCTCGTCGTTCCACTCCGGGTAGGACTCGAACTCGGTGATCACCGCCATCACGTCCGGGGCGGGCGCGGCGATGCTGATGCTGGACTCGGTCTGGTCGGCCATCTCGGTCCTCGGGCCTCATTCCTGGCGGGTGGTCTCCGCTCGACGGGAGAGCCTAGCCCTCACACGTCCAGGACGAAGGGCCGTCGCCGGGCCCGGAAGTGGCCGACGTTCACGCACTCGGTGCGGCCGAGCCGGGTGCGCGCGACGAGCGGCTGGTGGACGTGGCCGTAGAGCAGCAGCCGGGGACCCCAACGGCGGACTGCCTCCAGGGTGGCCCGACTCCCCCGCTCGAACCGGCGGGCCCCCACGTCGTAGGTCAGCTCGGGGACGGCGGGAGGGATGTGGCAGCAGAGCACGTCGCACCCGGCGGTGGCCTCGACCTTGGCCGCGTACTCCTCGTCGGAGATCTCGAAGGGGGTCCGGTACGGCGAGCGCAGCCCGCCGCCCACGAAACCGAACGTCAGGCCCCCGATTTGGGTCGTCCCCCCGTCGAGCACCTGCTGTCCCGGCCGCAGGTAGTCGGCCCACAGCGCGGGGACGTCGACGTTGCCGTACGTGAGGTAGGCCGGCGTCGGCATCGCGGCGAACAGCTGGTCGTACTGCTGCCGGACCGCCGCCTGGACCTGGGTCCAGTGGTCACCGCCGAGCTCCGACCAGAGCTCGGCGGACCAGGTCCTGGCCTCCTCGAAGCGGCCGGCGGTGCGCAGGGCGATGAACCGCCGCGCGTTGTCGGCGCCCAGCAGGTCGGCGAAGATGCCCTGGCTGGGGTCGTCGTAGTCGAGGAACAGGATCAGGTCGCCCAGGCAGATCAGCGCCTCGGCGCCCTCGCCCGCACGGGCGAGCGCCTCGACGCTGCCATGGACGTCGCTGACCACGTGCAACCGCACAAGGCGACCCTAGGGCCGGCTCAGCCGAGCAGCGCCCCGAGCAGGGCGAAGACACCGACCAGGACCACGCTGACGATTGCGGTGCCCGCCAGCATGACGAGGATCCGGGACCCCTTCGTCTGCAGGGCGGCGGGGACCGACACCGGCAGCGCGCCGTGCTCGGCCGCCAGCCGGTCGAACATGGCGTCGATGTCGATGCCGTCAAGCGGGCCAGCGCCGGCGGTCCGCGCGGCCGGCTCGCCCGGCCCCTCGGCGGCCACCGGCGGTACGTCGTCCGCCGGTCGCTTCGCATGCCGCCCCCTGGGGGACGTCGGCAGTGCCGGCTGGACGGCCGGCTGGACGGCCGGCTGGACGGCCGGCTGGACGGCCGGCTGCTCGTCGGCGGCAGCCGTCGGCTGCGGCGTGACACGCTGGGCGACGGTCGGTCGGGGCGCCCGGAGGTCGGCCAGGCACAGCCAGCACCAGGCCGCGTCGGTCGCCAACACCGCGTTGCATGCGGGACAGCGCGCCCCGGCGGGCGCGACCGGGTCAGCGTGGGTCACGTGACTCAGTGTCGGCAGGACCGACGGGGTCCTTGACCCGCGGCTCGCCGGGCCGGCGACCGGCCTCCAGCTCGTCCTTGAGCGCGTTCACGCTGACCTTCCAGTCCAGCGCGCGACGGCGGCGCAGCCGGTCGGCCCGGCGGCGGTCGACCGGCTGAGGCGGGTCCGCCCGCAGGTACAGGTGCACGACGACCCCGTCACGGACCGGTTCGAGCCACAGCTCCAGGCTGCCCAGCAGGGCGCCGGTGGCCGTCCACCGCAGGCCGCTCGTCGCCCGGTCCATGAACACGGTCAGGTCCAGGTCCGGCCACCAGGCGCGCCATCGGTCCCGGTCGTGCACCACGGCCGCGACGACCTCCGGGTGGGCGACGACGAACGTCTCGTCGACCAGGTCCACGGTGGGCACCGCCCGAGCATGCCAGGCCGCCCATCGGAGGGGCGATGCGCCCGGCGGATCACCCCTCTGGACGCCGACCCGGCAAGTACAGTGCAGGCAGCCACCGCCATCGACGAGGAGAGCGCCGCATGCGCGAGCACACCACCCCCATCATGAGCGAGGTCCGTCCCGGGTCGAACCTGGCAGACCTCCCGGTCGAGAACGCGGTCCAGGCGCCGCACCGGGTGCAGTTCCGTCGGCACAACGGCCAACGGTGGGAAGACGTCACGAATCGGGACTTCCTGGCCGAGGTCGAGGCCCTGGCCAAGGGCCTGGCGGCCAGCGGGATCCAGCCCGGCGACCGGGTGGGGATCCTCTCCCGCACCCGGTACGAGTGGACCCTCGCCGACTTCGCCGTGTGGACGGCGGGGGCCGTCCCGGTCCCTATCTACGAGACGTCCTCGGCCGAGCAGGTCCAGTGGATCCTGGGCGACTCCGGTGCGGTCGCGGTCCTCGTCGAGAGCCCGGCGCACGCGGCGACCGTGGCCGGCGTCCGCGGCGAGCTGCCCGCCCTTCGGCACGTGTGGACCCTGGACGACGGGGCGGTCCAGAGCCTGGTCGAGGCCGGGCAGGACGTCGACGACGCCGAGGTCGAGCGGCGGCGGCGAACCCTCGAGCCGGACAGCCTCGCCACCCTGATCTACACCTCCGGGACGACCGGGCGGCCCAAAGGGTGCGAGCTCACCCACGGCAACTTCCTCGCCGAGGCGAACAACATCGTCGAGGGCATGCCCGAACTGTTCAACCCCGAGCAGTCCTCTCTGCTGTTCCTGCCGCTCGCGCACGTCTTCGCCCGGGCGATCGAGGTCGGCAGCGTGCGGGCCGGCGTCCAGCTCGGCCACACCCCGGACGTCAAGAACCTGGTGCCCGACCTCGCGGTCTTCCAGCCGACGTTCGTGCTGTCCGTGCCACGGGTCTTCGAGAAGGTCTACAACAGCGCGCAGGCCAAGGCGACCGCCGAGGGCAGAGGCCGGATCTTCGACCGCGCGGCGAGCGTGGCCATCGCGCACAGCGAAGCGCGCGACTCCGGCGGCCCTGGGCTCGCCCTTCGCCTGCAGCACGCGCTGTTCGACCGGCTCGTCTACGGCAAGCTGCGGGCGGCGCTGGGCGGCCGAGTCCGGTACGCGGTGTCGGGCGGTGCCCCTCTCGGTGCTCGGCTGGGCCACTTCTACCGCGGCATCGGGATCACCATCCTCGAGGGCTACGGCCTCACCGAGACCTCGGCCGGTGCCACGCTCAACCGGCCGGAGGCGGTGCGCATCGGCAGCGTCGGCCAGCCCATCCCCGGGACGTCGATCCGGATCGCCGACGACGGCGAGGTGCTGATCCGCGGGCCGATCGTGTTCCGCGGGTACCACGCGAACCCGACGGCGACGGCCGAGGCGATCGACGCCGACGGCTGGTTCCGCTCCGGAGACATCGGCGAGCTGGACGACCAGGGCTTCCTGCGCATCACTGGGCGCAAGAAGGAGCTCATCGTCACCGCCGGCGGGAAGAACGTCGCTCCGGCGGTCCTCGAGGACCGGCTGCGCGCGCACCCGCTGATCAGCCAGTGCATGGTCGTCGGCGACAACCAGCCGTTCATCGCCGCCCTGGTGACCCTCGACCGCGAGTCGCTGCCGGCCTGGCTCACGGCGCACGGCAAGCCGGCCGACACCCCCGCCGAGC
>Ga0209797_10000434_pt1 | contig 20955 bp, 16 predicted proteins | sample DOMMetBare3Fresh_2_FD_187472 | JGI IMG/M metagenome (GOLD analysis project Ga0209797, IMG submission 187472) | Wetland sediment microbial communities from St. Louis River estuary, USA, under dissolved organic matter induced mercury methylation -... | ecosystem: Environmental > Aquatic >... | reverse complement strand
CCCCGAGCTCCCCGCAGAGATCCGCGACCTGAAGCAGCGGGTCGGCCGCTTCGTCGAGGCCGAGGTCTACCCGCTCGAGCAGCGAATCGTCGAGCGCAACGCGATCGACCCGGACAAGGTCGACACGCTACGGGCGAAGGCGCGGGCGGAGGGCTTCGCGATGCTGAACATGCCCGTGGAGCAGGGCGGGCAGAACCTGTCGATGCTCGGCCAGGTCGCGCTCGAGGAGGAGTCGGGCAAGGCGACGAACGGGCTCGGCTTCGCGGTCGTCGACCGCGGGCCGCGGGAGCTGCTCGAGATCGCCACCCCCGATCAGATCGAGCGGTACGTGATGCCGATCGTGCGCGGCGAGTACCGGGAGGCCTGGGCGCTGACCGAGCCGGGCGCGGGCTCGGACCTGTCGGGATTGCAGGCAACCGCGGTTCGGGACGGCGACGACTGGATCCTGAACGGCGAGAAGTGGTTCGTCACGAGCGAGGGCGACCCGGGCTTCTACATCGTCGCCGCCGTGACCGGCGACGAGCAGACGCTCTTTCTCGTCGAGCCCGGCACCCCCGGGCTCGAGATCAAGCGCACACCACGGTTCCTGCACGACCCGTACCTCGACCACCATCCCGAGATCGTGCTCCGCGACTGCCGCGTGCCCGAGGCAAACCGCGTGCCCGCGAGCGGCGACGCCGGGGCGAAGGAGTGGATCCTCGTGGAGCGCCTCTTCATCGCGGCGCGCTGCTGCGGTGCGGCAGGGCGCCTGCTCGACGAGGCGACGGCGTACGCACAGGAGCGCGTCGCGTTCGGAGCGCCGATCGCCGAGTACCAGGGCGTCTCCTTCCCGCTGGCCGACTCGCTCACCGAGTTGCTCGCGGCGCGGATGCTCACCTACCACGCCGCGCACGCGTTCGACACGCTGGCCGACCGCAAGGTGGTGCACGGCAAGGTGTCGATGGCGAAGCTGTACGCGTCCGAGATGGCGGGCCGGGTCGCTGACCGCGCGGTGCAGATCTTCGGCGGCCGCGGCTACATGCACGACTTCGCAGCCGCCCGCTTCTACCGGGAGCTGCGCGTCGACCGAATCTGGGAGGGAACGAGCGAGATCCAGCGGCTGATCATTGCCCGCGGCCTGCTGAAGCGGGGCGCGGCGCCCTACCTCGGCTGGGAGTCGTAGCCCGGCGACGCTGGAAGACCCTGCTCTCCAGCCAGAGAGGCCGCCCGCGCAGACATGGAGGCGCAACGAGAGCTCGTCAAGGCCGGCCCGAGCGACTGCCGGAGTGGGCCTCTCTAGCCCCAGCCGGGATGGAGCAGGAGCGGGAGGGCTCCCCTGGCGATCCGGGCGGGGTAGTAGATGGTCAGGGCAAGGTTGAGCGTCCTCGTGGGTCTCGATCCCCGCCAGTACTGCGGAATCCCCAGTTGCTCGAGGTCGAGACGCACGAAAGCCTGCCAGTAGTCGCGGCCTTGTGCAGGTGGCTGCAGACGCACGGTTACGCCGCCGAGGACCGCGCTCACCCTGCTGGCGCGCCTCGCCGTCCAGACCGCGATGCCAACCCGGCCACATCTGGTGGTGTTGCTGAGCGGGCACGCAACGCCGAGATACGGGGACCGTGCGAGGCCTAGGCCTGCGCTCTCGCTCCCAGCTGAATCCCGGACAGGCGAGCTGACCTGACGACCGGCGAAGGCGCCCGTGGCGAGGCCTGCGGCACCGAGCGCGAGGGCGACCAGCAAGACGGCTCCACGGGTCTGCCGGGCCGCCTTCACGCGCCAGTCCGAGGGCTCCACGAGTCGAATACCCCACTTGTACGCCCTCGACCGTCTCGCACACAAGGGAGCGGCAGTCAGCGTGAGTGTGGAGACCAGCTGCGCACGGCGCGCCGTCACGGACCCAGGAGGACCTCGCCGAGTTGGCCGGTCACCCCCGCGTCACGTCAGCAGGGTGCTGCGCGAAGAGCAGGCCGAGGCGTCGTGGCGATGGGAGCGCCGTCGTATCCGGGTGCTCTCGCCTGGCGGGCTAGCCGTCCGCGTGCGTGGGCTTCCACGTCCGTGACGCGGCGTTGGCCCGACGCCAGGCTCTGCGGCGGCGCGCCGGCCTCCAGCCCGCTGCCGGGGCGTCGGGCGGCGCGTCCATCGGGCTCGCCTGCTGGGACGGTGGAGTGACGATTCTCGCGGCCATCAGCGCGGCGGCGACCTTTCTCATCTCGGCTCCTCGAACGACGACGGGGTCACCTCCTGACGGTAGGGGCTCGCACGGCACGCGTCTGTCACGGCCGTGACACTCGGAGTGTGTCGGCCGTGACACTTCCTGCACGGGCGCGGCGGCGGGAGAGGGGCGGCTGATCGAACGACCGCATGATCTAGCCCGCCGGAACCGGCGCCGCACGAGCCGCGGAGGCTGGGGCCTCCGGGGGCTCCGCCGACCGTCGCCCTGCTTGCTGCCCAGCGTCACCCGTGCCTTTCGGCGCCGGTCGGCTCCAGGTCGTCGTGCACGTGCCGGCCGACCTTCTTGTCCGGGCGCGCGACGAGGAAGTAGACCGCCCCGACGACCGCGATCACGAACATCACGAGGAGCGTGATCCAGTCGATGTTGAAGTAGCCGCGCGGGCTGCTGAGGCCGGACGGGTACACGACGTTGACCAGCATCAAGCCGAGATACCCCGCGGCCACGATGAGGACGGGCCAGGCCCACTTGCCGAGCCGGAAGCTTCCCTCCGGGACCCAGCCGCGGCTCCGGGCGACGATCGCGGCAATGACGGTGAGGAGGAACGAGAGGTAGATCCCGCTGACCCCGAAGGACACGAGCGCGAGGAGAGCGTTGACGTTCGCGGGGTAGGTGACGAACCAGATGTGCTTGTCCTCGCCGGGCGAGTAGTAGACGAGGAAGACGAACAGCGTCGTGATGAGAGCGCCCGAGACCAGGGAGTTGACCGGCGTCTTGAATCGCCGGTTGACCTTGGCGAGCCACGCCGACGCAGGGAGTGCGCCGTCGCGCGCGTACGAGAAGCCGAGCCGGGCGCCCGCGCCCTGGACGGACGTGCCGCAGGAGAAGAAGGCGAAGATGATCAAGAGCAGCAGGAAATCCTGCATGGCGGGAGAGAGCTGCCCGAGGATGAACGGCACGCCGCCGCCGTCGACGGTCGCCTTGACCGGATCCTGGGACGGCATCGCGAGCAGAAGCCCTGCGATGAGGATGAACGACGAGATGCCGCCCCAGATGAGCGCCCAGCGCATTGCTTTCGGGATCTGCCGGCCCGCGTCCTTCGTCTCCTCGGCGATGTCGCCGGCCGACTCGAACCCGTAGAAGATGTAGACGGGCGCGAGCACGGCGATCAGGGCGGCGCCGGTGAGCCAGTTGCCGCTGAAATCGAGGCCGAGCGGGTTGCTCGCCGCGTTCTCCACCCCCTGGGTCGTGAAGAGGAAGCCGAGACCGTGGTGGAAGCCGTGGATGAGGAGGATGAGGGCGATGCCGAGGGTGCCAACGATCTCGACGTAGACGCCGAACTGCGCCACGCGGCCCATCACTTGGGCGCCGGTGATGTTCAGGCCGGTCTGGATTGCGAGGAGAATCAGCGTGATCACGAGGATCGTCGTGTGGTCGGTCGCGTCGAGGTTCCAGCCGAACCAGTTGTGGGTGAGCGCGGTGACGTACGAGACGACACCCGTGTCGACGGCGGCAACCGTGATCAGGAGGGCGAGCCCGTAGAACCAGCCGACGAACCACCCGTACGCGCCGCTGACGGAGAACTTGCTGTACTGGTAGAGCGCTCCCGCGACCGGGTAGTGGCTCGCGAGCTCGCCGAACACGAGCGCGACGAAGAGCATCCCGATCACCGGGATGAAGGTGAGCCAGACGTAGGCGGGACCGCCGGTGCCGACGCCGAGGACGAAGAGCGTGTAGATGCCGACCATCGGCGACAGGTAGGTGAAGGCGACCGAGAAGTTGGCAAAGAGCCCCAGCACACGGTTCAGCTGCGGCTTGTAGCCGAGGCTCTCGAGCCGTGCGTCCTCGCTCTGAGCCGCGCTCGGTACCGGGGCGGTTGTCTCCTGCATGGCTCCTCCTGTCATGGGCCGCTGGGCGGCGCCAATCTACAACCTCGTGCGGAGCATTACTACGTGCCGCCGTGACCGTGCTTCGGCGGCTTCCGACGCGCCGCCCGGAGCCCGAATCCTCCTGTCAGGAGAGGACGATGCGGGCGTCGAGGCCGAGCGCGCCGCCCGGGGTGACGAGCAGCGGGTTGACCTCGATCTCGGCGATCTCGGGGTGCGCTGCGGCGACGCGCGAAAGAGCCGCCGCCGCCTCGGCTGCGGCGCGGATGGCGAGCGCCGGCCGGCCCCGAGCGCCCGTCAGCACGCCGGCGCCGCGGAGTGAGCGAAGCAGCTCTTCCACCTCGTCGGCACCGGCCGGCGCCAGCGCCACGGCGACGTCGCGCAGCAGCTCCGCGTAGATGCCGCCCAGGCCGACGAGCACGAGCGGCCCGAAGCGCGGGTCGCGCCGGCAGCCGACGATCAGCTCGACGCCGCCCGCCGTGTCGACGAGCGTCTCGACGGAGTAGCCCTCCGGCGCCAGCCGCCCCTCCATGTCCGTGGCGGCTGCGGCGACCGCCGCATCGTCGGCGAGCCCGAGCGCGACTCCGCCCGCGTCGGACTTGTGCAGCAGCCCGAGCGCCTTCAGGACAACCGGGTAGCCGAGGTCGGCAGCAGCCGCTCGGACGTCCTCGACCGAGGCAGCGCGGCGGGCCACAGCAAACGGCACGCCGGCCGCAGCGAGCAGCTCGCGCGACTCGAAATAGCCGTCGCTCCGCACGGGGTCGGCTGTCTTCCCCATGTCGGCCACCCCGGTACCCGGGTGCAGCTCCTGCTCGACGAGTGCGGCCAGCGTCGTGATCACGGCTTCGATGTCGCGGTAGACGGGGACCCCGCCGGCGCGCAGCGCCCGGGCAGGCCCCGAGTCCCAGAACATCGCCTGGGCCAGGAGAGGGCGCCCGGTCCTGCCGGCCGCAGCCGCGATCGAGCGTGCAACCTCGGTCTCGCGCTCGGCGAAGGCCTCGTTCATCTCGCTGTAGCCGCCGAAGTACCCCGTGAACACCACGGCGTCGACCTCGCCGGACACGAGCACAGCCTCGGTCACGCGCTCGAAGTTCCAGAAGTCCTGCTCACCGGCGCCCGCGAGGTCGACAGGGTTCGTGGTGATGATCGTCGGCGCAATCGCCGTCAGCTTCGCGCTCAGCTGCTCAGAAAGATGCGGCAACTCCAGTCCGGCCGCCGTTGCGAGGTCGGCGGAGACGACCCCGGTGCCGCCGCCGTCGCCGACGATCGCGATGCGGCGACCTCGCGGCCGATGCGGCGCGAGGCAGGCGAGCGCCACGTCGACGAGCTCCTTGGGTGTGGCGACGCGCTGGATGCCCGCCGCGCGACAGGCTGCAGCGACCACCGACGAATCGCTCGCGAGGGCGCCGGTGTGCGAGGCGGCGGCGCGGGCCCCGGGCTCGCTGCCGCCGGCCGCGAGCAACACGACCTGCTTGCCGGCGGCGAGTGCGGCAGCACCTGCCCGCGCGAACGCGCGCCCGTCGTGGAAGTCCTCGCAGTAGACGGCGATCACGCGCGTGGCTTCGTCGGCGGCGAGCGCCTCGACGAGCTCCGCCGCGTCGATGTCCGCCTGGTTGCCGAGCGAGGCGAACCGGGAGACGCCGACCCCGTACTGGGAAGCCAGCAGGCTCACCTCGAGCGCGAGGTTTCCGCTCTGCGAGATGATCCCCAACGAGCCGGGCGTGAACTCGTTCGAGCCGAGATCGAGCTCTGCCGCAGCGTCGTAAACGCCGAGGCAGTTGGGGCCGAGCAGCACGGCACCTGCCGCGCGCACACGTTCCACGGCGGCCCGTTCGCGAGCCTTTCCTTCCTCGCCGAGCTCTCCCAGGCCGGCCGTGATGGCAACGATCGCGCTGGCGTCGGCGGCGAGAGATGCCTCGATCGCCTCCTCGAACGCGCCGGCAGGGAGGACGATCACGACGAGCTCGGGCGCTTCGGGCAGCTCGTCGAGCCCCCGGAAGGCGTGGTGCCCGAGGATCTCACCGCCGTTGCGGTTGACGAGCCAAACGTCGCGCCGGTGTGCGCCGCGGAGAGCCCCGGCCGCGACCCAGTGGCCCCACTTGGCCGGATCGCCCGAGGCACCGAGAACGGCGACCGAGCGTGGGTCGAAGAGCGGCCGCAGGTCGCGCACGGCAGAAGACTACGCGACACCCGGATCGCCGGATCGGCGCGAAGCGAGGCGAGTGGGTGCGCCGGCTGTGGACAAGGTGTTGCACGTCCGTCACAAAGGGTGTCTCCCCCAGGGAGACACCCTGGGGGAGACACCCTTGTTGGAGACGACCGCGCGGGAAGGCCGTTGGCCGCGCTGTCGGTCGGCTCGGCATCGTCGGCGCGGAGCCCGGGGTCGGAGCCCGAATGGGGCTCTACGAGAGGCCGCGGGCCTTGCGGCTCGCGGCCTGCTGGCGCCTGTTGGCGGCGAGCTCGACCTTGCGCAGCCGGATCGAGACGGGCGTCACCTCGACGCACTCGTCCTCGCGGATGAACTCGAGGGCCTGCTCGAGCGAGAGCGGCCGCGGCGGGATCAGCCGCACGAGCTCGTCCGAGGTCGAGGCGCGCATGTTGGTGAGCTTCTTCTCCTTGGTGGCGTTCACGTCCATGTCCTCGGAGCGCGCGTTCTCGCCGACGATCATCCCCTCGTAGACACCGACCCCGGGTGCCACGAAGAGCGTCCCGCGCTCCTGCAGGTTCGAGATCGCGAAGCCGGTCGTCGGGCCTTGCCGGTCGGCGACGAGCGACCCGCTCGGCCGGGTGCGCAGCTCGCCGTGCCAGGGCTCGTAGCGGTCGAAGACGTGGTGGAGGATCCCCGTGCCGCGGGTCTCGGTGAGGAACTCGGTGCGAAACCCGATCAGGCCCCGCGCGGGAACGAGGTACTCGAGCCGCACCCAGCCGGTGCCATGGTTCACCATCTGCTCCATCCGCCCCTTGCGCAGGGCGAGCAACTGCGTGAGGACACCGATGTACTCCTCCGGCGCGTCGATCGCGAGCCGCTCCACGGGCTCGTGCACCTTGCCGTCGACCTCCCTCGTCACGACCTGCGGCTTGCCCACCGTGAGCTCGAAGCCCTCCCGCCGCATCAGCTCGACGAGCACCGCCAGCTGCAACTCGCCGCGGCCCTGTACCTCCCAGGTGTCCGGTCGCTCGGTCGGGAGCACGCGCAGGGAGACGTTGCCGATCAGCTCGGCGTCGAGTCGGCTCTTCACCTGGCTCGCCGTCAGCCTCGTCCCCTCGAGCCCGGCGAGCGGCGACGTGTTGATGCCGACCGTCATCGAGAGCGACGGCTCGTCGACCTGTTCCACCGGCAGCGGCCGCGGATCGTCGACGTCGGCCAGTGTCTCTCCGATCGTGACCTCGGGAATGCCGGCCACAGCGACGATGTCACCGGGCCCGGCCTCGGCCGCCTCGACGCGGTCGAGGGCCTCGGTCACGTAGAGCTCGGTCACCTTGGCGCGCTCGACGGTGCCGTCGGCGCGACACCAGGCGACCTGCTGCCCCTTGCGGATGGTGCCGTTGCGCACCCGGCAGATCGCGAGCCGGCCGACATACGGCGAGGCGTCGAGATTCGTGACGAGCGCCTGCAGCGGGTGCCCTTCCTCGTAGACGGGGGCCGGGATCGTCTCGAGCAGCAGCTCGAACAGCGGCCGCAGGTCGTCGGCCAGGTCGTCGACGGTCAGGCCTGCCCGGCCCGCCCTCGCGTTGCAGTAGACGATGGGGAACTCGATCTGGCCCTCGTCGGCATCGAGGTCGAGGAACAGCTCGTACACCTCGTTGACGACCTCTTCCACGCGTGCGTCGGGCCGGTCGACCTTGTTGACGACGAGGATCACGCGGAGCCGCGCCTCGAGCGCCTTGCGCAGCACGAAGCGGGTCTGCGGCAGCGGCCCCTCGCTCGCGTCGACGAGCAGCAGCACCCCGTCGACCATGCGCAGCCCTCGCTCCACCTCGCCGCCGAAGTCGGCGTGCCCCGGCGTGTCGACGATGTTGATCTTCGTCTCGCCGTACTGGACTGCCGTGTTCTTGGCGAGAATCGTGATGCCCTTCTCGCGCTCGAGGTCCATCGAGTCCATCACCCGCTCGGCGATGTCCTGGTTCTCGCGGAACGAGCCGGACTGCCACAGCATCGCGTCGACGAGTGTCGTCTTGCCGTGGTCGACGTGCGCCACGATGGCGACGTTGCGGATGTCGTCGCGGCCAGGCACCGAGGCAGGGTAGCCGCGAGGCGGAACGCCGGCGTAACAGCACCGATCCGGAAGGAAGGACAGCGCTCCGTCCGACCCCGTTTTACATGCTGCTTACGCATGCACCACAGGCGTCTTACCGCGAGGGGCGACGATAGGGCCATGAAGATCGCCCTGCGTGTCGTTCTGATCGCGCTCGGCGCACTCCTGCTCGCCGGGCCGGGACCGGCTCTGGCCGCACCGGCCGGCCTCACGACCGACCAGGGCGTCGTCCAGTCGGTCTCCCCGACGACTATCGTCCTGCGATCGCTCGACGGCACCCTGATCACGCTCGCCGTCGGGCCTGCGACGCGTGTGAAGCTGAACGGGTTGCCGGCGCAACTCAGCGACGTCCAGCCCGGCTTCGTGGCCGCCGTCGTGCACAGGGGCGCCCGGCCGGCCGTCGTCGTGCGCGCGTTCGGCAAGGTGCCGCTGGTGACCGATCGCGGCATCGTCACCGCGCTGGCGTCCCTGTCGATCGCGGTGCGCACGGCGAGCGGAGCCACGCTCTCGATCCCGCTCGATGCGTCGACCCGCTTCCGGCGCTTCGGGCTCCCGGTGGCGCGCGCCGCCGCCCGGCCGGGCGCGCTCGTCGAGGTCGTCCATCCCGCGGAAGGCCCGGCCCGGGTCGTCCGCGTGCTCAAGCGCGGGTGACGCACGGAACCCACCCCGGCGGCACCATCCTGCTCGTCGAGGACGAGGAGGACATCGCAACGCTCGTGCGCACCTATCTCGAGCGCGACGGCTTCCGGGTCGTGTGGGCAGCGCGAGGCGTCGACGGGCTGCTCGCGCTCGAGCGCGACGATGTGCGCCTCGCGATCCTCGACCTGCAGCTCCCCGACTCCGACGGCTTCGACCTCTGCCGCGCCATCCGCGAGCATTCGCGCCTGCCGATCGTGATCATGACCGCACGCGACGAGGAGGTCGATCGCATCACCGGGCTCGAGCTCGGAGCCGACGACTACGTGACGAAGCCGTTCTCGCCTCGCGAGCTCGTGGCGCGGGTGCGAGCGGTGCTGCGGCGGTCCGATCCGGACGCCGACGACGAGGTCGTGGCGGCGGGCGACCTGCTGCTCGAGCGTGGCGGCCGCACGGTCACGGTCGCAGGGCATCCCGTCGAGCTGACGGGCAAGGAATTCGACCTGCTCGCCTTCCTCCTCTGCCACCCGGGCCTCGTGATGTCCCGTGAGCGCCTGCTCGACCGCGTGTGGGGCCTCGAGTTCCCGGGTGGCACCCGCACCGTCGACGTCCATGTCGCGCAACTCCGCAAGAAGCTCGAGCGCCCAGGCCTGATCCGCACGGTGCGCGGCGCCGGCTACAAGAGCGTCGTGCCGTGAGCGCCACGCAGGCCCGGCGGCCGCGCTCGCTCCGTTCACGCCTGTTCGTCGGGATCGCCGCCACCGTGGCGGTGTCGATCGCCGTCACCCTCGCCGTCGGCGCCCTGCTGACGCGCCGCTCGCTCGACGAGGACGCCCGCCGCTCGCTCGCGCGGCAGGCCGACCTGGTCGCGGCCCAGCACGAGGTGACACCGATCGAGGGGAAGGGCTCGGCGCAGATCGGACGCTTCCTGGCGACCGAGCAGGAGCGCCTCGCCGTCCTCACGCTGGCCCAGGCCGAGCTGCTGCTCCCACCCAGCGGAGCAGCCGACCTGCGGGCACGCGGCTCGGCCGAGGGAACCGTCGAGGTACGCGGCGAGCTCTTCCTCTACGCGGCCCGGACCGCTGACGGCGACGCCGTCGTCCTGCTGCGCTCGGTGCGCAACCAGTCCGCCGACTGGACGCCGTTCCTCGCCGGCCTCGGCCTGGCGGGCCTGGTGGGCGCGCTGCTGGCAGCACTCGTGGCGCTCGCGCTGGCACGCGCGGTCGCGCGTCCCGTGACGCGCGTTGCCGACGCGAGCCGGCGGCTGGCAGCGGGCGAGAGCCCCGACCCGCTTCGCGTGGAAGGGCCGGACGAGGTGCGCCAGCTCGCGACTGCCTTCAACGAGCTCTCCGAGGAGCTCCACCTGGCGCAGGATGCGGAGCGCGCCTTCCTGCTCTCGGTCAGCCACGAGCTGAAGACGCCGCTGACGGCGATCCGCGGGCACGCCGAAGGCCTCTCCGACGGCGTCGTCGAGGCCGAGCGCGCAGGAGGCGTGATCGAGCGCGAGGCGCAGCGCCTCGAACGCCTGATCCATGACCTGCTCGACCTCGCCCGGCTGCGCCGCCGCTCCTTCTCCGTCACCACACAGCCCGTCGACCTGGGCGAGATCGCGCTCGAAGCCGTCGCCCGGTACGAGCCGCAATCCCACGCCTTCGAGGTGGGCCTCGAAGCCGCCGTCGCACCGGGTGCAGGGGCACTCGCCGATCCGGGCCGCACACTGCAGGCGCTCTCCAACCTCGTCGAGAACGCGCTCCGGTGCACCCCTCCCGGGGGCAGCGTCCGCATCGCCGCGGCGCGCGGCAGGCTCGACGTCGCCGACGACGGCCCCGGTATCGAGGCTGGCGACCTCGACCGCGCCTTCGAGCGCTTCTACCTGTGGGACCGCTACGGCGCCGACCGCCCTGTCGGCACGGGGCTCGGGCTCGCGATCGTAGCGGAGCTGACGCACGCGATGGGCGGCAACGTCGCCGTCGCGAGCGAGCCCGGTGCAGGCTCGACCTTCTCCCTCCTGCTCCCGCCTGCGGACCCGCCTCCGCGCACGGCCGAGGGCGAGGCGCTTTACGTGCGTCTTACGCAGCGCTGAAAGGCCGCGAACAGTCCCCTCCTAGCGTGGGTCTTGTAAGCCAGATCTCAACAGGAGGAAACGAGATGAAGCGCAACAGGATCATCGTGGGGGCGGTAACAGCGCTGGTGGCCCTCGTCGCAGCCACCGCCGCGCTCGCGGGGGGCCCCAACGGGAAGGTGCTGTACCGGTTCGTGGGTCAGCTCCAGAGCGCACCGTCGGGCTCGTCGCTGAGCGTCGCCGTCCAGGGCGGCAACCGGCAGGCACTGCAGGCGATGCTGGGCCAGAGCCAGGTGCAGGCCTTCCTGACCAGTCCGCAGACCGTGTTCCTGAAGTGGGCGAACGGCGTGCCCGCCGTGGTCAGGATCGGCGACCTCGCCCAGGGCGACTACGTCGCGATCAACATCCGGGCGCCGCGGGACGCGACGCTCGCCCAGCTGCTCGCGACCGCTCCCGGCATCGTCGGGGATCACGGCACCACCTGGAACAGGCCGGACAAGCCGCTTTACCTGTTCCGCGGCACGCTCGTCTCCACGGCCGCCGGCACGGTGACGGTGGACGTGAAGGGCGGCAACCGTCACGCGCTGCGGCTGCTGATCGGCCAGCCGGCCCGGCAGACGTTCGCGACCGGCGGCGAGACCGTCTTCCTGCACTGGCAGGGGCGCATCCCGACCGTCACCTCCGCCGCCAACCTCGAGGTCGGCGCCCGTATCGTCGTCCGCATCCGTGCCGACAAGGGCTCCACGCTTGCCCAGGTCGAGGCGACGGCGGCGAGGCGCGTCGCCGAGCACGAGCCGCCTGCGCAGGAGAACGCGCAGAGCACGCAGTCGTAGACACGCGAGCAGCGCCATGAACCGTGAGGCCTGGGCGCCCGGCAAAGCCGGGCGCCCAGGTCGTTCGGAAGTGAACAGGTGCCGAGCAGGTATTGGTATCGGCGATGCAGGCGATACCCCGTAATCGGCTCGCGCGGCTCGTCGACTCCCCGACGTTCACGGCAGTGATCGTCGGGGTGATCCTCCTCAACGCCCTCGTGCTCGCTGTAGGGACGTACGGAAGCATCGACGACCGCTTCGGGCCGTCCCTCCACCTGACCAACGACCTCTGCTTTGTCGTCTTCGTCGTCGAGCTCCTACTGCGCATCCTGTCGTACGGCCGACGGCCATGGAACTTCTTCCGCAGCGGCTGGAACGTGTTCGACTTCGTGGTGATCGGCTCGGTCTTCGTCCCGGGCGTTCGCGAGAACGCGACCCTACTGCGGATCGCAAGGCTGGCCCGCCTGATGCGCGTCGTGCGGCTGCTTCCCGATCTCCGCGTCCTCCTCCTCGGCGTCTGGCGCTCGGTGCCGCCGCTCCTCTCGGTCGCCGGCATCACGGCAGCGCTTCTCTTCGTCTACGGGATGATCGGCTGGCTGATGTTCGCCGACGCGCTGCCGAACGAGTGGGGAAACATCGGGCGCGCGATGCTGACGCTGTTCGTGATGCTCACGCTCGAGAACTTCCCGAACTACATGGACAAGGGAATGGACGTGCATCCCTGGTCGTGGGTCTACTTCGTCAGCTTCATCCTGATCGCTGCCTTCATCGTGCTGAACGTTCTGATCGGGATCGTGTTGAACTCGATGGAGGAGGCCCGCGAGACCGAGCGCCGCAAGACGGTGCGCGACCGGCATCCCGAGCGAGGCGGTCCGCTCGTCGATCTCGACGCGTCAGCGCCCGTGGTCGAGCGGATCGCGCTGCTCCGGTCCGCGCTGGACGAGCTCGAGGTGGAGCTTTCGGCCGGTCGCGTCGTCGATCAGCGTCCGGCGGGCGACGAGACTACGGGCCGTGAATTCGTGCAAACGTGAACGTCCTCGTCCTGCAACACATCGCCTGCGAGCCGCCCGGCGTCTTCGAGGATGTGCTGCGCGACCGGGGTGCCACGCTGCACCGAGTCGAGCTGGACGAGGGCGAGCCGCTGCCGCGGAGCCTCGACGGGATCGACGCGATCGTCGCGATGGGCGGCCCGATGAGCGTCAACGACGAGACGGAGCATCCCTGGCTCAGGGCCGAAAAGGCGCTGATCGCCGGGGCGGTGCGAAGCGGTGTCCCGTTCTGGGGGTCGTGCCTCGGCGTGCAGCTCCTCGCCTCGTCGCTCGGCGCCCAGGTTCGCCAGGGCCCGGCGCCCGAGGTAGGGGTGCTGCCCGTCTACGGGACGGCGGCGGCGACGCAGGATCCCGTCTTCTCGGGTCTCGCCTGGCCGCGCCCGACGCTGCAATGGCACCAGGACACGTTCGACCTGCCTGCCGGGGCCACGCTGCTCGCGACCTCGCCCGCGTATCCGCACCAGGCGTTCCGGGTGGGGTGCGTCGCCTACGGCGTCCAGTTCCACGTCGAGGTCGACGAGAAGATGGCACAGGAGTGGGCGCGCGTGCCCGCCTACGTCGCCTCGGCCGACGCGGTGCTCGGGACAGGCGGGCTCGACCGGCTGCTCGCGGACTTCCGCGCCTCGATGGGCGAGATGCAGACAGATGGACGCACGCTGTTCTCCCGGTGGATCGACCTCTGGGCGTAGCTAGCGACGACCGTGGGCGTGCCAGAGGGTGGCATGGGCGGCCTCGCCCTCCTGGGGCCTGACGTCGGCGAGCCGCATGTACTCGGGCACCTCGTCGCGCGGGATCGTGGACGCGTCGGGATGGTCGAGCTCGACGAGATTGCCGGCGGGGTCGCGGACGTACAGCTGGACGCCGCCGCCGGGTAGCTCGTACACGGCGTTTCCGAACGTGACGTGGTCGAGCGCGCCGAGCTCCTTCATGCGCCGGTAGACGGGCATGAACTCGCCGATCTCCAGGCCGAAGTGCGCGTGGGAGGGCGGCTCGCCGGGTCGCTCGAACAGGTGCACTTGCCGATCGCCGGCGCGCAGCCAGACGACCGGGAAGCCGAAGTCCGGCGTAGGGAGCTGCTCCAGCCCGAGCTCGTCGACGTAGAAGCGCCTCGACGCCTCGAGATCGTGCGCAACGACGCTGACGTGATTCAGCCCTGTTCCCACCGGTGCGATCATCCCGCGCCGCCGCCCATCACCGCAACCCGTCACCCCTGTGGACGAGAAGTTGCACTCCCGACACGAAGGGTGTCTCCCCCAGGGAGACACCCTGGGGGAGACACCCTGGACGTCGTTGGCCGTTCGAGGCAGGGCGGGGCGCAGCTCGCGAGCCTTGGTCAGCCGGGCGGTGAGGCGCCCCTGCGAAAGCGGGCCGGCCACCACGTCCGCTCGCCGAGCTCGAAGGTGAGCGCCGGCACGAGGATGGAGCGAACGACCAGGGTGTCGAGCAGGACGCCGAAGGCGACGGTCACGCCGAGCTGCGTGAGGGCGATCAGTGGCAGCACCGCCAGCACCGCGAACGTTCCGGCCAGAACGACTCCGGCCGACGTGATCACGCCTCCCGTCACCGCGAGCGAGGTCAGCATGGCGTCCCGAGTCGGCCGCCGGTGGGCCTCCTCACGGACGCGGGCCATCAGGAAGATGTTGTAGTCGACCCCGAGCGCGACCAGGAAGATGAACGCGAACAGCGGATAGCTCGGATCCTCACCGGGAAAATCCGCGAACACGGAGAAGAGCATCAACGAGCCCCCGATCGCGGCAAAGAACGACAGCACGACGGTGGCCATCAGCATCAGCGGCGCTGCCACCGCCCGGAGCAGCAGGACGAGAACGGTAAAGACGACGAGCAGCACGAGCGGCACGAGCAGCTTGGTGTCGTGCTCGGTCGCAGCGCGCAGATCGGCCTCCTCGGCCGTCGCCCCGCCGACCAGCACACCGTCGCCTGCGACCCCACGCAGATCGTGGCGCAAGGTTCCGATCGCGGCGTACCCGTCCTCGCCGAAGGGGTCGGCGTCGAGCGTCACGTCGAAGCGCGTGCCAGGCGCACCGGTCTCCGGCTCTCCGACCGAGGCGACGACGGCCGAGTCGGCGGCGGCGGCGCGCACGGCGTTCAGCTGTGCCGGATCCGTCACGAGCACCACAGTCGGGGCGCTCGCCCCCGACGGGAACGAGCGGTCGATCAGCTTCTGCCCCTGCACCGACTCGACGTCCCCGCGGAACGCGTTCGCGGTCGTCACGTTGTCGTCCAGAGTGAGCGCGCCCAGCGCCACCACGCCGAGGGCAAGCGCGGTGACGATCCACACGAGCCGGTGGGCCCGCTCGATCGACTCGCCGAGCCGGCGCCAGGAGCCCCGGCGTGAAGCATCTTCCGTGCCGTACCGGGGCACGAACGGCCAGAAGGCCCGGCGGCCGCCGAGCAGGAGCAGCGCCGGCAGGACGGTGAGCATGGCGACGGCGGCCACGGCGACGCCCATGGCGCCCACGGGGCCGAGCCCTGCGGTCGAGTTGACCCGGGCGAGCGAAAGGCACAGGAGCGCGGCGACCACGGTGCCGGCGGAGGCAACGATGGCGGGGCCGGCCTGCCGGACGGCGATGCGCATGGCAGCGTGCCTGTCCTCGACCAGGCGCAGCTCCTCCCGGTAGCGCGCGGTCAGAAGCAGCGCGTAGTCCGTGCCGGCGCCGAACACGAGCACGAGCAGGATGCCCCCGACCTGGCCGTTGATGACGACGCCGCCGGAGGCGAGCGCGTAGCCGAGGCCGCGGACGACCGTTTCGGCGAAGAGCACCGACAGGAGCGGCAGGATCCAGAAGACGGGGCTGCGGTAGATGAGCACCAACAGCACGAACACGAGGCTCGCCGTCGCGAAGAGGAGCGTCGAATTGATTCCCTCGAAGGCGGCGCTCGCGTCGGCGGAGAAGCCGGCGGGGCCTGTGACCCTCGCCTCGAGCCCGGCCGGCAAGCCCTCCGCCGAGACCTCGCGAATCCTGTCGACCGCGTCGATCAGCACCTCTTCGTCCCCTCCGGCGACGATCGGCACCGTCAGCAGGGCGGCCGTGCCGTCCCGCGCATAGGCGGGAGGCGCGGCGCCTGTGACGCCCGCGATGCCGGCGGCGGCGAGCGCGTCGCGCCTCGAGCCGACCGCGGCGCGGCTGCCCTCGTCGAATCCACCGGAAGCGCTGTAGACGACGATCGCGGGCGTCGCCTGCCCGCTGGCGAAGCCGTCGGAGGCGTCGAGCACACGGACGGACTCCGCGTCGCCCGGCAGAAAACTCGACGGCTCGTTCTGCTGAGCCGACTCGAACGCGCCCGCCGCCGGGCCGAGCGCGGCGGTGAGGAGCAGCCAGAGGGCAAGGACGAGGAACTTCGAGCGGCGGCCCGAGACGAGAGCGGCTAACCTGGACAAGCTATCGACAACGTACGGGCCGGCGGCGTTGTCAGCCGGCGAGGTCGCGCCCGAAGGCGGCGGCGCTGAGCAGCTCGCCGGTCGCCTGCTCGAGGAGGCGGTCCCAGCGCACGGAAAGGCCCGGGGCGAAGATGCGCTCGGCGAGCAAGGTGCCGGCCGCCTTGCGGTCGACGACGCCGCCGCACTCGCGCCGCAGAGTGGCGCCGAGCTGCGAGGCGACCATCTGGCCGTACAGGTACGTGTGGTAGTAGACCGGTGCGACGGCAACGTGGATCTTGGCCGCCCAGTCGGGCCCGCGCCGGCCTTCGGGCGGGGTCAGGAGCTGATAGCGCTGCACGAGCTCCCACCAGCGGGCGTCGAGATCCGCCTCCGGGTCGCCGTAGAGGGAGCGCTCGAAATTCGTCATCACGAGCACCCAGCGGGTGAAGGCGAGCAGCTCGGCCGCGCGGGCCGCGCGCAGCGCCTGGTCGAGCGCGGCGGCCTCGGCAGCGTCGACGCCGGCCACCCGCTCGAGCCACTCCCCGTCGCTCGCCAACCGTCCCATCAGGATCGCGATCCCCTCGGTGACGACGAGGTGGCAGTCACGCAGGAGCCACGGCAATTCGGGCCCGAAGCCCTCGTTGAAGACGCCGTGGCCGAGCTCGTGCAGCATCGTGTCCATCCAGTGCTGGTCGGACACGAGATTCGCGAGCACACGGACGTCGCCGGCCCGGTCGATGTCGATACAGAACGCGTGCTGCGACTTCCCGTCGCGAGGGAAGAGGTCGCTGCGCTCGAGGATGGGCCGCGTCTCGAGGCCCAGGCCGTCGAACGTGCGGGTTGCCAGCTCGACGAGATCCCGGTCGGCGAAGTACGGGCCTAGATCGATGCCTCCCTCGACCGGCACGTCCTGGAAGAAGGGGTCTGCGTAGTGCCAGGGGCGCAGGTCGTCGACTGCGCAGCCGAAGCGGGCGGCGAGGCGCGCGTCGAGGGATGCCTTCCAGCTCGCGAACGGTGCGGCTGTGACCCGGTCGGCCTCCTCGAGGGTGGACAGCAGGCGTGCCTCGTCCATCTCGTTCGCAGCCACGGAGAGCGCGAACCAGTCGCGGTAGCCGACGGTGCGCGCTGCCTCGTTGCGCAGGCGCGCGAGCGCACGGACGTCGTCGGCCACGACGGCCCCGACGGTCTTCGATGCCTCCCACGCCTCGCGACGCTCGACGACGTCGTCGCTCGCCCGCAGCACGTGCTTGATCTCGTTGTCGTCCACGGGCTTGCCTCCCACCTGCCCGCGATGGTTCGAGAAGCGCATGTCGACCGATGCTTCGAGCTCGATGATGCGGCCACGCAGCTCGGACGGCACCTGCTGCGGCAGAAACGCGTCGCGGAGGAGGTCGAGCCGGCGGCGCAGCTGGCCGTCGGCAGCCTGGCGCGCCGACTCGATGTCGGCAAAGAGGCCGGGGTCGGCGAGCAGGTCGGAGAGCGCCAGGTCGCGCTCGACACGCCGGCGCTCGTGCTCCTCGCTCGCCTCCACGCTGAGGTCCCACCAGGCGAGCGAGAGGCTCGTGAAGAGTGGCTCGAGCTGTTCTTCGATGCGGTCTGCGACGGCGGCGGGCTCCTGCACGCGCGCCAGTGTACGTGCCTCGACGGCGCAAACGTCGAGTGAAATCGACACAATGGACTGACTACGAGGTCAAGGAGTAGCCGAACATGGCAGCACGTGTTCCCGTCCAGATCGATCGAGCGCGCATCTCCGAGCTGGCTGCCCGCGAGGCAGCGAGGCTCGACGCGCGCACGCAGGGCTCGAAGGCGTTCTACGAGCGAGCACGCGCCAGCCTGGTCGGCGGGGTCGCCTCCTCGTACCAGTCGCGTGCGCCGTGGCCGCTGTATCTCTCTCACGGGAAAGGCCCGAAGGTCTGGGACGTCGACGGCAACGAGCTGCTCGACTTCCACAACGGGTTCGGCTCGATGGTGCAGGGTCATGCGCATCCGACGATCACCAAGGCCGTGAACGCGCGCATCGAGCTCGGGACGCATTTCGCTGCGCCCACCGAGGACGCGATCGTCGTCGGCGAGGAGCTGGGCCGCCGCTGGGGGCTGCCGAAGTGGCGCTACGTCAACTCGGGCTCCGAGGCGACGATGGACGCGATCCGGATCGCCAGGGCCGCCACCGGGCGCGACACGATCGTCAAGATCTTCGGCTCCTACCACGGCCACCACGACTACGTGATGGTCTCGATCGGGGTCGAGTACGACAGGATCGGCGACCGCTTCGACCTGCAGTCGCTCCCGTACGGGCTGGGGATCCCGCAGTCGGTCGTCGACCTGACGATCGCGGTGCCGTTCAACGACGCGGAGGCGATGGAGCGCCGCATCGAGCGGCTCGTGGAGGAGGGTCGCCCGCCCGCCTGCGTGATCATGGAGCCGGCGATGATGAACCTCGGGGTCGTGCTTCCCGAGCCCGGCTACCTCGAGGCCGTGCGCGAGATCACGCGCAAGCACGGGGTGCTGCTCATCTTCGACGAGGTCAAGACCGGACTGTGCATTGCGGCCGGCGGGGCCGTGGAGCGCTTCGGTGTCACGCCCGATCTGGTCACGCTCGCGAAGGCTCTGGGCGGCGGCCTTCCCTCCGGGGCGATCGGCGGCACCAACGAGGCGTTCGAGCTCGTCGAGGCGGGGAAGGTGGTGCAGGTCGGCACGTACAACGGCAATCCGCTCTCGATGGCGGCCGCCCGGGCGAACCTGCTGGAGGTGCTCACGCCCGAGGCCTACACGCACCTCGACGCGCTCAACGACCGCCTCATGCAGGGCTGCCAGGCGGTGATCGAGCAGTTCAACTTCCCGGGCTACGCGGTCGGCGTCGGTTCCAAGGGATGTGTGACCTTCTCGACGGAGAAGATCACCGACTACGAGTCGTTCAAGGCGAACCAGGACGTGGAGCTGTGCGAGCTCGCCTGGCTCTACAACATGAACCGCGGCATCTTCATGACGCCGGGCCGCGAGGAGGAGTGGACGCTGTCGATCACCCACTCGCTCGAGGACTGCGACCGCTTCGTGGCCGCGTTCGTGGAGATGGCAGAGGATCTGACCGCGTAGCTCCGGCGTCATGCGCCGACCTCCCTTCCGCTCCGGCCTGCGCCGCGGCCGGGTACGGCTCGAGGTCGTCGATCGCCCCCGGTGTCGCTGCCACCCGCGCAAGCCAGGCGGAGACGGCAGGGAAGGAGGCCAGGTCGTACCCGGCTTCCCGCGCGACGCGGGTGTAGGCGTATAGCGCGCAGTCGGCGACGGTGTAGCGCCCGCCGACGAGGAACTCCCTCCCGGTGAGCCCGTGCTCGAGTGCCTCCAGCGCGGCTGCGCCCGCCTGGAAGTGCCGGGCGAATGCCTGGGGCTGCTCGGCGTCGCGCCCGGTCAGCCTCCAGAAGCGTGCGGTGCCGACGTTCGGCTCGAGCAGGTTCTGCTCGAAGAACATCCACGCGTGCACGTGCGCGCGCTCCACGGGATCGTCGGGAAGCAGTCGGCTGCCCTCTGCGAGGTAGAGGAGGATGGCGCCCGACTCGGCGATGAACGCGCCGGCGTCGGTCTCGAGCAGGGGCGTGCGGCCGGCGGGGTTGCGGGCGAGGTACTCGGGCGTTCGGCTCTCCCCGGCGAAGATGTCCACCGGCACGCGCTCGTAGGGAAGACCGAGCTGCGAGAGCAGCATGCGCACCTTGAAGCAGTTGGCGGAGGGCGGGAACTCGTGGAGTCGGATCATGGGAGGGAGAACGCTGGCGCGGGCAGTACTGTGAGGTGGACATGAGCACCGTTCCGCTGACCCGCGGTGTCACCGCGGCCGTGCGTGAGCGCGCCCGCCTCGTGCGCCGTGCGCGGGCGCTCGCGTGGGGCGGGCTCGTGTGGCACCTGGTGGAGTTCGCGATCGCCGTCGGCGCAGGTCTCGCCGCCGGCTCGATTGCGCTGATCGCGTTCGGGGTGGACAGCCTGATCGAGCTCGCTGCGGGAGTGGTCCTGCTGTGGCGCTTCGGTGCGACGCGGAGCGACTCGCCGGTAGCCGAGGAGCGGGCGCAGAAGCTGATCGCGGCGAGCTTCTTCGTGCTGGCCGCCTACGTGACGGTCGAGGCGACGCGCACGCTCCTGACCGCGTCGGAGCCGGATGCGAGCTGGGTCGGGATCGGGCTCGCCGCCGTCACGATGCCGACGATGCCGCTGCTCGCACTGGCGAAGCGCCGGGTGGGACGGCGGCTGCACTCGTCTGCCACGATCAAGGAGGCCTCGCAGACACAGCTCTGCGCCTACATGTCGGTGGCGCTCCTGCTCGGCCTGGGGGCGAACGCGGTGCTCGGTTGGTGGTGGGCGGATCCCTTGGCGGCGGTCGCGATCGCGGCCGTAGCGCTCCGCGAGGGCGTGCAGAGCTGGCGTGGGCAGGGCTGCTGCGACACGTGTGCGTAGGCGCGGGATGAGGCACCGCCACTCGCACGACCACTCACATGGTCACGGATCCGGCAGCGCACGTGCGCTTGCCTGGACGCTGGCGCTCGTCGTCGCCTACACCGTGGTCGAGGTCGTCGGCGGCCTCCGCACGGGCAGCCTCGCCCTGCTTGCCGACGCGGGCCACATGCTTTCGGACGTCCTCTCGCTCCTGCTCGCGCTGGGGGCGATCTGGCTGGCACGGCGGCCTCCCACGCCCAACCGGAGCTTCGGCTTCCGGCGCGCCGAGATCATCGCCGCATTCCTCAAC
>Ga0209797_10000433_pt1 | contig 20955 bp, 19 predicted proteins | sample DOMMetBare3Fresh_2_FD_187472 | JGI IMG/M metagenome (GOLD analysis project Ga0209797, IMG submission 187472) | Wetland sediment microbial communities from St. Louis River estuary, USA, under dissolved organic matter induced mercury methylation -... | ecosystem: Environmental > Aquatic >... | reverse complement strand
AAATGCATGGCATTCAGATCGGTGATGCAGGTTGTGCACTAGTTGTGGAAAAGAACTGATCTTCTTTTCCGGCTCCATTTTCAACTACAGATGGCTTTCAAATCCTTTGCTGGCAAGGTTTTCCAAAAGCATGCCCCGAAACCTTTACCTGTATTGCGTTTCAGCTTTCATCTTCTTTTTTTAAGCGTTTAAATTCTGTTAGCTGATTTCATACAACACAAGCCCAATAAGGATTTTAGCTGATTTCAGAAAAATTATTTTCACCTGAAAAATTATTTTGTTGCAAGGCAAAAGCGTCTATATTTGTCACCACAAAATTTCTCACTATGAACAAAGCTGAACTCGTTGCAAAATTGGCTGATGATGCCGGTATCTCTAAAACACAAGCAAACGCTACATTAGATTCTTTTATTGAAGCAGTAACCAAAACATTAAAAGCTGGCGGCAAAGTTACCTTGGTTGGATTTGGAACTTTTTCTGTAAGCAAACGTGCTGCACGTACAGGACGCAATCCACAAACAGGCGCTACTATTAAAATTAAGGCTAAGAAAGTTGCCAAATTTAAAGCTGGTAAAGAATTAGCTTCTAAGCTCTAAGAGATTAAATTCTTGAAAAGCAAGAAGCAGGTTTGTTTCTTGCTTTTTTATTTTCCCTATCTTCAAACAATCAATTAAAACAAAAAAATATGGGCAGAGGTGATAAAAAAACCGCTAAAGGAAAAAGAACAATAGGTTCATTTGGAAAAACACGTCCGAGAAAAGCAAAAAAAGCAGCAGCAAAAAAGGCAGCTAAAAAAGCATAATCTTTTTCTTATAGAAAAAAAGAGAGTTGTAAAAAACAACTCTCTTTTTTTATGGAGCAAGGCGTTCAATTACCCAATTGTTATTTTCACCTAATGTGTATTGAATACGATCGTGCAAACGGCTTTCTCTGCCCTGCCAGAATTCTATGATAATTGGTTTTACCCGGTAACCACCCCAGTTTTGAGGACGGGCAATGCTGCCGCTCTTAAATTTTACTTCCATTTCTTTTACCTTATTCTCAAGCCATTCACGGCTTTCAATTACATGGCTTTGTGGTGAGGCCCATGCTCCTATTTGTGATCCTTGCGGACGGGATAAAAAATACTCTTCACTTTCTGTTTCACTTATTTTTTCAATAATTCCAGTAATACGTATCTGTCTTTCAAGTTCTTTCCAGAAAAACAATAAGCAGGCTCTTGGGTTATCTTTTATCTGTTGTGCTTTATAACTTTCATAATTCGTAAAAAAGATAAATCCGTTTTCATCATACCCCTTTAATAAAACAACTCTTGCAGATGGCAATGCATCAGCAGAAGCTGTGGCCAGTGTCATTGCATTTACTTCATCAATTTCTGAAAGCAATGCTTCGTTCCACCAGGTATTAAATTGTTCAATGGCATTTGGAGACACCTCTTTTTCTGATAATGATTTGAGCAGGTAATCTCTCCGTATATCGGCAATAGAAGACATAAAAAAAGCTTTGATTTTCATCAAAGCTAATTCAACTATATCAATAAACTATTTTTTTACCCATTCATATCGGCAGAAGATGAACCGGAAGAAATACGTGCCAGCATTTTTTCAATTTCACTTAAACGGGTTAGCTGCGATTCCAGTTTTTTATTATGATCTGTTACATGCTGTAAATCTTTATTCAACTCTTCCAGGAATTCATTGCGCTTGTTGAGTTGCTGCCGTTGCAGATTGGCTTCTTTGAGTTTGCTTTCCAGTTCAGTTACAAACTGTGAGAGTCTTGAATTTTCTTCAACTAATTCCCTTTGTTTTGAACGCATATCATTTAACTCAACGGAAAGCAAATGATTGGCTTCTTCCAATTCATCATTTTTTAAACCATTTGTTTGTGGTAATGCCAACTGTTCTTCAACTTTCTGCAGCTTGGATTGTAATTCATAAAACTCATCATAAGCTGTTTCAAGACGGCTTTTCATTTCTGTTGTTAATACCGTTTGTTGCCTGATGTTATTAAGCTCACTTTCTTTTTCATTCAACGATTTACGTAAGAGTTGCAATTGCTCAGAGAGTTGTTGATTCACCTGCAACGTATCCTGGTGCTTTTGTTCCATTTGCTCCATAATTTCAACCTGCCCAAGCAGTTTTGAAATGCTTTCATTGTGTTCCATTAAATGATCCTGCGCCATTTTTAACTGGGCAAGATATTGGCCGGGGTTTATTTCGGGAGCAGTTGTTGAAACTACAATCTCCTTTTGTTTGTTTAATAATTCCCTGTACAACTGTTTTGTTTCGTCCAGTTCATCCAGTAAAATTTTTTCGGTATCTCTTGCATGTTCCAGTTCTTTTTTCAATCCTTCATCTTCTTCTTTTTGATGTTCAAGAATGTTATAATATTTCATGCGCCATTCATGTGCTTCACGTTCGTAACGGGCCACATCAATTTCCTGATCAAACTGGTTGCCATGACGCATATTCCAGAAATAATGAATCACAAAACCAAGTACCAATGCACCAACCTGGAACATGATTATTTCTAAAATGGATATTTGAATAGCAAGAAAAGTATAAGGCATGGTTTAGTGTTTTTGGAACGACATTAAAAATGTGCAATTCAACTGGAAGATAGTTTCTTAAACAGTACGCTGAAAATGCGTTTGAAAGTATTTATCCCCAAACTACGCTTTTGCTGTGAAAATTTTAGCCGTTTACAATTGTTCCAACATTTTCTCCGGTAACAACACGCTTGAGATTATGTGGTTTATTCATATCAAAAACAATAATTGGCAAATTGTTTTCCATACATAAAGTAAAAGCCGTCATATCCATTACACGAAGATTTTTGCTTAAACATTCCTGGAAAGTGATGGATTCAAATTTTGTTGCTGTTGGATCTTTTTCAGGATCGGCCGTATAAATGCCATCTACCCTTGTTCCTTTTAAAATCACATCGGCATTAATTTCTATGGCTCTTAATGAACCTGCCGTATCGGTAGTGAAATAGGGGTTCCCGGTTCCTGCACCAAAGATCACCACTCTGCCTTTTTCCAAATGACGGATAGCACGGCGGCGGATATAAGGTTCAGCAATCTGTTCCATTTTAATTGCACTTTGCAAACGGGTGTAAACGCCTGCTTTTTCTAAACCTGCTTGCAAAGCCATTCCATTGATCACAGTTGCAAGCATGCCCATATAATCACCATGTGCCCGTTCAATACCTGTTTCTGCTTCGTTCATACCACGGTAAATATTGCCACCGCCAATAACAATGGCCACCTGTACACCCAGTTCAATAATACTTTTAATGTCTTTTGCATATTGTGTAATAACTGCGGAATCCATTCCGAAGTTTTTTTCACCCATTAACGACTCACCGGAAAGTTTGAGGAGGATGCGTTTGTATTTTGGAAGCATGTTGCGAAGATAGAGATTTCAGTTTTTGTAAAAAGTTTTATCACTTAAAAAAATCCTCCTGTTTTTGCAGGAGGATTTTTCATTTAATCATAAATACGTTCAATTGCATCTTTATATTTTTCCATAATCACTTTACGTTTGAGTTTGAGTGTGGGTGTTAATTCGCCGCCATCAACCGTCCATTCATGTGCACACAGTTCAAATTTTTTGATCTGCTCTACATGGTTAAACTGCTGGTTAAATTCTTCAACAATATTCTTAAACATTTCCAATACTGCCGGGTTGCGTACAAGATCATGGATGGTTCCGTAGCTGATTTTATTTTGCTTGGCCCACTCTTTTAAGTTTTCAAACGAAGGAACAATTAAAGCGCCGGCAAATTTCCTTTCAGGTCCAACCACAATCATCTGCTCAATAAATTTGCTTTCCTTCATTTTATTTTCAATGGGCTGCGGTGCAACATACTTACCACCACTTGTTTTAAAAATTTCTTTCTTGCGGTCAGTAATTTTTAAAAACTTATTCTCTATCAACATGCCAATATCACCTGTATGGAAGAAGCCATCTTTATCTATTACTTCGGCAGTAAGATCAGGACGTTTGTAATAACCCATCATCACATTATCGCCTTTGCAACAAATTTCTCCATCTTCTGCAATTTTTACATCTACGCCATTAATGATTGTTCCCACTGTTCCAAACTTTCTGTTTTTATCGTTGAAACGGTTTACAGAAATTACCGGAGAGGTTTCAGTTAAACCATATCCTTCAAGGATGTTCATTTTACCTGCCGAAAATATTTTTAATAAACGAACCTGGCAGGCAGCCGCACCGGTAACAATGGCTTTTACTTTTCCACCCAATCCCTCACGCCATTTATTAAAGATGAGTTTGTTGGCCAAAGCCAATTGAATATTATACAATGCACCCTGGTTGGTACCTACTTCATAACGGCTTCCAATATCCACCGCCCAGAAAAACAGTTTTCGTTTTACTCCTGTTAACTCTTGTCCTTTCCCCATAATTCGTTCATATACTTTTTCAAGTAACCTTGGTACTGTTGTAAAAACAGAAGGTTGTACTTCTTTTAAATTATCTCCAATCTTATCCAGGTTTTCTGCATAATAAATAGCCACGCTGTTAAAGAGATAGATATAAGTCACCATCCGTTCAAAAATATGATTGAGCGGAAGAAAACTTAATGCCTTATCTCCTTTTACACAAAACTCAGTAAACACTTCGGTGCTTGCCATTACATTACTTAAGATGTTTTTATGGCTCAGCATCACTCCTTTGGGTGTACCGGTTGTGCCAGAAGTATAAATGATGGTTACCATGTCTTCGTAACCAATAGAATCTGATACTGTTTTTAATTGATTGAAACTTTCTTCTGTTGCTTTGTTGCTTACTTCTTTCCAGTGTAAGGATGGTTGTGTATAATCAAAGGTGTAAACAGCCTGTACACTGGGCGTTTTACTTCTTACGCTTTGTACTTTATCATACAAATCCTTATCACTTACAAAAACCAGTTTCACTTCTGCATCATTTAAAACAAATTCAAGTTCGGTTGCTGCCAAAGTTGGATAAATAGGAACAAGTACTGCACCCATTTTCTGTACGGCCAAGTCAAGGAACATCCACTCCGGCCTGTTATTGCTAATGAGTGCAATTTTATCCCGTCGTTCAACACTCATATCATTACCGCTAATGCCGAGGTGAATTAAACCAGCTGCCAGTTTATCAACAATTTCTTTTACTTCGGCCGTACTATATTTTTTCCAGATGCCACCTTCTTCCTTTGTGGCAAACATATCTTCCAAAGGAGCATTCTCCATTTGGGCTTCAATACAATCAAACAATCGTTTAGGAGTCATAAAAAATGAATTATGAAATTGAAATTGGTTAAAATAATAATAGGATGGTTAAATGATATAAAATCTTTACTTCTTTTCCTGTTTCTCCCGAAGTAATTTTTCATATTCCTGCTCAGCTAAATCCTGTCCATCGCCTTCATAAGCTCTGAAATACTGAAATGCAATACCAATACCCCAACCCAGCATAACCCAGGCCGGCCAGGGAATGGAATGACCCAATCCTAAACGGCCCTGTGTAAACCACCAGATGGCCCACAAAAAACCAATCACAATGAGATAGGTATATAAACTGCGTCTGAAATCGGCCCTGCGCTTGGCAATTTTCCAAAGCCGTTGGTCTTTTTGATCTTCATTCATACATTAAGATTTAAGTAAAGTAAGATAAGGAGAAATAAGAAATGATGCTGTTGATTTTTATCATTAAAACAATGTTGTTCAAAAAAAATGCGGGGTTAAAACCCCGCATCACTTATTTATACATTAATTTGATTTCTGGTAATACTGCCCAGGCGGCATTTTGAAGAGTTTTGATTTTTGAAATTTTGTTAATTCATTGTACTGTTCTGCATTAAGCTTTGTCCAGTTTTCATATTTTGCCAAATCACCGGCTGCTTCAAATATCCATTGGTTATAGGCATCAAACATCCCTTCCTGAATGAGTTGTTTCTGATGATCAAATAAACGGAATGGAAACTTTGTTGCGTATTGATTGCTCCAGTCTAATATAAACCGGGTGCGTAACATAGTAAGCGATTCGGTATTAATTCCGCTGTTTACAACGGCACTGTTCTGATTCATAGTTACCGTAAACGCATCAGTAAATTCAGATTTATTTTTTGAAGGCTTTGCCTTGGGATCATTGGTAAAGAATTTTTTATACCCTTCGAGCAGGAGGTTTTTTATTTCAGCCGTTTTACTGCTGTAACTTTCCATGTTAATGAAAATTTCACCATAGATTAACGACCATACTTTTTCTGTAGTAAAATAATAGTAGCGTGAAGCATAGTAATAATTACCTGCATAGTTAGGATCAATTTGAATACCTTTTTCCCATTGATCAATGCACTCATAATTTTTATCCATCATCCACAGCAGTTCACCAAGTTCGGCATATAAAGCGCCGGTACCCGGAAATTTTTTAAGTGCCTTGCGGTACATTTTTTCACATTCCTTTGTTTCCTGCAATGCCTTATAAACGTTGCCTGCAATCTGAAAAACCTGTACATCAGCATCTTCTCTTTCGAGCAATGGTTTGATGGTTTCTTTTGCTTTTGCAAAATCCCGTTGGTAATAATAAGTAAGCGCCAGGTCTTTTTGTATGCTAATGTTGCCGGGCTCTTTTGCCAGTGCTTTATTTAAAACGAGAACGGCATTGGCCCAATCGCCTCCACGCATAAATTGCTTGCCTGTTTCATGTAACTGATCTGCATCAGGATCCTGTGCAAATGCCCAAGCAGATAAAAAAAGCAAACTAAAGCTGAGAATCAATTTGTTCATAACGCTGTAAAAGTAAATGAAATAGGGTCGCAACTGGTGCGGCTCTATGATATTGAGAAAAAATTATGATTCGTTGTAAATAAGATGTGTAAGCAACCCATCTCTCAGCTTGGGTTCAAACCAGGTGCTTTTGGGAGGCATTACATTTCCGCTATCTGCAATATCAAATAACTGATCCATGGTAACAGGATATAAACTGAATGCAATCTGCATTTCACCACTATCCACTCTTTTTTCCAGTTCTTTTAATCCACGGATGCCACCAACAAAATCAATGCGTTTATCTGTACGCTGATCTTTAATGCCCAGATGTTTGTCTAAAATATTGTTTGATAGAATGGATACATCCAAAACACCAATCGGATCGTTGCTGTAGGTTCCCTCTTTTGCAGTTAGCTGGTACCAGTTACCCGCAGCATACATGCCAAAGCAGTGCATGGTGGTTGGTTTAACTACTTCTTTGCCTAAGAGCTTTACATCAAAATCTTCTTTCAGTTTTTCAATGAGCTCATTGAATGATAAACCGTTAAGGTCTTTCACTACACGATTGTAATCTAATATATGCAACTGCTTGGCAGGAAATAAAGTGGTTAAGAAATACATACTTTCCAGGGTAGCATCTTCGCCCAGTGCTTTGTTTACTTTTGCTGCTGATGCGGCACGGTGATGTCCATCAGCTATATAGGTATTAGGAACCTGCTTTTTAAAAATATTAGTAATAGCTTGAATGACTTTATCATCATTCACCACCCAAACGGAATGTTGTATATCATCATCAGCAACAAAATCATAAATCGGGCTTTTATCTGCTTTCCATTTTGCAATAAGTTCATTCATTTCATCCACATCACGGTAAGCTAAAAATACATTGCCGGTTTGAGCTCCTGTTATTTTAATATGATTGATGCGATCGTTCTCTTTTTCAGGACGGGTGTACTCATGTTTTTTAATAACATCTTTTTCATAATCTTTTACAGAGCTGCCGCAAACCAAACCGGTTTGGCTTCTGCCATCCATGATTAACTGATAGATGTAATAACAAGGTTTGCTTTCACGAAACAAAATATCCCGTTGCATAAATGCATTGAGATTTTCTTTTGCTTTCAGATAAACATCATCGGCATATGGATTCGTATCTTCAGGCAAGTCAATTTCCGGTTTGGTAATATGAAGAAATGAAAATGGATTTCCCTGTGCTTCTTCTTTTGCCTCTTTGCTGTTTAACACATCATAAGGGCGTGCCGCTACTTGTTTTGCAAACTGTGCCTGGGGCCTTAGTGCTTTAAAAGGTATAATATTCGCCATAGATTAATACTTACAAACGGCTGCAAAGAAAAGGATTTTTCAGGGGATGCGGAAAGATTAGCTTACAATCCTTATCAGCCGTGGGTTTTAGCAAAATGTTTCATGAGATCTGTAAAGGCCCAAACACTGTTTAATGAGAGTGCATTATAAAGGCTTATTCTAAAGCCTCCCACACTTCTGTGCCCTTTTACTCCATACATCTGATGATCATTACAAAGTTGCAGAAATTCTTTTTCCAGTTTTTCATTCTTCATGGTAAACACCACATTCATTTTACTCCTATCTTCTTTAGCAACCGGCAAATTGATAAATGGAATTTTTTCTAATGTTGAATAAAGCAGTTCTGCTTTTTTATTATTGATTTCTTCTATGGCAGCAACACCACCCTGCCCTTTTAACCAACGCAAGGTGAGCATGGCCACATAAACTGCAAATACTGGGGGCGTGTTAAGCATGCTTTCTTCTTTTATATGATTCCGGTAATCGAGTATGGTTGGAATTTTCCTGTTCACTTTTCCGAGAATATTTTTATTCACTACCACCAGGTTTACTCCAGCAGCTCCCATGTTTTTCTGAGCGCCGGCATATATTAAATCAAATTGATTGAAGTTGAGTGTACGACTTAAAATATCACTGCTCATATCTGCAACCAGCGGTACGCCACAATCATAAGGCAACTGATGCCACTGTGTGCCGGCAATGGTTTCATTAGTTGTTATATGCAGATAAGAAGCCGTAGCAGGAACTGATATGTTTTTTGGTATAGATGTATAGTTTGTTTCTTTTGAAGAACCAACAATTTCTACATGGCCAAAGAGTTTGGCTTCTTTAATTGCTTTTTCGGCCCAGGTACCCGTTTCAGTATAAGCAGCCACTTCATTTTCACTGAGGAGGTTCATAGGCACCTGCATAAACTGCGTTGTAGCCCCGCCATGTAAAAACAATACTTCATGATCATCATCCAGCAACATTAATTCTTTTACCAGGTTCCTTGCTTCATACATTACTTCTTCAAATAAAGATGTGCGATGGCCTATTTCTAAAATGGATAATCCACTGTTATGAAAGTTGAGAACGGCTTCACTGGCTTTTTGAAAAACTTCGATGGGAAGAACTGATGGGCCAGCATTGAAATTGTGCATCATAAAGCGAAATTAAAGCATTCTAAAAGAACAGATGCAAGAGGTTTGAAAGTATATAAAATCCTTTTCAAGATTGTTATTGCAAGACACAACTGCCCGTATAACTGAACGGGAAGAAATCTATATTATTACTAAGCAATCAGTTTGCCTGAATTTATGCTGTTTAAATAAACTGAATAAAAGCTAACTTCAATTCTTGGCACATGTTGGCGTCACCGCTAAAGTTGATATCTAATGTGAGTTGGTTGGCGAGGACGCCAACAACAGCAGCAATCAAAAATATTTATGATGAAACTATTCAAAAAAAAGGAACCCGAAATTGTTGAAGTTAAAGGCCATGAATTATGTTGCCCTATATGTTCAAATAAATACTTTTGGGTTAGACAAGCACAATTAAACACTTCGGTAGCTTCATTTTTTGGTTTAGATTGGGCCAATCGTTCTGCAACTTGTTTTGTTTGTTCTGAGTGTACATATATCTTTTGGTTTTTAGGTTAATTTTCCAAATTAGTTGTTCACCAAACCAACTTTGTGACTAACAACTTAATTTCTATTTTTGTTTTTAGCAATGAAAATAAACGAATAACTAAAAATGAAAAACATAAAATCAAAAACCCCTTTTATTAGATTGTTTTTTTTTCTGTTCTTATTTCTTTTTTCATGCAAAACAGGAAAAAACTCAACGGCAAAAACTGAACCTCCGGTTACATTGGGAAATATGTTAGCATGTTACCAGACAACAACATGGGATTCGCTATCAATACATACTAGATTAGCAGGCAAATGGGAATGGGAATATATCCGCTGTTACTGGAATCCTGAGAATGGGAATTACAAAGACTTTCTGGGGTTAATTATTGAATTTAAACAGGATAATACATTGAATGTAATTAAGAATGGACAAACAACCCAAACTTCAAAATGGGAGGTAGTAAAGTTAAACGATGGTTTCTTTTCACTTTATACTACACCATTAGTTTTACAACTGCCAGGAAAAATTTTATTTTGTAATAACAGGGTATTGTTTTTTGATAGCTATGTAGATGGTTGTGATAATTACTTTAAACGAAAAGAATAAACATCAGTTATTTTAACTTCCTATAAACCCAGATATTCTAAAAGAATTTACATTTATTTGTAAGTATAGCAATAATCATAATGAGAAAAAAAGTCATATGCAAACCAATCAGAATTACCTTCATCTTTGCATTGATCTTCACAAAAAAATAATTTACCATGAATAAAATAATACAATTTGGAGAAAAGGTTGAAGGATATGATATTCCTGTTTTAAATGAACGTGAAATAAGGGCAGCAGCTGGTATTCTTTTCTTAGCCACATTCATCTCCTTAATGATGATCATGTTTAAAAATAATTTTGTACCCATTAAATATGTGATTACTTTATTTCTTACCGATTTTATAATACGTGTTTTTATTAATCCTAAATATGCGCCTACTTTAATTATTGGACGTTTGATTGTAAGAAATCAAAATCCTGAATATGTGGGGGCCAAGCAAAAATTGTTTGCATGGGTTATTGGCTTAGTGCTTTCAACAACCATGTTTATTTTTATGGTAGTAGTAAATGCATTTAGTCCAATAACAGGTATTGTTTGTTTAATATGCCTCATCTTCCTGTTCTTTGAATCAGCATTTGGTATTTGCCTGGGATGTATTGTATATAAATGGGTTTATAAAGAAAAAGCCCAATACTGCCCCGGTGAAGTTTGTGATGTAAAATCTAAACAGAACATTCAGAAAACATCAATTGTTCAGTTGCTCATTGTAGCTGCATTTATAGCTTACATCTTCCTTACATCAACGCTGTTCAATGAGAAGTTTAAAGAGAAGCCCTATGATTTGTTTGGAATATTTGGCAAAGCACAAACCAAATAAATTTTTTATTCATGCTCCCTGCCAACAATTTTTCCTTTTTTCCAGGTAGTATTTAACTCTTCAAACTCTTTTAATTCTTCAGATGTAAATTCTTTATTTGTCAGTGTTTTTAAATCGGGTTGCCCGGCATTTACCCATGCTGTATACCAGAAAGAGGCGATAGCAAAAATGCTTTGCTGCATACGGCGTTCAACCATTCCCAATAATTTATTATTGTAAGCTGTAGTAAAAGAAGTGGAATATACTTTCGTTGTAATGCCGTTTCTGTTTTCAAAAGAATATTTTAAATCGCTTGGAAAAGATTGCGTTAATTCTTTTTCAAAACGCAATACGGTATCAGCAGCTGCAGCACTTTCCAGCACTCTTGCCCATATAAACTGACCAGGATTTTTGATGTGTTCTGCTTTAGCTATCCAGAAATCAAATTCCTTATCAGCTAATAACTCTGGTACCCGGCTTTCCCAAAAACCATGAATACCATTTTGATTGGTGAACTGACCATTATGATTATGACTTGCATGTAAAGGCACATGTGCATCAGCAATGTAATGACCAATTTCTGCACTCAACTTTAAAATCTTTGCCTGGTTTTTTTCTTTAAAAGCAGAAGTTAATCGCCACAACATGGTTTGCACCCACCAGGGAACTATTCCATATGCAAGAACAGTATCTTCTGAAAATTTAGCAACAGCACTGTCGTAGTTATGAGGCAACTCGTTGTAGGGATATGTTCCGTAATGATCTATATCAATATAATGACGTGGCCCTTCTTCAGGAATAGCATAACGTCTCATATCAGGATCTACCGCATGATCACTTAAAAACTGAATATTATCTTTATAAAAGTGCATCATATCCGGTGGTAATAAAAAAACAGCGAGGTAGTTTATTTTTTTATGCCCAAAGAAGCCCCAGCAAAAACATTGCTGGCCTGCCAGAACCAATAACAATGTGAAAACAAATTTCTTCATACTAGTACAAATGATCAATGAAAATTTAAAACATGAGGTTTTATTAAATTAATATTTTCTGCAAATAAACTTAAGCAATAAAAATAAAACTTTACACTGTCTTTACAGGCACCTGCTCTTCTTCCACTTTTGTTACACCACCACTGATTGCAAATTTCATTGCTTCAGATGCAGTAAGATGACCTTCCAGTGATTTTATTCTGCTACCAGGTATCAAATACACATTGCCTGAAATGGAATAACTCATAGGAACATAAACAGCAACATAATCTTTCAACCCAAAATCATTCATATCATCACAGGTTAAAAAGGCAACACGCCAAACATCATGATCATCAATGTTTGCTAATACAGGTTTATTAAATTTTTTCTTTTCCCCGGCAAATGCTTCAAAGAAATCTTTTACTGTTGTATAAATAAATTTAATTCCCGGCGCCCGTTCAAGCCAATGATCAAACATATTAAAAAGCCGGCTTTGAATAAAAAAAGTACTGAGGTACCCAATGATACAAATAGCACTTATAATTAACAAGAAACCCAACCCAAAATTTCTCACTATTACTTTCCCTGTTTCATCGGTAAACGTAAGAATAGGAATGAGTTCATCTATACTGGTTACAATCCAGAAAATGGCATAACCGGTAATTAAAAAAGGCGCCATTACGAGTAATCCCTGTAAGAAGTATTGAAACAAGCGCCTGATATTGAATCGTTTAAACATAGTATGTGTATTTGCAGGTTCAAAAATACTGAATTCAACAGGCAGCACTCCGGTTAATTTTTATTAGGAATGGTAAAAAATAATGATGGAAACTTTGACTACGAAATAAGTTTCCTTAGTTTTGCGGCTTGATTAAGTGAACATGGAAACAAAAGAAAGAATTCAAAAAAAGGCGCATGAATTGTTCATGCATTATGGAATACGGTCTGTTTCAATGGATGACATTGCTTCCCAACTGGGTATCAGCAAAAAAACAATTTACCAGTTTTTCAGTGATAAAAATGAAATGGTTGATGCAGTGATGGATGCAGAAGTAAACAGAACACACCATGATTGTGAATTTTGCCGCAAGCAGGCAAAGGATGCCATTGAAGAAATTATTCTAACAATGGAACAGATTCATGAACAATTTTCACATTTAAATCCGATGGTATTGTATGACATGCAAAAGTTTCATCCCTCTGCTTTTGAAAAATTCAGAAAAATGAAGGAAGATTTTTTGTTACAGGTTATTGTACAAAACATGAAACGAGGAATAAAGGAAGAACTTTTCAGAGAAGATATTAATGTTGAAATGATGAGTCGCTACCGGGTAGAAACCATGATGGTTCCGTTTGCAATGGCAGCTGCAGCGCCTACCAAATATAATCTTGCTGATGTTACAAAAGAAACCATGGAACATTTTCTTTATGGTTTAACCACTTTACAAGGGCATAAACTCATTAATAAATACAAAGAAGAGCAGATAAAAAAGAAGTTAAATGAATCGAGATTAAAAAAATAATCATGTATGCCATTGGCTCGTGACTGTTTTTTTCTAAATAAAAAACCAACCGACAATAAAAACTCAAAATAAGATCAGAGATGAAAATAAACGTAAAAAGGAAATTGTTATTGATGTTTCTTCTTGTTGCAGGCCTAACCAGCGTGCAGGCGCAGAAAGAATATAAGTTATCAGTACACGATGCTGTTGAACTGGCATTGAAAAATACCGTTGATTTAAAAAACCTGCGTATTGATTCACTAAAGCAGGAAGCACAGAATAATGAAGTAAAAGGGATGGCATTGCCACAGGTGAGCGCATCTGCAGGTGTAACTCATTATTTAACACTTCCTAAAGTATTATTCCCCGATGCCGGCGAAACAAATATTTATTCTGTTTTAAATAAAGAAGGCGTTAAAGATGGAAATGGAAATACCATTCAAACACAGCAAAGTTTTGCTTTAAGAGAGTTTAGTTTTGTACAACCCTGGAACATAACCGCTGGTGTAAGTGTAAACCAGCTTTTATTTCAACCGGAAGTTTTTGTAGCCCTGATGGCAAGAAATACATTGATTGAATTTGCAGGAAATAATATAAAAGTTGCAGAAGATAAAACAAGAGAACAGGTACAGAAAGCTTATTACCAGGTGTTAATTGCACAGCAACAGCTGGAAGTATTACAAAAAACAATTAAACGCTTAGAAAAATTACTGAGCGACCAGGAGCAACTTTACAAAAATGGTTTTATTGAAAAACTGGATATAGATAAAACCACCGTTTCATTGAATAATATCAAATCAACAGAAAACCAACTAAAGAATATTATTGAACTGGGGTTTGCATCATTAAAGTTTGCAATGGGTTTAAATCAAAGCGATGTTGTTGTACTGAGTGATGAGCTGAATGAAAAAGTGATTAAAGAAAATGTGCTGGATGAAGGAACTGAAAATTATAATAACCGCAGTGAAATGCAGTTGCTCAATTCAGCAAAAAAGCTGGGTGCTATTGATTTAAAAAGATATAAACTGGGCTACGCCCCCACTCTCTCAGTATTTTACCAGTTTCAGCAACAAGGGCAACAGAATAAAACATTTTCGCAGTTAACCGGCAGCAACTGGTTTTGGTTTAATTCAAATATTGTTGGTTTAAATTTAAATGTTACCCTGTTCGATGGTTTGCAACGCAAGTATAAAATTAAACAGGCACAATACTCACTCGATAAAACCAATAACAGCATTGAACAGTTTAAACAGGCTGTTGATCTGGAGCAAAATGTATCAAAGATTAATTTAAAGAATGCCATTCTAAACCTGGATGCACAAAAGAAAAATCTGGAACTGGCCGAACGAGTATATAACACTACCAAGAAAAAATATGAACAAGGGTTGGGTAGTACGTTTGAAGTATTACAGGCCGATACAGAATGGCAACGTTCTTATGGCAATTATTTTGAAGCCATATACAATGCCATGATTGCAAAAATCAGTTACCTCAAAGCAACAGGAAAATTAAAATAAACAATAACAACACGAATAAATAAACAGATATGAAACAATTATTTCAATACGGCTTTCTTTTCATTTTTGCATTCCTTCTTACATCCTGTGGTGAAGGGAGAAAAGAAAAACTGAATACACTTTCTGAGAAAAAAGCAAAGCTTGAAGAATTAAAAAAGCAAGAAATAAAAATTGCTGCTGATATTAAATCGCTTGAAGAAGAAGTGGTAAAGATGGATACCTCTTCCGCATCGCAGGGTAAAGCAAAGTTGATAGCTGTAACACCTGTAGCTACAGAAGACTTTTCACACTATATAGATCTGCAGGGAAAAATTGATGCTGATAATATTTCGTATATCGCTCCTCCTAACGGACAAGGAGGCATTGTTACCGCTGTATATATTAAAGAAGGGCAGTTTGTAAATAAAGGGCAACTGGTTTTAAAGATGGATGATAAAGTATTACGCCAGCAAATTAAAATCAATGAAACACAACTCATTCTTGCAAAAGAACTTTATCAGCGTACAAAAAATCTGTGGGAACAAAACATAGGAACAGAAATACAATTGCTGCAGGCAAAAGCGCAGGTTGAAACGCTTGAACGCTCCATCGAAACTACGAAAGAGCAAATTAAACTGTTTACCGTTTACTCGCCGGTAAGTGGCATTGCAGATAAAGTAAACATTCGTGTAGGTGAATTATTTGTTGGTGCCAACCAGGCCGGTGCACAAATCAGTATAGTAAACAACAGTTCATTAAAAGCTGTTATTGAAGTACCTGAAAATTATATGAACCGTGTTCGTGCAGGTAGCCCTGTTATTGTAACGGTTCCGGATATGAATAAAACATTTAATACTGTTGTGAAACGCACTTCACAAACCATTAACCCCAGTACAAGAACCTTTACAATTGAAACGGCTATACCAGGTGGTGGTGTTAGGCCTAACTCTATTGCAAGTGTTCGTATTAATGATTACAGTGCACCCAATGCGGTGGTTATTCCTGTAAACCTTGTACAAACAGATGATAAAGGCAAGTATGTATTTGTAATGGAAAAAGACAGTAAGGGAAGAAGTGTTGCCATTAAAAAACCGGTAGTGGTTGGTGAATCATACGGCGATAAAATTGAAATTAAAGCCGGATTGCAAACGGGTATGCAGCTGATCAGTGAAGGGTATCAATCTGTTTATGACAAACAGGTTGTAAGAACAGAATAAAAAATGCACTTTATGATGGTTTGAATTTTTTGTTGAATATTGAACTATCAGTACAAGAGTGCGACGCCTATGCAAATGAACAGAATTACAAATGATGACTACATAATTATTTAAATATGCATTCGAAATTTTTAGAAGGGATCAGTAAAAAATTTAAAGAGTTTAAACCTACAAGCTGGAGTATTGATAATCGTACAGCGATTTATATCATTACCATTATTATTACATCGTATGGTTTATTTAAATTCAATACACTGCCTAAAGAACAGTTTCCTGATATTGTAGTACCAACAATTTCTATAACTACGGTGTATGTTGGTAATTCACCTACAGATATTGAAAACCTGGTAACCAGGCCTATTGAAAAACAAATTAAAAGCATCAGTGGTGCAAGAGTGGTGAAAGTGCAATCTACTTCTCAACAGGATTTTTCACTGATTGTTGTTGAGTTTGATACCGATTTAAAAGTAGATGTAGCCAAGCAAAAAGTAAAAGATGCAGTTGATAAAGCAAAAACAGATTTGCCACAGGATCTTACTTCGCAACCGGAAGTGCAGGAATTTGCCTTTAGTGAAATGCCTATCATGTATGTAAACATCAGTGGCGATTTTGATGCCATCAAACTGAAACAGTATGCTGATAAATTGCAGGACAGGTTTGAAGAGTTAAAAGAAATAACAAGAGCTGATGTAGTAGGTGCACCAGAAAGAGAAATACAGATTAATGTTGATCAATACCGTATGGCCAGTTCAAGAATTACTTTCAGTGATATTGAAAATGCCATTAAACGGGAAAACAATGATATCAGTGGTGGGCAAATTGAAATAGGAAACATGAACAGAACAGTTCGTGTACGTGGACAGTTTAGTAATGCTTTTGATTTAAACAATATTATAGTTAAAGGAGTTAGTGGTGCACCCATCTATTTAAAAGATATAGCTACCATTATTGATACTGTTAAAACAAAAGAAAGTTTTGCAAGATTAGATGGTAAAAATGTAATAACGCTCAACATTGTAAAACGTAGTGGAGAAAACCTGATTGATGCTGCAGATAAAATAAAAGCTGCTGTTGCTGATATGCAGGAGAATGACATTTTACCAAAAGATCTGAAAGTTACTATAACAGGTGATCAGAGTAAAGCAACTAAAACATCATTTAATGAATTGGTAAACACCATTGTGATTGGCTTTATACTGGTGTTATTAATCCTGATGTTTTTTATGGGTGTTACCAATGCCTTCTTTGTTGCATTAAGTGTTCCGTTGAGTGTGTTTGTGGCATTCCTGTTTTTACCCTTAGCAGATTATATTGTTGGAGCCAGTGTTACACTCAATTTTATTGTGTTGTTTGCATTACTCTTTGGCCTTGGAATTATTGTGGATGATGCCATTGTTGTAATTGAAAATACACACCGTATATATAATAACGGAAAAGTTCCTATTATAAGAAGTGCAAAAGAAGCAGCAGGGGAAGTATTTATTCCTGTGCTTGCAGGTACTGCAACAACATTAGCTCCGTTCTTTCCATTATTGTTCTGGAAAGGAATCATTGGCAAGTTTATGATTTACCTGCCGGTGATGTTGATTCTTACATTAGCGGCTTCACTGATTGTTGCATTTATATTTAACCCTGTTTTTGCTGTGAGCTTTATGAAACAGGAAGGAAGAGAATATGATGATAAGAAAAAAGATATTTTCCGTAAATGGTATTGGTGGGGTTTCTGGATTGTTGGTATCATCAATCACATCATTGGCAACCATGGTACCGGAAACTTTTTATTCTTCATGGCTTTAATGGGAGTATTAAATCGTTTTATTCTGAGAGATGCCATTTACTATTTCCAGGAAAAACTGTTACCTCAACTCATGAACAGTTATGAAAGATTATTACGCTGGGTGTTACAAGGTAAGAGACCTGCTTATTTATTGTTATCATTATTTCTACTTTTCCCTGTTGCTGTTGGTTTGTTGATGTTGCGTGGTAACTCCACAACCTTCTTCCCAAGTGGCGATCCAAACATAGCTTATGTGTACCTGAAAATGCCGGTTGGATCTGAAGTAAAATATACTGACTCTATTACCAGGTTACTTGAGCAAAAAGTTTATAAGATTTTAGAAAAAGAAAAACCAGGTGAGCCCGGATCAATTGTTGAAAGTATTATTTCCAATGTAGCTGTGAGTGCTAATAATCCAAGGGATAATAACAGAAGTGTACAAACCAATCTTGGACGTATACAGGTTTCTTTTGTTGAATATGAAAAGCGGCATGGTAAATCAACTTCGGTTTATATTGATGAAATGCGTAAGTCAATAAAAGATATACCCGGTGCTGCAATCAGTGTTGAACAGGAAGCAGGAGGCCCCCCTACAGATCCGCCTGTGAATATTGAAATTATTGGCGATGATTATACGGTTATTTCAAAAGTAGCCAGTGATTTGTTTAATTATCTTGATACAAATAAAGTTGCCGGTATTGATAACCTTCAAATGGATGTGGATTTAAATTATCCAGAAATTACAGTTTCGGTTGACCGTGAACGTGCTTTAATAGAAGGTGTAAGCACTGCACAGGTTGGGATGGAAATACGTACAGCTTTGTTTGGCAAAGAAGTAAGCAAACTGAAACAGGGTGATGATGAATATAAAATTCAAATGCGTTACAGTGATCTGCAGCGGAATAACATTAACGACCTGATGAATATGAAAATCACTTTCCGTGATTTCAATACCGGGCAAATTAAACAAGTACCAATTAATGCCATTGCAAAATTTGATTATACCAGTACAAGTGGTGGAGTAAAACGTAAGAATTTAAAACGTACTATTCAATTGCAATCAAATGTAGCCGATCCAACACAGGCTGCACCCATTAATGCTGCATTGAAACTAAAAATTGATGACTTTAAAAACAAAGTAAAAATTCCTGAAGAAGTTACTATCCGTCAAACCGGACAAAGTGAACAGGAGGCAGAAACCAATGCATTTCTTGGTACAGCTTTAATCATTGCCATTGGTTTAATCTTTTTAATTCTTGTATTACAGTTTAACAGTTTAAGCAAACCGTTTATTGTAATTACAGAAATCTTCTTCAGTATTATTGGTGTATTGCTTGGTTATGCCATTACCGGTAAAGTAATTGCAACCATTATGCTTGGAGTTGGTATTATTGGTTTAGCAGGGATTGTAATTAAGAATGGAATTTTGCTTATAGAATTTACTGATGAGTTGCGTAGCAGAGGATATAAAACAAGAGAAGCTGCTATACAGGCAGGAAAGATCCGTATCATTCCGGTATTGTTAACAGCCGTTGCTACTATGCTTGGTTTGTTGCCCTTGGCCATTGGATTTAACATTGATTTTATTTCCATGTTCCAGCATCTCAACCCTAAGATTTTCTTAGGTGGTGACAGTGTTGTATTTTGGGGGCCATTGAGCTGGACAATCATTTATGGTTTAATCTTCGCCTTCTTCTTAACACTGATGATGGTACCGAGTATGTACATCATTGCTGAACGTTTAAGAAGACCGATGGAACGTTTTTACGGAACAAAATATATTGCTTTGTTTGGATTTCTTGGTCCCTTCTTTTTCATCTTTGTTGGTTTTATGTATTTAGGAAGAGCTTTGCAGGGAAAGAAAGTGTGGATGGGGCAGCAGCGTAAAACAGTTCCTTCAAAAATTTAAACTGATATTTTTTGCATTGTAAACCCTCTCAATTATGAGAGGGTTTTATTTTCTGTTTAACAAAAAAATTATCTGCAATTCATAGTATAAAATTAATTTCACATAAACTTTAAAAATTATCATCATGGCACAGGCACACGAAATTGATTACCGCATTGTAGGTGAAGAAATGCAGTATGTAGAAATTGAACTCGATCCCAACGAAACCGCCATTGCAGAAGCAGGCAGTTTTATGTTGATGGATGAAGGCATTCAGATGGAAACCATTTTTGGAGATGGCAGTGCAAACCAGGGAACCGGTGTATTGGGCAAATTATTTTCTGCAGGCAAACGTTTACTCACAGGTGAAAGTTTATTTATGACCGCTTATACCAATGTTGCACAGGGAAAAAAGAAGGTAAGTTTTGCATCACCCTATCCCGGAAAAATTATTCCACTTGATTTAAAGCTTTTAGGTGGACCAATTGTTTGTCAGAAAGATGCATTCCTTTGCGCTGCAAAAGGAGTAAGTGTTGGCATTGCTTTACAACGCAAGCTCGGTACCGGATTGTTTGGCGGTGAAGGATTTATTATGCAAAAACTGGAAGGTGATGGATTAGCTTTTGTACATGCCGGCGGACATGTGTTTGAACGTGAGCTAAAGTCTGGTGAATTATTAAAAATTGATACGGGTTGTGTGGTTGCTTATACACACCAGGTTCAATTTGATATACAGTTTGTTGGTGGAATTAAGAATACCATTTTTGGAGGCGAGGGTTTGTTCTTTGCAACATTACGTGGCCCGGGTAAAGTGTGGATACAAACATTACCAATATCAAGACTTGCCAGCCGTATTCTTTCTTACGGAAGAATTGGTAACCGCAAAGAAGAAGGAAGCTTGCTTGGAGGATTAGGTAATTTGCTGGACGGTGATGGGCTAAGATAAAGTTGTAAGAATGTTGTTTTGAGATTATAATCTTAAGCAACGTCATGTCGAC
>Ga0209797_10000430_pt1 | contig 20964 bp, 16 predicted proteins | sample DOMMetBare3Fresh_2_FD_187472 | JGI IMG/M metagenome (GOLD analysis project Ga0209797, IMG submission 187472) | Wetland sediment microbial communities from St. Louis River estuary, USA, under dissolved organic matter induced mercury methylation -... | ecosystem: Environmental > Aquatic >... | reverse complement strand
CGGCGCCCGGGGACTTCACAGTTGCCTCATGGCGACTTCAGGAGCGCCGGGGTAGGTTGGCTCAGGGTAAGGCATCGCTGGGAGCGTTCCTGATGTCGAACCAGACGCTGCAGGACAAGACCTTGTTCGCGGGCTATTCGGTCGAGCGGGAACTGGGCCGGGGCGGAATGGCCACGGTCTATCTGGCGGAAGACCTGAAGCATCACCGCCCGGTAGCGTTGAAGCTCCTGAAGCCTGAGCTCGCCGCCTCCCTCGAAGCGGCCCGCTTCCTCCGCGAGATCAAGATCACCGCCACGCTTACCCATCCCAACATCCTCCCGCTCTACGATTCTGGTAGCCAGGCCGGCCGGCTGTACTACGTCATGCCGTACGTGGATGGCGGGTCGCTCCGGCAGCGCCTCGATCGAGAGCGACAGCTCGCGGTCCCGGAAGCCGTGAGGCTTGCTGGGGAGGTGGCCGACGCGCTGGCCTATGCCCACGAACGAGGCGTGGTGCACCGGGACATCAAGCCCGAGAACATCCTCCTCGAGCACGGGCACCCGGTGGTGGCGGATTTTGGGGTGGCGCGCGCGCTCTCGGTCCTCGGCGAGGAGTATTCGACGGGGGCCGGCATCGCCCTGGGAACGCCGGCCTACATGAGCCCGGAGCAGGCGAGCGGCGAGAGCGCGGTGGACCATCGGGCCGATCAGTACGCCCTGGCGTGCGTGCTCTACGAGATGCTCGCCGGGCATCCCCCCTTCGTGGGCGGCGGCACGAGGGCCGTCCTCGCGCGCCATGTGGCGGATCCGCCGCCACCTCTCGCCACCGTGCGTCCCGGGGTCCCCCGCGCGGTACGCGAGGCAGTGACCCGCGGCTTGGCCAAGGCGCCTGCCGACCGGTTTGCCTCCGTGCGCGAGTTCGCCGACGCGCTGCTTGCGCCGGTCTCTGATCCCGAGCCGGGCTCGTCCATCGCCGTGCTTCCGTTCGTCAACCTGGGCGGGAGCCCCGGGCACGAGTACTTCGGGGACGGCATGGCGGAGGAGATCATCATCGCCCTCACCAAGATCGAGGGATTGCAGGTCGCATCGCGCACCTCGGCGTTTGCCCTCAAAGGTAGACAGCTCGATATCCGCGCCATCGGCGAGCTGTTGAACGTCAAGGCGGTGTTGGAGGGCAGCGTGCGCCGGGCGGGGAACAGGCTCCGGGTGACCGCGCAGCTGGTGAGCGCCGCCGACGGCTATCACCTGTGGTCGGAACGCTTCGATCGCGAGATGAAAGACGTGTTCGCGATCCACGACGATATCGCCGCCAACATCGCCCGGGCCCTGCGCGTAGTCCTGCGAGAGGACGAGGGACGCGCGATCACCAAGCCCCCCACCACCGACCTGGAGGCCTACGACTACTACCTGCGGGGGCGACAGTTCTTCCACCAGCGCCGGAAGAAGAGCGTGATCTTCGCCCGGCAGATGTTCGAGCGCGCCATTCAGCGGGACCCGGGCTATGCCCGGGCTTACGCGGGGATCGCGGACGCCTGCTCGTTCCTGGCCCACCACTACGAGGACGAGGGCGCGGCCGCCAACGTCCGCCAGGCGGAAGCGGCGAGCCGGAAGGCCCTGGAGTTGGATCCCGATCTCCCCGAGGCGCATGCCGCCCGAGGGTTCGTGCTCTCACTGCTGCAACGGTTCAGCGAGGCCGAACAGGAGTTCCGCCGGGCCATTGAGCTGGATCCCAACCAGTTCGAGGCGAGATACTTCTATGCGCGCGCCTGCTTCCAGCGGGGTGACCTGAGGCGAGCCCTGGAGCTGTTCGAGGAAGCCAGCCGAGTGCGCGAGGATCACGAGGCGCTGTACTTCGCCGCGCAGACCCGCTCGGCTCTGGGGCGCACCGCCGACGCGGTGGCCGCGTACCGCCGGGCCCTGCCCGTGGTCGAGCGGCATCTGGAGCTCAACCCGGATGATGCCAGGGCCATCACCATGGCTGCGGTCTGCTGTAGCCGGCTGGGCGACCGGACCCGAGGCCTGGAGTGGGCCCAGCAGGCCACGGCGGTCGATCCGGAGGATGCCGGCGTATGCTACAACGTGGCCTGCCTGTTGGCGCTGGAAGGCGAGCGGGACCGGGCGATCGAGCACCTGGAGCGCGCGTTTCGAGTAGGGTTTGCCCGTCGGAACTGGATCGAACACGATCCCGATCTCGAATCCCTGCGGGGCGATCCCCGGTTTGAGGCACTGATACGAGAGAAGTGAGACTGGCTCGGCTGGGCGGAGCCGACCGCCTGCTTCCTGGCCGGCCTCGAGCTCCTGCCGCGGTCCTTCCCACTGTGACGCGGCTCCCACATCATGAAGTGACGATCGTGACGCCCGGGACGTTCAGTGTGTATTGAACACATGGAAAGCCGCGGACACCGCCTCGCACGCGCATTGCCGGGAGCACCATGGATACGGCGACCACCCACTTCACCGACCGCATGGGCCTCCTGTTCGAGGCCGAAGGGCAGCCGCGAATCGCGGGGCGGATCTTCGGCTACCTGCTGGTGAGCGACGATCCCCGGTCCCTCGACCAGCTGGCCGGGGCGCTCAGCGTGAGCAAGTCGAGCGTCAGCACCAACGCGCGGCGCCTGGCCGAAATGGGTGTGCTGGAGCGGGTGTGCCGCCCCGCCGACCGCCACGACTACTACGGTGTCGCCCCCGACCTCTTCAGCCGCACCATGGCCGAGCGGCTCAAGCGCTGGCAGCGCTTCACCGAGGCGGTCGGCGAGGCGCGCCGCACGCTGCCGATCCGGAGCGAGCGGGTGCGCTCCCGCCTCCGTGGTTACGAGACCGCCTACGCGTACATGGTCGATGCGATCGGGGACGCGCTCGATCGCTGGGAGCACGCCCCGTCGGGCGGACGGGTCGTCAGCGGAGGAGCCAAGCGGTGAGCGCGACGCGGGGTGCCGTTCTGATGCTGACCGGCTCCGCGCTCGTCGCCGGATGCGTCGGAACGCCGAGCGTGTCCGGCGTGCCGGGGGCTTCGCCGGCGCCCGAGGTGGCCTGGACGCCTCCGACCCGCGCGCTCCCGGAGATCGGTCCCGCCGACACTTCCGCCGAGGCGGCGGTGCCGGCGGTGCCGGCGGACCTGGCCGACCGCATCCGCAGGCTCACGCTGGCCGAAGTCGTGGACCTCGGCCTCCGGAACAACGCTGCCACCCGGCTCGCCTGGGCGAATGCGCAGGCGGCGGCGGCGGCGTACGGCTCCCAGCGTGGGGCGCGGCTGCCGACCGTCGACGGTGACATCTTCGCGGCCCGGATCAAGACCGTCGCCAGCCAGGGCCGCACCGCCGTGGAGCAGTCGGTGCTCACCCCGAGCGTCACGCTGTCCTATCTCCTGTTCGATTTCGGGGGGCGGAGCGGGCGGATCGAAGGCGCGCGCCAGCAGCTGCTGGCCGCCGGCTTCACCCACAACGCCGCCATCCAGGACGTCGTGCTGCAGATTCAGGTGGCGTACTTCCAGTATCTCGCCAACCGCTCGCTGCTCGGCGCGCAACGCACGACGCTGGCCGAGGCGCAGGCCAACCTCGCGGCCGCCGAGGAGCGGCGGCGGGTCGGGCTCGGGACCATCGCCGATGTGCTCCAGGCGCGTACGGCCGCGAGCCAGTCGCAGCTCGATCTGCAGGCCACGGAGGGCAACCTGCAGACGGCGCGCGGCGCGCTCGCCCTGGCGCTCGGCTTGCCGGCCAACCTGCCATACGATGTGGATTCGACGGCGGGGGAGGTGCCGGTGGGAGCTCTCGCCGACAGCGTGGACGCATTGATCGCGGCCGCGCTGCGCGGTCGGCCGGACCTGGCCGCGGCGCGCTCCCAGGCGGAGGCCGCGCGGACGGGAATCGGCGAGACGCGGGCCGACCTGCTGCCGTCGCTCAACCTCAGCGCCACGGGCGCCCGGACCTACGCGACCACGATCCCGAACGGTGCCAACAGCTACAACCTCTCGCTGGGTCTGGCGATTCCGTTCTTCAGCGGCTTTTCCCGGCAGTACGACCTCCGGGCTGCCGAGTACCGGGCGGAGGCCGCGTTGGCGCGGAGCGAGACGATCCGCCAGCAGGTCGTCTTCCAGGTGTTCAGCGCGTACTATGCCCTTCAGACCGCCGCCCGCCGCGTGGCCACCGCGGAGGACCTCCTCGCCAGCGCGCAGCAGTCGAGCGAGGTGGCGCTGGCGCGCTACAAGGCCGGCGTGGGGACCGTGCTGGATCTGCTGGCCGCGCAGAGCGCCCTCGCCGGCGCGCGTGCGCAGCGGGTGGACGCCCGGCTCGCCTGGAGCGTCTCGCTGGCGCAACTGGCGCACGACGCCGGCGTGCTCGACCCGCAGGGCGGTCACACGCTGCGCCTGACCGCCGACACCACAACCGTGCCCTCACGATGACCGTCATCACGCGTGCCCTGTTTGCCCTGTCCGCCTTGTCCGCCCTCTCCGCCTGCGGAAAGACGGAGCCGCCGCCGCCGCCGCCGGTCCCGGTCACGGTCGCTGCCGCCGAGCGCCGCCCGGTGCCGTTCGAGCTGGCCGCCACCGGCACCGTCGAGCCGATCCAGAGCGTCGCGGTGCAGCCCCAGGTCAACGGGCCGATCGTGCGGGTCGCGTTCCGAGAAGGGCAGGACGTGCGGAAGGGGCAAGTGCTCTTCCAGCTCGACCCGCGCCCGTTCCAGGCGACGCTGGCGCAGGCCGAGGCGATCCTCGAGCGCGATCGCGCGCAGGCTGCCAACGCCGAGCAGGAAGCCGGCCGGTACGCCGGCCTCGCCGAGAAGGAGTACGTCACCGCGCAGCAGAACGAGGCGGCGCGGACGAGTGCGGCCGCCACCACGGCCACGCTCGCCGCCAGCCGGGCGGCGGTGGAGCAGGCGCGGCTCAGCCTGCAGTATGCCACGATCCGGGCGCCGATCTCGGGGCGCACCGGCAGCCTGCGGGTGCGCGAGGGCAACCTCGTGCGGGCGGCCGATGCGGCGCCGCTCGTCACCATCAACCAGATCCAGCCGATCCTGGTGCGGTTCGCGGTGCCGGCCGGAAACCTGCCGGTGATCCAACGTTACCGCGGGCGCCCGGTCGCCGTGTTCGCCGAGCCGGTGGCCGGCGGCCCGGCGAGCGAGGGCACGCTGGCGTTCGTGGACAACGCGGTGGACACCACCACGGGAACGATCCTGCTCAAGGGCAGCTTCGCCAACCCGGACGGCGCCCTCTGGCCTGGCGAGTTCGTGAACGTGCGACTCCGGCTGTACGTGGAGGCGGAGGCGCTGGTGGTGCCGGCGTCCGCGGTCGTCTCGGGGCAGCAGGGCAGCTTTGTCTTCGTGATCCAGCCCGACAGCTCCGCGGCCACCAGGGCCGTCACGGTGGCTCGGACGGCGGGTGACCTCGCCGTGGTGAGCGGCGAGATCCGTCCAGGCGATCGCGTGGTGACCGACGGCCAGCTCCGGCTGCGCCAGGGCGCCAAAGTGCAGATCAAATGAACTTCACCGGCCACTTCATCCGCCGCCCGGTCATGACCACGCTGGTCATGGCCGGCATCCTGATCTTCGGCCTGGTGGCGTACCGCCGGCTGCCGGTGAGCGACCTGCCCGCGGTGGACTACCCGACCATCTCGGTCAGCGCGAGCCTCCCCGGCGCGAGCCCGGAGACCATGGCCGCGTCGGTGGCCACGCCGCTGGAGAAGCAGTTCTCGACGATTCCCGGCATCGAGACGATGACCTCGACGAGCAGCCAGGGGAGCACGCAGATCGCCCTGCAGTTCGTGCTGAGCCGCGACATCGACGCGGCCGCGCAGGATGTGCAGGCCGCCATCTCGCAGGCGCAGCGGCAGCTCCCCCGGGACGTGCTGCCGCCCAGCTTCCGCAAGGTGGACCCGTCGTCGCAGCCGATCCTGTACTTCGCGCTCCGCACCACGACGCTGCCGCTGTCCCAGCTCAACGAGTTCGCCGAGACCTTCCTGGGCCAGCGGCTCACGACCATCGACGGCGTGGCCCAGGTGCAGGTGTACGGCTCCCAGAAGTACGCCGTGCGGATTCAGCTCGACCCGCAACAGCTGTCCGCGCGCAGCATCGGGATCGACGAGGTGGCGGCGGCGGTGCAGAACGGCAGCGTCAACCTGCCGACCGGCATCCTCTGGGGCACCGACAAGGCGTACTCGGTGGAGAGCCAGGGCCAGCTCACCGACGCGGCCGGTTTCGCCGCGCTGGTGGTGGCCTACCGCGACGGCGCCCCCGTCCGCCTCGGCGATCTCGGCCGTGTGGTGGACAGCGTGCAGGACACCAAGGTGGCGAGCTGGTACAACGGCCAGCGCGCCATCGTGCTGGTCATCCAGCGCCAGCCGGGAACGAACACTGTGGCGGTGGCGCAGCGGGTCAAGGACGAAGTGGCCCGCCTGCGACCGGAGCTGCCCCCGTCGGTGGAGATGGTCACGCTCTACGACCGGTCCGAGACCGTCAAGGAGTCGGTGGCCGACGTGAAGTTCACCCTCTTCCTGGCGCTCTGCCTGGTGGTGATGGTGATCTTCGTGTTCCTGCGGAACCTCCGGGCGACGACCATCCCGGCGCTGGCGCTGCCGCTGTCGCTGGTCGGCACGTTCGCCGTGATGTACCTGCTGGGATACAGCCTCGACAACCTGTCGCTGATGGCGCTGACGCTGGCGGTCGGGTTCGTGGTGGACGACGCCATCGTCGTGCTGGAGAACGTCGTCCGGCACATGGAACGGGGCGAGTCGGTGCTGGATGCAGCCGTCAACGGGAGCCGCGAGATCAGCTTCACCGTCGTCTCGATGACCCTGTCGCTCGTGGCGGTCTTCATCCCGGTGCTCTTCCTCGGCGGGCTCATCGGTCGGCTGTTCCAGGAATTCGCCGTGACGATCGGCGTGGCCATCCTGGTCTCTGGGTTCGTCTCGCTCACCCTGACGCCGATGCTCTGCAGCCGCTGGCTGCGCCACGAGCCGGCGGATGCCGCGCACGGAGTGCTCTACCGCGCGGTCGACCGGGCGTGGGAGGCGTCGCTCGCCTGGTACGAGCGGAGCCTTGCGTGGGTGATGGACCGGCGCGGGCTCGCGCTGGCGTTCAGCGCGCTCATCCTGGTGGGCACGATCGTGCTCGGCCGGATCGTGCCGAAGGGATTCATCCCGAGCGAGGACACGGGCCAGCTCAGCGGGACGACGGAGACGGCGGAGGGCACCAGCTACGACGCCATGGTCAAACACCAGCGGGCGGCGGCGGCGATCGTGCAGGAGGACCCGAACGTCGAGGGGTTCATGTCCGCGGTGGGTGCCGGCGGGCGTAGCGCCACGGTCAACCAGGGCCGGCTCTTCATCCATCTCAAGCCGCGCGAGCAGCGCAGTCTCAGCGCGGACGAGGTGGCGCGGTCCCTGACCCGGAAGCTGGCGGCGGTGCCGGGCATGCGGGTGTTCATCACCAACCCGCCGGTCATCAACATCGGGGGCCGGCAGTCCAAGAGCCTGTACCAGTTCACCCTGCAGGGCTCGGATATCGAGGCGCTGTACCAGGGGGCCGCGGCCCTCGAGCGGCGGCTGCACGATCTGCCCGGCCTGACGGACGTCACCAGCGACCTGCAGATCAGGAACCCGCAGGTGCAGGTGCGCATCGCGCGCGACCGGGCGGCGGCGCTCGGGATCGACGTGAACCAGATCGAGAGCGCGCTGTACAACGCCTACGGGGCACGCCAAGTCAGCACGATCTATACGCCCAGCGACCAGTACTGGGTCGTCATGGAGCTGCTGCCGCAGTACCAGCGCGACCTCTCGGCCATGGACCTGCTGCACATCACCGGTCGTGCGGGGACGGCGGTCCCGCTCGGAAGCCTGGCCCAGGTGACGCCGTCCACCGGGCCGCTCACGGTCAACCACTCCGGTCAGCTTCCCTCGGTCACCCTGTCCTTCAATCTCCTGCCGGGCACCTCGATCGGCACGGCGGTGGGCCGTGTGCAGGCCGCCGCGCGGGAGCTGCTGCCGTCCACGATCAGCACCAGTTTCTCGGGCACGGCCGCCGCGTTTCAGCAGGCCCAGCGGGGACTGCTCGTGCTGCTGGCCCTGGCCATTCTCGTGATCTACCTCGTGCTCGGCATCCTCTACGAGAGTTTCCTGCACCCGCTGACGATCCTCTCCGGGCTGCCGTTTGCCGGATTCGGCGCGTTGCTCGCGCTGGTGCTGTTCCGGGTGGACCTGAGCATCTACGCCTTCGTCGGGATCATCATGCTCGTCGGCATCGTGAAGAAGAACGCCATCATGATGATCGACTTCGCCATCGAGGCGCAGCGGAAACAGGGGAAGAGCGCGCGCGAGTCGATTCTGGGGGCGGCGGGCGTGCGGTTCCGACCGATCATGATGACGACGATGGCGGCGCTGATGGGGACGCTGCCGATCGCGCTGGGCCAGGGGGCCGGCGCCGAGTCGCGGCGGCCGCTCGGGATCGCGGTGGTGGGCGGGCTGGCGTTCTCGCAGATCGTCACGCTGTACATCACGCCGGTGATCTACACCTATCTCGACGCGCTACAGCAGCGGTTCGGGCGGCGGGCGCACGCGGCGCGGCCGGAGGGCGAGCTGGCGCCCGAAGGAAGGCGGGTACGGACAGCGGCGAGCTGAGCCGGGAGTCTAGTTGGTGCTCGTAGCGGCCTGCGCCAGCGGTGTGGCGGCGGGCTGCACCACGGCCCAGACCGGGTGGTGATCGCTCGCGCCCCGCACGTCGTCCAGCACGCCCACGCTGGCGGGACGGGCGAGCGCGAGACCGCGGACGAAGATGTGGTCCCACGAGAACAGCGAGATGCTCGGCCCCGCCAGCTCCGTCGTCCAGCGGTAGCCTGCCCCCGTCAACACCGGACCGATGTCGTAGCTGTTGAAGTCGCCCGCGATCACCACGGGCGCCGACGTGGCCGCGGCGTCGGCGATGATCGCGCGCACCTGATCGGCGCGCTGCGCCGCGGACACCCGCAACTGCGCCTCGAGATGCACGGCATAGACCTGGATCGGCCGGCCGCGGACCCGCACCACCGCCGCGGTCGCGATGCGCTGCTGGTGCCGGAAGCGGCCGAGGTGGGGGAGCGAGAGCTTCCAGCTCCGCTCGATCGGCCAGGGTGTGAGCAGCGCCGGGCCGAAGTACCGGTGGTCGGTGGGATGGATCACGCCCGGGTAGTAGACGTAGTTGAGGCCCAGGACCTGGGCGATCCGCGCTACTCCGACCTCGTCCATCTCCTGCAAAGCCACCACGTCCGCTCCGCGCAGACTGTCGCTCTCAAGCACCTCGATGGCGCGGTCGATCTCCCGTCCGAGCTTGATGTTGAACGTGACGACGCGCAGCGGCGCGGTCGCGGGCACCCCGCTCGCCGCGGGGGCGAAGCGGCCCTCGAACTTGGGGCCGGCGGGGTCGGGCAGGTTGAGCGTGGAGGCACAGGCCGCCGCGAGCATCGCGACGCCGAGTACGGCCATTGAAGCGCTGAATCTCAGAAGGCGTTCTCCATCTCGGACAGATCCGTTCGGAACCGCTCCGAAAGATAAGATGCTTGCTCCTGCCCTGGCTACGGCATGATCCAACACGGCCCCGATCCAGCGGACCGGCCGGGGGGCTCGAGACGCGATCCCGTACTCATCAGATGTTGTACAATGCCTCGTACTTCGCCGTGAGGATTCGCACGAGCGGCCGGTGGTCCGGCGGGGAGCCCGTGACGGTCTCGATGAGCCGCGCCGACGGGTGCCGCGCGCCCTGCCGGTACACCCGTCGTCCCAGCCACTGGAGCAGCGCGCCGAACTCTCCGCGCGCGAACTGCTCGCCCAGGCTGCCGAGCTCGAGCTCGGCGCAGGCGAAGAGCTGCGCCGCGAACACGTCGCCCAGGGTGTAGGTCGGGAAGTAGCCGAACAGGCCGTCGGACCAGTGCCCGTCCTGCAGGCACCCCTCGGCATCGTTCAGCGGCTCGACGCCGAGCGTCCGCCGGTAGGCCGCGTTCCAGGCGTCCGGGAGGTCGGCCACGGCGAGCGAGCCCGAGATGAGCGCGCGCTCGAGATCGACGCGGATCATCACGTGCAGGTTGTAGGTCACCTCATCGGCGTGGATGCGGCCGAGCGACGGGACCACCCGGTTCACCGCGAAGTGGAATTCCTCGAGCGGCACGTCGCCGAGGCTTTCGGGGAAGAGCTCGCGGGCGCGCGGGTAGAAGTGATCCCAGAACCCGCGGTCGCGCCCCACGCGGTTTTCCCAGAAGCGCGCCTGCGCCTCGTCCATCCCGACCGACGCCGTCTCGCCGAGGGTGGTGCCGTAGTGCGCCGGGTCGAGCCCCTGGTCATACAGGCCGTGCCCGACCTCGTGGAGGATCGTGAACAGACCGCCGGCGAAGTCGCGGTCATCGAACCGTACCGAGATCCGGCAGTCGCCGGGGCCCACGCCGGCGCAGAACGGATGTACGCCGAGATCCATGCGGCCGCGCGCGAAGTCGAACCCCATGGCGGCCGCGACGGCCTCGCCGAAGCGGCGCTGCCGGTCGCGCGGGAAGTGGCGGCGGAGCACCGACGCGTCGGGCTGCCGGCGCGCGCCCGCGAGGCGCCCCGCGAGCGGCACGAGCTCGCGGCGGAGCGCGTCGAACAAGCGGACGATGACGGCGGTGCGCAGCCCGGGCTCGTAGTCCTCGAGCAGCGCGTCGTACGGCTCCTCGGCGTACCCCACGCACTCGGCCTCGGCCCGCTTGAGGCCGAGAATCCGCTCGAGCCACGGCCGGAACCGGGCGAAGTCCGACGCCGCGTGGGCCGAGGCCCAGGCCTTCTGCGCCAGCGCAGTCGTCCGGGCCACGTCCTCCACCAGCGTGCGCGGGAGGCGCACGAAGCGGTCGTACTCCCGCCGCAGTGCGCGCACGTTCACCGCGGGCGGGCTGGCGGGGTCGGCCACCAGTGCGGAGCCCTCGACGACGGCGAGTAGCTCGCCGATCCGCGGGTCGGTGCCGCGCTCGTGCAGCAGCCCCGCCACCAGGGCCAGTTGCTCGCTCCGGCTCTCCACGCCGCCGGGCGGCATGTAGGTCTCCTCGTCCCACTCCAGCAGCGCTTCGACTGTGGTGAGCAGCGTCTCCTCCCGCACCCGCCGCATCAGCTCGTCGTAGGCCTGGTCCGCGCGCATGGTTCCCCGGGGGTGAGCGGTGCCGGCGCCCCGGTCGTTGCGCCGGGGTGGTCCCGCAGTAACATACACATGAGATCCTCCGACAGCCCGCCGTCACACGGAGCGTGCGATGCTGACCCCCGCCGAAGAGCTGGGATTGGCCGGCCTGGCCCTGGCCAGTCGGGTGCAGCACGCGCTCTACCGGCTCGCGCCGTCCGAGCTCGCCGGGCTCATCGAGCGCCTGCGCGCGGGCGCGCTGGCCCACCACGTCATCTACCTGCACGAGGGGGAGGTCGAGCCGATCCGGATCCTCCCCGCGCCCATCACCGTTCTGCCCGACCAGCTGGCCTACCTCCACCACGTCACGCTGACGGTGCAGAACGCGCTCAAGCGGCTGCCCTCGCTCTACCTCAACGACTTCACGGTGCGCGAGATCCTCCGCCTGCCGGACGCCGAGGAGCAGTGGCTTCGGGAGTGCTGGGGCACGAGCCAGGAGGAGCACAACCCGGTGTTCGGCCGGCTAGACGCCCTGGTGGACTTCACCAGCCCGATGTGGAAGGAGACGCTGCGCTTCGTTGAGCCCAACCTGAGCGGTATCGGTGGCGTGCACATGGTGCCGACGTGCGAGCGACTGCTCGCGGACATCGTCGTGCCGGTGCTCCAGGCGGGTGACCGGGGGCTCGACCTGGCGGTCGGGCACGATATGCGCGACCTGCTGACGCAGGAGCTGCTCGATCACATCCGCGCGATCGGGTGCGGCCCGCAGGTTTGCTTCGTCGAGCCCAAGTATGCCGGCAATGGACCCGACGAGCAGGAGCAGCTCACCCGATACCTGCGGGAGCGGCACGGCCTCACCGTCATGCACGCCGACCCGTCGGAGCTGGAGCTCCACCGCGGCGCCGTGTGGTATCAGGGCCAGCGGGTGGACCTCGCGTACCGCGACTACGGCGTCGTGGACCTGCTCGAGTTGCAGGACGAGGGCGTGGACGTGAGCCCGATGCGGCTGCTCCTGCGGGAGAATCGGGTCGTTTCCTCCATTGCCGCCGATCTCGATCAGAAGGCATGCTGGGAGGTGTTCACCGACCCGCGGCTCTGCCAGCAGCATTTCAGCCCCGCGGAGCGGCGCGTCTTTCAGCGGCACATTCTCTGGACCCGCGTCCTCTCCGACCGCCGGACGGTGCTCCCCGACGGCCGACTCGGCAACCTGCTCGACTGGGCGCGCGCAAACCACGAAGCGCTCGTGCTCAAGCCGAACCGCGCCTACGGCGGGGACGGGATCGTAATTGGCCCGGCGGTCACGCGTGGCGAGTGGGAGGAGGCGATGGGCGCCGCGCTCGCGGACGAGGAGGACCGGTGGGTGGTGCAGCAGCTGGCCACGATCCCGGTGCGCGAGTTCCCGGTGATCGGCCCCGACGGCGCCGTGCACGTCGAGCCGTTCTATACGGTGATGGGATTCGCGGCGAGCGAGAACGGAGTCGCGGTTCTCGCGCGCGCTTCACAGAAGCAGGTCGTCAACGTGGCCCAGCACGGAGGGCTGTGCGGGGTGCTGGTGAGTCACTCGCGACCCGGGATCGGGGGCCCGACGGGGCATGACTCTACCGACCCTGCGTCCTACGCCGCGGCGCGAGCCGGCGCTCCGGTGACCCTCGCCGGCCGCTTGCCTATTTGAAGCGCGAGCGCGGCCGCGAGCAGGCACAGGCCGCCGGAGCCCCAGAAGGCCAGCCGGTAGTCGCCCAGGGCGGTGCGGATCCACCCGGCGCTGAACGCCGTCAGCGCTGCGCCTACCTGATGTCCCGCGCCGATCCAGCCGAAGACGACCGGCGCCCGCTCCGGGCCGAAGGCGTCGGTCGCGAGTCGCAACGTCGGCGGCACCGTGGCGATCCAGTCGAGCCCGTACCAGACGGCGAACACCCAGAGCCCCGTCTCGGAACCGCCCAGCGCGAACGGGAGGAACAACAGCGACAGGCCGCGGAGGCCGTAGTACCACGCCAGCAGCAGCCGGCTGCTCCAGCGATCCGAGAGCCAGCCGGCGCCGGTCGTCCCCACCAGGTCGAACACACCCATGAGCGCGAGCAGGCTCGCCGCCCGGACTCCGGGGATCCCGTGGTCGTGCGCCGCGGGGATGAGGTGCGTGCCGATGAGGCCATTGGTGGATGCGCCGCAGATGAAGAACGTGGCGGTGAGGAGCCAGAAGTCCCTGGAGCGCACGCCGTCGCCGAGGGCGTCGAGCGCCACGCGGGCCGCATTGGGCCCGCCCGCGGTGGCCGGTTCGACCCGCGCGGCGCCGTAGGGCGGCAGGCCGACGTCCGCCGGCCGTTCGCGGAGCAACAGCGCCACGAGCGGAATCGCCAACGCGGCCGCCCCGGCCATCATGAGCGCCGCGGTGCGCCAACCGTGCGCCTGGATGATGGCGGCGAGGAGCGGCAGGAAGACCAGTTGCCCGGTGGCGCTGCTCGCCGTGAGGAGGCCCATCGCGAGGCCCCGGCGCGCGGCGAACCAGCGGTTGACCACCGTCGCGCCGAATACGAGCGCCACCATTCCGCTCCCGATGCCGACGACCAGGCCCCACACCAGCACCAGCTGCCACGGCTGCGTTACCTGCGTCGCCAGCGCGACCCCGGTGGCGAGCAGGGCGAGCGCGCCGAGAGTCGTGCGCCGGATGCCGAGCCACTGCATCAGGCCGCCGGCGAACGGGCCCATCAGTCCGTAGAGGAAGATGTTGACCGAGACCGCGAGGGAGATCGTCGAGCGGCTCCAGCCGAACTCCTCCTCGAGCGGGACGATGAGGACGCTGGGCGTGGCCCGGATGCCGGCGCCGGCGAGCAGGGCGAGGAAGGTGACGCCGAGGACGATCCAGGCGTAGTGGTGGCGGCGAGCCATGCGGTCAATGTATCGGGGGCGGCGCGGTCCCGCTCTGCGGTCACCCGAGAAGTCACCCTGAGCCCGTTCGCTGCGCTCAGGGCAGGCTCCGCGACGGGGGCGTGATCCGGTTCATGTCTCCTTCACTGCGTTCAGGGTGACTCAGTCTTCCATCACCCTCCCGCTCCCGGGCGACCGCCGCCGCGGCGCTCGCCACCGGGTCGGCCGCCCCGGCCCCGCGGCGCCGGGCGCGCCTGCCCCGCCGCGTGGTGCGCGTCCCGGCGCGCCGCCTTGGCCTTGGCCCGATCCCGATCCTCCGCCTTCTTCGCCCTGATTTGCGCGATCCGCACCGCCAGCGGTACCTCGAGCTTCGTCTCCGGCCGAGCATGGTAGTCGAAGTCGGGGACGACCACGCGCGGAAGCCGCCGGCCGATCGCTCGCTCGATCGCCCGCAGCTCCCCCTCCTCTTCCGGGGCGACCAAGGTGAACGCGTCGCCGGTGAGCTCCGCGCGAGCGGTGCGGCCGACTCGGTGGATGTAATCGTCCGGCGCCGTCGGCACGTCGAAGTTCACGACGTGGCCGAGCGCCTCGACGTCGATCCCCCGCGCCGCGATGTCGGTGGCCACCAGCACGCGGTACTTCCCCGTCTTGAATCCCGCCAGCGCCTCGGTCCGCTGCGCCTGCGAGCGATTGCCGTGGATCCGCTCCGCCCTGATGCCGTGCTTCACCAGGAAGGCTTGGAGCCGGTTGGCGCGGTGCTTGGTCCGGGTGAAGACCAGCGCCTCCTGCAAGGCGTCTCGCCGGAGGAGCGCCAGGAACAGCGCGGCCTTGAGCTCCTGGGGCACGGGGTAGACGGCCTGGGTGATCCCGACTGCCGGCGCCGGCTTGCGCTCGAGGTTGATGGTCACCGGGTGCCGCAGCATTTCGCGCGTGAGCTCGAGGATGGGGGCAGGCATGGTGGCGCTGAAGAACAGGGTCTGGCGGCGCGCCGGCAGGTGCCGCAGCACCCGGCGGATGTCTGGGAGGAAGCCCATGTCGAGCATCCGGTCCGCCTCGTCGAGCACGAGATACTCGACGCCGGGGAGCTTGGCGTACGGCGCGCGGAAGTGGTCGAGCAGCCGGCCCGGCGTGGCCACCAGGACGTCCACCCCGGTGCGGAACGCGTGCTCCTGCGGGCCCATCCCCACGCCCCCGAAGATCGCGGCGCCGGTGACCGGCGTATGCACCGCGAGGTCGTTCAAGTCCTCGAGTATCTGCGCCGCCAGCTCGCGGGTGGGCGTCAGGACCAGCGCGCGGGTGGTGCCCCGGGACTTCTCGATGAGCCGGTGGAGAATCGGCAGCAGGAACGCCGCCGTCTTGCCGCTCCCGGTCATGGCGCACGCGAGCACGTCCCTGCCGTCGAGTGCGGGCGGGATGGCGTCGGTCTGGATCGGTGTGGGGCGGGCGAACCCGAGCTCCTTGATGCCCTTGAGGAGGCTCGGGTGCAGCTTGAGGCTACTGAACGGCACGGCGTGGTTCCGCGCCGTAGATCTCCGTCTCGACCCACTGGAGGAGGGCCCGGTCGAGCATCTCGACCGGTGTCCCCGCGACCTGCTCCATCACGGGGCGGCGCTTTCCCTCGTTCATGAGGTACCACATCGGGGGCATCGCGGACTCACCCCGGCGCTCGTTGGCGGGATGGGCGTCGTAGGAAACGAAGTGGAACTCGCGGCCGCGGTGGATCAGACGGCGTTGCTCGAACTTGTAACTGCTCACAGCGGGCTCTCGATCGGGGGACCAGGGCGCGACGGACTGCCGCACGGGGGAAATCTAACCCGATCCGGCGGGGGTCGCCGAGCCGTGGCCGCAGCACCGATCCCCTGCTCTGCGGGCGCCGGCCCCGCCTGCGCCGGCGGGATCGGACCGGCGTTCGGGGTCGCTACGGCCAGATGCGCCGGCAGGTCAGGGTGAGCGGGACCAGCGGCGCCGGCAGCGTCACGGGGCGCCGAGTGTGCAGGCAGAACTCCGGCGCCGGCCCCAGGGTCATCTGCCGGCCCCAGAGCGCCGCCCCCTCGGTGTGGACCAGCGGGCCGAGCGTGACGAACAAGGCGGCGTAGCTCATCCCCGCCGGTTTGGCGAACCAGGCAGCGGCGCCCGGCGGGTCGCCTGCCGCGCCCAGGCGCAGCAGGTAGAGACCCGCCGTCCCGCCTTCGGCCGCCGCGGCCGCCGTGTCGTGTGGGCCCTGCCGCGAGGCGCTCACCGCCGCTGCGTTCAGCGGGTCGAGCCCCGCCGAGCCGTCTAGCAGGTACCAGTCCTCGTAGGCCTCGCCGCCGCCGGCCGCCCAGGGCGCGCCCGCGATGGCCACGGAGCGCGAGCCGGTGAAGCCCGGCGGCGGGGCCGCCTGCAGCGCTGCATGAAACCGGCGCTGCAGGGCCTCGTAGGCCGCCGCGGACACCTCCGGGCGGCGCCAGTGCCAGAAGACATAGGCGAGCATGGTATGGCCTCCCGGGGTTATCGCCCCGGCTCGACCGGTCGCTCCGCGAACCTAACCTCGGTGGTGTATCCGTCCGCGCGCACGGTCGCCTCGAGCAGGCGCCGGGCGCTCTCCTCCGCGTGTCGGTCGAGCGTGACCTCACCCGCCGTCGCCACCAGCTGCTGTCGGGCGAGCGCGAAGATCGTGTCCCGGTCCGACGGCTGGAACGGGTTCCACAAGCCGCGCTGCTCGTCGTATGTCTTGAGCTCGGTGATCTCGACGCCCTGCACCGCCGCCGGCGGCAGCGTGATCCGGATGCGGCGGGAGGGGCGGTCCACCGTGACCTCGGTGCCCCGGTCCAGATCGAACCCGGTGAGCACTCTTCCCGTCACCACGACGAGCGAGCGCTTGGTCGAGCCGAGCCGCCGGTTCTCGTAGGTGACGACGTCGCGGAGCACGGTCTCGCTCGTCACCAGCCGCGCCACCGCGCGGGTCTGCTCCACGATCACTGCCTGGCTCACTGCGGTCTCGCCTCCGCCGGTGAGCCGCTTGAGCGACGACCCGCCCCGCACCACGGCGCGCCCGACGATCACCGCCACAACGAAGAGCAGCAGGGAGAGCAGCAGTGGCCAAGCGGGCCGACGCGGGGTGCTATCGGCCATGGCGAGCCATCGCGGCTTCGACCTCGCCGATCTCCCGCGGCGCGCGGCTCAGCCATTCGACGCCGGTGGCGGTGATCGCGTAGTCGTCCTCGATCCGGATGCCGATGTTGTCATAGCGGCGCACGGCGGCGCCCACCTTCGCGATCATGGCGCGGTTCTTCGGGGTGTCGGGAAGGATGTCGAGCAGCCGCGTGCTCACGTAGACCCCGGGCTCGATGGTGACGACGTCGCCTGGGGCGAAGCTGCCGGCGCCGCGCCCCGGTCGCGGCGGATCGTGCACTTCCAGCCCGATGCCGTGCCCCAGTCCATGCGCCATGTAGAGAAACGCCTGGGTGCAGCGCACCGGCTCCTTCTCACACTGGTCGGCCCAGGGCGGATCGAACGTCGCGTCCACGCCTTCGGTGAGCCCCAACCGCGCCACGCCGCGCGCCACGACGGCCCGCGCCGAGTCGCGCCAGGCCTGGTAGGCGGCGCCCGGGCCCGCGACCCGCTCGGCGGCGGCCTGGGCATCCCGTACGATCTGGTACACGGCCCGCTGGTCGGCCGTGAACCGGCCGCTCACCGGGACGGTGCGGGTGACGTCGGCGGCATACCCGGCCCAGGCTGCGCCGACGTCCATCACCACGACCTCACCGGCCCGCATCCGGCGGTTGTTGGTCTCGTAGTGGTACTGCGTCGAGTTGGGGCCCGAGCCGATGATGGATCCGAACGACGGCCCGTCGCCGCCGCTGCGCCGGAACGCCGACGTGTAGAGCACCTCGATCTCGTACTCCCACATCCCCGGGCGCACCGTGCGCATCGCCTCTCGCTGCGCGGCGACGGTCAGGGCGATGGCGCGCCTGAGGAGCGCCAGCTCGGCCGGGCTCTTCCGCGCGCGCAGGCTGTCCACCACCGGGTGGGCGTCTCGCAGCTCGACTCGCGGGTGAGCGCCAGCGAACGCACGCATGAAGCTGGCCCCGCGCGTGAGCGAGTCGCTGACGGCGTAATCGGCGCCGCTGAAATCGCGCAGGGTGTAGAACGGTAGCCCGGTGGCGGCGAGCGAGTCGAGCGCGGGCGCCAGCGCCGCGATCGGGCGCACCGCCAGGCCCGTCTCCCGCGCCACCGTGGCCGAGTCGGGCGGAAAGCCGTCGTACAACGCACGCCGGGGGTCGCGAGCCTGGGTGTAGAGGGTGCCGCGCCCGCGCCCGCCGCGCAGCACCAGTACCAGGGCGGCGTCCGGCTCCAGGAAGCCGGTGAGGTAGCGGAACGCCGGCAGCTGTGCGGGTCGGGCAATCCCGGTCGGCTCGGGCGCGCCGAAGGCCACCACGACCCCGCTGTCGAGCCGGGCCGCGAGCGAGTCGCGCCGGGCCGCGTACTCGGCGGCCGGAATTCCCTGCGCGGCGAGGGCGGTCGGAAGGAGCAGGAACGTGATTGCGCGAACCAGAAGAGGCATGGCGGTCCCGGGGCGGTTGTCGAATGAATCAGGGGCGGCGGATCGGTGGAAGGGTCGCCTCGATCTTGGCCCGGTGCGGCTCCTCCCAGGGCGGCAGCCTGAGCGCCTGTCCCAGCCCGTCGGGCGGCTCGTCCACCGTGAACCCGGGCGCTGTCGTCGCCACCTCGAAGAGCACGCCGCCGGGCTCGCGGAAGTAGATCGACTGGAAATACGTGCGATCGCGCACTTCGGTGACATCCCGCCCGAGGCGAAGGAGCTCCGCCCGGAGCCGGAGCTGTTCATCCGCGCCGGCGATGGCGAATGCGACGTGGTGGACCGTGCCGAGTCCGTTCCGCGCCGCGGGTGCGTCCGGCGCCTCGACCAGGTCCACCAGGTGTCCGGGCGCGTCCCCGCCGGCCGCGAGGCGCGTGCGGGCGCCGGTTTCCTGCACCACCTCGAACCCCAGGAGCCCAGTCAGGAGCTCGACGGTCGGCGCGCGGGTGCGGAGCAGCAGCGTCACGCTGTGGAGTCCGCGGATCGCGGCTTCGGTGCCGACACCGCCGCCGGTCCATGGCGCGCGCCGGTCGCGGGGGTCCTCGACCAGCTCGAGCACGAGTCCCGAAGGGTCTCGGACGGTCAGCGAGCGCTCGCCGAAGCGGGGAGCGTCGTCCCGGGCGGAGACGCCCGCCGCCCCGAAGCGGGCCCGCCAGACGTTGAGCGCGCCGGCCGGAACGGAGAGCCCCGTGGCGACGACTTGTCCCGCGCCGTGCCGGCCCGGCGGGACATCCCACCCGCGGTACGGAAACGTAGTCCAGATGGTTCCCGGCACGCCTGCCGCGGTGCCGTAGTAGAAATGGTAGACGCTGTGGTTGTCGAAGTTGACCGTGCGCTTGACCAGGCGAAGGCCGAGCAGCCGCTCGGAGAAGTCGAGGTCCGCCTGCGCCTCGTCCACGGTGGCGGTGACGTGGTGCAGGCCCAGTATGGGGTGGGGCATTGAGTCTCCAGGGTGCCTGCCGCGCCGATCGAGGGACGCACAAGACGTATGCGCCGGAAGCCGGAGTTCGCAAGCGCCGCGGCACTGAAGCCAGTTGCACTCGCGACATCATGTATCGCGGATCGCACGACCGGTTCTTGCATTCCTCCAGCGCTTCGCGATGAACGGCCCGACCGGGCGGCAGCGGCCGGCGTGCTCCTCGAGGTGGTCGGCGATGGTTGAGCCATCACCGAAGGATACTCTTGTACGAGGAGGCAGCGTGGGCATCGCGCTCTTCGTGGGGGCCTGGACGAAGCCCACGACCGTCACGACCAGGATGCTGCTCGAGCAGAGCCCCAGTGCCGGAATCTTCGCAGGGCTCGACCAGCACGGCACCGATGGCGAGGCCAAGTTCTCGCTGCCGGCGCTGGGGAGTCTCCGGTCTGGGCGCCCTCGGCCACCCCGCGCCCCTTCATGGAATTCTCTTCGATTCTTCATGCGGACCGTATATCATCCAAGTTGACCCTGTAAAGGGAGGGCCAGCGTGTCCGGATCGCCGCCGTTCCAGGAGCTCCGCAGCATCAAGCTGAACACCGTGCGCCAGGCGATCTCCCCGGAGTGCTACCGGCGCTCGCCGGCGCGCACGTTCGGGTGGCTGGCGTTCGACGTGGCGGCGTATGTCGGGGCGATGGCCGGCGTCTTCATGAGCGACACCGCCTGGGTGCGGCTTCTCTGGGGCGTGGCGGCCGGATGCGCGGTGGCGTTCATGTTCCTGTGGGCGCACGACGCGGCGCACGGCGCGCTGTTCCAGAGCGAGTGGACCGCCGAGCTGCTCGGTACCGCGGCCATGCTGCCGTCGCTCAACATGTACCGGCTGTGGTCGCACGGGCACAATCGGGTGCACCACGGCTTCACGTCGTACTCGCCGATCGACTGGATCTGGCGGCCGCTCACCCCCGAGGAGTACGCCGCGAAGCCATGGTGGGGCCGGCTCATCTACCGCCTCGAGCGCACGCCGTACGGCTGTGCGCTCCACTACCTCCTCAAGGTCTGGCTGCCGGGCATGGTGCTGTATCGCCCGGACGAGGGATCGCGCGAGCGGATCGGGTTCCGGGTGGACAAACTGATCACCCTCACCTTCGCGCTGGCGTTCTCGGCGGCTGCCTGGCGCTGGGCCGGTGGCCTCGTCGGCGTGCTCGCCGCGGTGGTGGTGCCGTTCGTCGTCTTCAACTACTGGATCGCCCTGCTCGTGTTCCTGCACCACACCCACCCGGACGTGCCGTTCTTCGACAACCGGGCGGAGTGGAGCAATTCGATCGGCCAGGTGTACTGCAGCATCGTGGTGCGCTGCTCCCGGCCGATGGAGCTGCTGCTGCACGACATCATGATCCACGTGCCGCACCACGTGGATCCACGGATCCCCTTCTACCGCCTCACCCGCGCCTATGCCGACCTCCGGCGGCAGTACGGCGTCTACATCCACGAATACCGGTTCCGGTGGTCGCGCGTGCGCATGATCTTCCGCCGCTGCA
>Ga0209797_10000428_pt1 | contig 20973 bp, 23 predicted proteins | sample DOMMetBare3Fresh_2_FD_187472 | JGI IMG/M metagenome (GOLD analysis project Ga0209797, IMG submission 187472) | Wetland sediment microbial communities from St. Louis River estuary, USA, under dissolved organic matter induced mercury methylation -... | ecosystem: Environmental > Aquatic >... | reverse complement strand
ATCGTCACTCCTCCGTCGCGTAGAAGACGTTCTTGACCTCGGTGTAGGCCTCGAGCGCGTGCGGGCCGAGCTCGCGCCCGACGCCGGACTGCTTGAAGCCCCCGAACGGCGTCGAGACGCGCACCGAGCTGTTCGAGTTGATCGACAGGACGCCGGTGTCGATCGCGCGCGCGACGCGCAGCGCGCGCGCGCCATCGCGCGTCCAGATCGAGCCCGAGAGCCCGTAGGGGGTGTCGTTGGCGAGCGCGATCGCCTGCGCCTCGTCGGCGAACGGGATGACGCACGCGACCGGTCCGAAGATCTCCTCGCGCGCGGCGCGGTCGGTGTTGGCCACCGGCGCCAGCACGGTCGGCGGGAACCAGTAGCCGGGGCCGTCGGGCACCGAGCCGCGGATCGCGACCGGCGCGCCCTCGGGCACGTAGCTCGCCACGCTCTCGCGCTGCCCGGCGGAGATCAGCGGACCCATCTGCGTGCGCTCGTCGAGCGGGTCGCCGACGCGCAGCTCGCCCATCGCCGCCTCGAGCGCCGCCATGAACGGCTCGTAGACGCGCTGCTCGACGAGGATCCGCGAGCGCGCGCAGCAGTCCTGCCCCGCGTTGTCGAAGACGCCGTACGGGGCGCTCGCCGCGGCCCGCTCGAGGTCGGCGTCGGCGAAGACGATGTTGGCGCTCTTGCCGCCCAGTTCGAGGGTCAGCCGCTTGACCTGGTCCGCGCACCCGCGCATGACCCGCTGGCCGACGTCGGTCGAGCCGGTGAACACGACCTTGCGCACAGCCGGGTGGGTCACGAAGCGCTCACCGACGACCGAGCCCTTGCCGGCGACGACGGTGAGCACGCCGTCGGGCAGGCCGGCGTCCAGCGCGAGCTCGCCCAGCCTCAGTGCGGTCAGCGGCGTGAGCTCGGCCGGCTTCAGCACGACGGTGTTCCCGGCTGCCAGCGCGGGAGCGAACCCCCAGCCGGCGATCGGCATGGGGAAGTTCCACGGGACGATGACGCCCACCACGCCCAGCGGCTCCTTGAACGTGACGTCGACGCCACCGGCCACCGGGATCTGCCGCCCGAACAGCCGCTCGGGAGCGCCGCTGTAGTACGTCAGCACGTCGCGGACGTTGCCTGCCTCCCACCGCGCGTTGGTGATGGTGTGCCCCGAGTTGGCGACCTCCAGCCGGGCGAGCTCCTCGACATGGGCGTCGACCCTGTCGGCGAACCGGCGCAGCAGCCGCGCCCGGTCGGCCGGCGCCACCGTCCGCCAGGTGGCGAACGCCGCCTGTGCGCGGTCGATGGCCTGGTCGGTGGCCTCGAGACCCGGTTGCTCGATCGTCGCGACCACCTGCTCGGTGGCCGGGTTGACGACGGCGTGCGTCGTGGTCACCACTCCTCACATCCGCTCGAAGGAGCGGAACCGCTCCCACTCGGTCACCGTCCGAGAGAAGGCGTCCAGCTCGACCCTGGCCATGTTCGCGTAGTGGTCGACGACCTCGTCGCCGAACGTCGCGCGGGCGAAGTCGCTGGTCTCCCACAGCCGGGCCGCCTCCGCGAGGGAGTCCGGCACCCGCTCGGCGTCCGCCACGTAGGCGTTGCCCCCGAACGCCGGCTCCAACGCCAGGTTCCGCTCGACGCCGTCCAGCCCCGACGCGACGAGGGCGGCGACGGCCAGGTACGGGTTGACGTCGCCGCCGGGCACCCGGTTCTCCAGCCGCAGACCCTGGCCGTGGCCGACGAGTCGGAGCGCGCAGGTGCGGTTGTCGCGCCCCCACTTGACCGCCGTCGGAGCGAACGAGCCGGCGACGAACCGCTTGTAGGAGTTGACGTTCGGGGCGAGCAGCAGCGACAGCTCGCGCAGGTGGGCGAGCTGCCCGGCGACGAACGACCGCCCCAGGTCGGACATGCCGTGCTCGGCGTCGTCATCCGAGGCCATGACCAGGCCGCCGTCCAGGCCGCGGAATGACAGGTGGATGTGGCAGGAGTTGCCCTCGCGCTCGTTGTACTTCGCCATGAACGTGAGGGACAGGCCCTCCTGGGCGGCGATCTCCTTCGCCGCCGTCTTGTAGACCGAGTGGTTGTCGCAGGTGGCCAGCGCGTCCGCGTATCGGAAGGCGATCTCGTGCTGGCCGAGGTTGCACTCGCCCTTGGCGGACTCGACCACCATCCCGGAGGCCGCCATCTGGTTGCGGATGCGGCGCAGCAGCGGCTCGACCCGGCTCGAGCCGAGGAGGGAGTAGTCGACGTTGTACAAGTTGGCCGGGGTGAGGTCACGGTAGCCGGCCCGCCAGGCCTGCTCGTAGGTGTCGCGGAAGACGATGAACTCAAGCTCGGTGCCCACGAACGCCTGCATGCCCGCATCGGCGAGCCGGGCGAGCTGGCGGCGCAGCACCTGGCGCGGCGAGGCGACCACGTCGCTGCCGTCCTCCCAGAGGACGTCGGCGAGGACGAGCGCGGTGCCCGGCAGCCACGCGGCGTACCGCAGCGTGTCCAGGTCGGGTCGCAGGACGAAGTCGCCGTATCCGGTGTCCCAGGAGGACATCGCGTAGCCGCCGACGGTGTTCATGTCGACGTCCACCGCCATCAGGTAGTTGCACGCCTCCGTGCCGTGGCGCAGGACCTCGTCCATGAAGTACGGCGCGTGCACCTGCTTGCCCTGCAGCCGGCCCTGCATGTCGGTCAGGCCCACGAACACGGTGTCGATCCGGCCAGCGGCGACGTCGGCGGCCAGCTCGGGCACGGTCAGCGCGGGCGTGCGGCTCATGGGCGGCCCTTCTCGATCGACGACGACGGCAACCTAGGGCGCCGCCGGCCGGTTCGCAATGGTCTGCGACCGGACATTTGACCCGCTCAGGTGAGAAAGCCGCGCAGCAGGGCGGACGTGCCGTCGCAGTGCGCCTCCATGGCGCGCCGGGCCCGCTCCTGGTCGCCGTCGAGGATCGCGCCGACGACCTCGGCGTGCTGAGCGTCCGAGTGCGCGATGTTGCGCGACAGCACGGGGATCTCCGCGAGCAGCTCGCCGACCCTGAGCTGCGCGTCGGCCACCGCCTGGAGCAGCAGCTCGCTGCCGGCCAGCTCGGCGATGGCGAGGTGCAGCCGGGAGTCGGCCCCGCGGCGGGCCCGATCGTCGGGGGACGCCGTCACGGCGTCCAGCGCCGCGCGCAGGGCGCCCCGCTCGGCCGTGGACAGCCGTCGGGTGGCCGCCAGCGCCGCCGCACCGGGCTCGACGACGCGACGGAAGTCGAGGGCGTCGTCCAGCCGCGCCCCCATGGAGCGCGCCAGCGAGGCGGCCTCGGCCCGGTCGGCCGCCCGGGGGTGGTAGGTGACGAACGTGCCGCCCCCGCGGCCGCGGCGGGTCTCGACGTACCCGGCCTGGCGCAGGGCCTGCAACGCCTCGCGCAGCGTGGTGCGCCCGACCTTCAGCGCCTGCGCGAGCTCCCGCTCCGGCGGCAGCCGCTCCCCGGGGGCGACGACCCCGAGCTTGATCGTGCGGATCAGCCGCTCCACGGCGGTCTCGAAGGCGTTGCCGTCGCGCGGCGGCCGCAGCAGCGACCGCGGGACGGCCGACCCGGGCGCGCTCATCCGCGCACCCGCTCGCCCGCCGGGTCGTACAACGGCTCCTCGACCACGACCCCGGGCACCCAGTCACCGAAGGCGAGCACCTCGACCCGCGTGCCCACCGACGCGTCGGCGACCGGCAGGTAGGCGAAGGCGATCGACGCGCCGACCGTGAAGCCGATGGCCCCCGACGTGACCCGACCCACCGTCCGGCCGGAGACCCGCACCGGCTCGTTCCCGAGCACCTGCCGACGCGCGTCGTCGAGGGTGACGCAGACCAGCCGGCGGGTCGGCGAGCCGGCCGCGAGGAGGGCGTCCCGGCCGAGGAAGTCCTTGTCCGGCTTGACGCAGAACCCGAGCCCGGCCTCGTAGGGCGTGTCGTCCGGGGTGATGTCCGACCCCCAGTAGCGGTAGCCCTTCTCCGCTCGGAGGGAGTCGATGGCCTTGTACCCGCAGCGCAGCATCCCCTGCGGTGTCCCGGCGGCCACCAGCGCGTCCCACAGCGCCGCGCCATACTCCGTCGGGACGTAGAGCTCGTAGCCGAGCTCGCCGACGAACGTCACCCGAATCATCCGCACGGGAGCCGGGCCCACCGTGGTCTCGCGCAGGGCGAGGTACGGGAAGGCCGCACCGTCCAGCGGCTGGGGCGTCAGCGGCTGCAGGATCTCGCGGGCCAGCGGCCCCCACAGACCGAAGCAGGCCCACTGGCTGGTCACGTCGCGCACGGACACCGAGCCGTCCCGCGGCGCGTGGGAGCGGATCCAGTCCAGGTCGTGCCCGGCGAACGCGGTCCCGGTGACGATCTGGAAGGTCTGCGCGCTGACCTGGGCCACGGTGACGTCGCACTCGATGCCTCCGCGCGCGTTGAGCATCTGCGTGTAGGTGACCCGGCCGGGACCACGCGCCACCCGGTTGTCGCAGAGCCCCTCCAGCAGCGCCGCCGCCGCCGGCCCGCTGACCTCGAGCTTGCCGAACGACGTCTCGTCGAAGAGCCCGGCGGTGTCCCGGGTGGCCCGGTGCTCGGCCTCGATCGCCGGCGACCACAGCCGGCCCGCCCAGCCCAGCGGTCGGCCGTCCTCGGACCCCAACACCTCGTTCGAGCGGTAGTAGTTGACCCGCTCCCACCCGCTCTTCTCACCGAACAGCGCCCCCGCGGCCACGTGCGCCGGGTACGCGGGGGACGTGCGCAGGGGTCGCGCCGAGGTGCGCTCGTGTCCCGGGTACTTCAGGTCGTAGTAGCTCTCGTAGTTCTCCTTGACCCGGGCCAGGGTGTACGCCGGCGAACGGTAGGCCCGCCCGAACCGGCGGACGTCCATCTCCCAGAGGTCGTGGCCCGGGTCGCCGTCGAGGATCCAGTCGGCCATCACCCGGCCCATGCCGCCCGCGCCGGCGATCCCGTGCGCGCAGAAGCCGGCCGCGACCCAGAACCCCCGGACGTCGGTCGGTCCGAGGCAGAACTCGTTGTCCGGGGTGAACCCCTCCGGACCGTTGATCACCGTGCGGATCTCCACGTCGGCCATGGCCGGCACCCGGACGACCGAGTTCGCGTAGATCTCCTCCAGCCGGGACCAGTCCTCGGGGAGCAGCCGGCCGTTGAAGTCGGGCGGGACGGCGTCGAGGCCGTCCGGGCCCAGCGCGAACGGCGCCGACTGCCGCTCGTACCCACCCATGACCAGGCCGGCGCCGTCTTCGCGGTAGTAGACCAACAGGTCGGGGTCACGCAGCGTCGGCAGTCGCCGGTCCCCCGGGTGGACGTCGCGGAACGGCGTGGTCACCACGTACTGGTGGCTCATCGGGACGATCGGCACCCGTACGCCGACCAGCCGCGCGACCTCGGCCGCGTACATCCCCGCCGCGTCGACCACCACCTCGCACTCGACGTCCCCCCGGCTGGTGCGCACCCGGCTCACCGCCCCGTCGACGACGTCGATACCGACGACCCGGGTGTTCTCGCGGACGAGGACGCCCGCCGCGCGCGGGCGTCGCATGAGCGCGTGCGTGAGCTGTGAGGGGTCGAGGTAGCCGTCGGTGGGCAGGAACGTCGCGCCGAGGACGCGCTCGGTCGACATCAGGGGGAACAGGTCGCGGGCCGCGTCCGGACTCAGCCGGTGCAGCGGCAGGCCGAAGGTCTCCGCCCAGCCGACCTGCCGGCTGAGCTCCTCCATCCGCTCGGTCGAGCAGGCCAGCCGCAGGCCGCCGCACTCGACCCATCCGGGATCGGTCTCGGGATCGCTCGCGAGCTCCCGGTAGAGCGCGGCCGAGTCCATCATCATCCGGGTCAGCGTCACCGAGCCGCGCAGCTGGCCCACCAGCCCGGCCGAGTGGAACGTCGACCCGCTCGTCAGCTCACCCCGCTCCACCACGAGCACGTCGGTCTCACCGCGTCGCGCGAGGTGGTGGGCGATGCTCGCGCCACCGACGCCTCCACCGACCACGACGATGCGCGACCTGGCGGGCAGCTCGGTCATGACCCTCCCTCACCCCGGGCGCCGGCCAGGCCCTCGATCAGGTCGACGAGATCCGGTCCGCGCAGCTCGGCTTGTGCCGACTCGTACTTCTCCATGCCCCACGACCAGAAGTCGAAGTCGATGGGCGAGACCGCCGCCTGGATCGAGGCCCAGAGGGTCCACCCGTAGCGCGCGAGCAGGGACCAGGCGCGGGCGCGGGCCAGCTTGTCGAGCGAGGGCCCGCCCCAGTACGCCGCCACGAGCGCGACCGTCTCATCGACGGCCAGCCCGGACTCCGACGCGATGTTGCCCAGCTCGAAGCTGGCCTCGTTCATCCCGCTGTACTCGTAGTCGATGAGCCAGATCCGCTCGCCGTCGTCGATGAAGTTCGCGGCCAGCAGGTCGTTGTTGCACGGGACGAGCGGCTCGTCCCCCGGTCGCATGGCGTCCTCCAGCCGCTCCACGGCAGGCGCCAGGTCCAGGTAGTCAGCCGGCAGCCGGAAGCCTCGCTCCAGCACCAGCTGCAGGTAGCGCCGACGGATGGACCGCATGTCGAAACGGCCGGCGAACTCCGGCCCCGCATGCAGGGTTCGGACGGCGGCGGCGACACGAGGGATCGTCGCGGCGTCGCGCAGGTCGGCCGAGGTCAGGGTCCGGCCGGTGAGGAACTGCACGACGAGGACGTTCTCGTCGGGGAGCGACTCGACCACCGGCGCCCCCACGCCGGCCAGCCACGCCGCCGTCGTGTTGTGCCGCTCCGCGTCGCGGTCGATCGCCAGCAGTCCCGACTCGTTCGCCGAGACCCGGACGACGTAGTCGCCGCCGTCGTCGGTGCGCACCCGGTAGTTGCGGTTGGTCAGTCCGCCGCCGAGCTCGTCGACGGTGCGCGTGCGGCCGCTCAGCACGCCGATCCGGTCGAGCAGCTGCTCGAGGTCCGCCGAGGGCACCCGGGGAGCCTAGTGGCGGGCGACGGCCGCTGCGGAGCGGTCCAGGTGCTCGCGCACCAGGCGGGCGACCAGCCCAGGGTGCTCCATCTGAGCGACGTGGCCGGAGTGCGGAAGCAGCACGACTCGGGCGTTGGGGAAGGTCGCCCGGGCCTTGCCGGCCAGCCGCGACGAGACGAGCTTGTCGAGGCGGCCGTAGAGGACGAGCGTCGGCGCCGTCACCTGCCCCGCGCGGCGCCACAGGCTGTGCTCGCCCCTCGCCGTGAACGAGCGCATGAGCCCGCGGGTCGAGGCGGCCAGCGCGTCGACCGTGTACGGCAGGCGCTGCCGACGGGCGACGTCCTCGGCCGCGAGACGCAGCCGCTCCTCGGACACCGAGCTGGGGTCGGCGTAGCAGAGCTCGATCAGCCCCTGCACCCGCTGCTCCGGCGGCAGGGCGGTGAGCCGGCGAGCGACCGCGGCGCCGACGCCCGGCAGCGCGAGCAGCCCGACCGGCGTGCGCCAACGGCCAGGCCGGAAGTCCGGCAGGGCGGGGGACACCAGGGTGAGCGTGCGCACCAGATCGGGACGCAGCGCCGCGACCACCGTGGCGACCGCGCCGCCGAGGGAGTTGCCCATGAGGTGGACCGGTCCTCGAGCGTCGGCCTCGACCAGGTCGATGACCGCACGGGCGTGCCCCTCGACGGTGTAGTCGCCGTCGTCCGGTGGCGGGGAGTAGCCGAACCCGGGCAGGTCGGGCGCCCGGGAGGCCAGGCGGTCCGCCAGCAGCCCCATCAGGTCGGTCCAGTTCAGCGACGAGCCCCCCAAGCCGTGCACCAGCATGGCCGGCTCGGCGGCTGCCGACGTGGCTGCGGCCGTGCGCACGGTAAGGGTACGGCCCGGCAGGACGACCCGCTCCGGCGGCCAGGACGGGTACTCGATGGGCTCGATGGGCACGGTGGGCTCGATGGCCTCGCTGGGCTTGGCTGCGGTCACAGGGACTGAAGGTACGACTCCACCCGACGGTTCAGCGCATCGAGGGTCGCCCGGACCACGGCCTGGCGCGGGTCCTCGCGCACCGAGCTCACCCCGGTCAGCCGCTCGAGACCCCCGCGGGTGATCACGGAGACCTCTGCGACGTACGCCCGTTCGCCGCCCATCGGCGCGGTCGCCAGGTGCTCGAGGGAGAACCGCACCTCGGGCCCGACCGCGGCCTCGACGGCGCGCAGCGTCGCCTCGGCGACCGCTCGGTTGACGCTGCCCGGGCTGGCGGCTGCCTCGGCGCGCCCGGTGTACTGCCGTCCGCGCAGACCCAGGGTGATCTCGGCGGCCACCCCGAGCTGCGCGGTCTCCAGCTGCATCCGCTCGATCAGCAGGCGCGGCTGGGCGTTGGGCGAGCTGATCACGCTGAGGCCGGTGGTCGCCTCGGCCGCCGTGGGCTCGGGGGCAGTCAGCACGGCGGTAGCGAGCTCCGGTGCGTCGGGCTGCTGGTCGCGTCGCGCATGAGCGCCGCGGCGAGGCTGGCTCTCCTCGACGATGCGGACCCGGCCGGCGTCGACTCCGAGCCCGAACTGCTCGAGCAGCAGGCGGTGGACGTCGGCGGCCACCCTGACCTCGTCCGCACCGGGCTCCAGCTGCAGGCGCAGGGTCCCCGGTCCGCCGGCCTCGTCGGGCAGGATGTGGGCGTCGGCGACCCCGGCCACGACGCGCAGCGCCGCGACGACAGCGTCGGCGTCGCCACCCGGCCCCCCCAGGCTCACGGATCGAGTGTCGCAGCCTCGCGCCTCACGCAGACGCCCGCTTTCGGGTCTTTCGCCCGGTCGGCCCATCCGCGCCGCCGGCGGCGGGCTCGGCGTCCGCGGCGTCCGCCCGCGCCTTCTTGGCGGCGTCGACGCTGGCCCGCAGCGCCGCCATCAGGTCGACCACGGCCGCCTCGCCCTCCGGCGCGGCCGGGGCGACCACCTCCCGACCCTGGACCCTGGCCTCGATGAGCTCGCGCAGCGCCTCGCGGTACTCGTCGCGGTACTGGGTCGGGTCGAAGTCCCCGGCGAGCGCCTCGATCAGCGACTCGGCCATGGCGACCTCCTGCGGCCGCACCGTGACGTCCTCGTCGAGGATCGGGAAGGCTGGGGTCCGGATCTCGTCCGGCCACAGCATGGTCTCCAGCAGGAGGACGCCGTCGCGCACCCGCAGGCACGCCAGGGTCTCGCGCTGGCGCAGCGCCACCTTGACGATGGCCACCCGCTCGGCTTTCTCCAGCGCCTCGCGCAGCAGCAGGTACGGCTTCAGGCCGGTCTGCTCCGGTTCCAGGTAGTAGGACTTCGCGAAGTAGATCGGGTCGACCTGCTCCAACGGGACGAAGGTCAGCACCTCGACCGTCTTCTGGCTGGTCAGCGGGAGGTCGGCGAAGTCCTCGTCGGTGAGCACGACCATCTCGCCGGTAGGCAGCTCGTAGCCCTTGACGATCTCGCTGTAGGGGACCTCTTCGCCGTCGGCCGCCGCCACCCGCTTGTACTTGATCCGGCTGCCGTCGCCGCGCCGAACCTGGTGGAAGGCGACGTCCTTCTCCTCGGTGGCGGAGTACAGCCGCACCGGGATGGTGACGAGCCCGAAGGAGACGGTGCCCTTCCAGATCGTGCGCATGACTCCCTTTCCTGGCGGGTACGCCTGATCATGGTGGCACGCAGACGGTCGGAGGCGCGATGGCTGACGAGAAGGTGACCGTCGAGGTGGCCGGCCGCCGCCTGGTGCTGTCGAACCTGTCCAAGGTGCTCTACCCAGACGACGGGTTCACCAAAGCCGAGGTCGTGGACTACTACACCCGGGTGGCGGCCGTCCTGCTTCCGCACGTCGCCGGCCGGCCGATGACGTTCACCCGCTGGCCGGACGGCGTCGACGGCCACTCCTTCTTCGAGAAGAACGCGCCGTCGCACGCGCCGGAGTGGGTGCGCCGGGTTCGCCTCCCGGCTCCCGGGTCGGGCAAGGACCGCCAGACAATCGACTACGTCGTGGTCGACGACCTGGCCACGCTCGTCTGGGCGGCGAATCTCGCGTCACTGGAGCTGCACGTCCCCCAGTGGCGGGTGGACGACGAGGACGTTCCGCAGCCGGCCGACCTACTCGTCCTCGACCTGGATCCCGGGTCGCCGGCGACCGCCGTGGAGTGCGCGCAGGTGGCGCTGCTGCTCCGCGCGCTGCTGACCACCGACGGCCTGGACTCCTTCGCCAAGACCAGCGGCTCCAAGGGGCTGCAGGTCTACGCTCCGCTCGTGCCGACGCCCGCAGGCGAGGCCTCGGCCTACGCCCGTTCGCTCGCCGAGCGGCTGGAGCAGGAGGACCCGCAGCTGGTCGTCAGCCGGATGACCAAGCAGCTGCGCGGGGGCAAGGTGCTCGTCGACTGGTCACAGAACAACGCCGCCAAGACCACGGTGGCGCCCTACTCGCTGCGCGCCCGCGCCGGGGCCACCGTCTCCACGCCGGTCACCTGGGCGGAGGTGGAGGCCTGCCGCCGGCCGGAGCAGCTCAGCTTCACCGCGTCCGAGGTGCTCGACCGCGTCGCCGAGCACGGCGACCTGTTCGGCGGGCTCCTCGACGTCGAGCGTCGTGGCGCGTTGCCCGCGGCAGGGGCCTGACTCCTCTGGCGGGCGGGTGACGACCGATGGCTACGGTGGTGGTGTAGGGCGCGACAGCGCAGGAACCGTCGACGGGAGGACGTCATGGCTGAGCGTGGCGGCACGCCTGACACGTTCGACGAGGTCGTGGAGGTCGAGGTCGAGGTCGACGTCGAGGTCGAGGAGGACGACGACACCGCAGTCGAGGACGCGGAGGTCGACCTGGAGGCGAATCCTGCGGACGCCCTCGAGCAGTCGCGCGCGGTGCCGGTCGACGAGGACGAGTACCGCTGACCGGCTCGTGGACGGTCCACGAGGAGGACGAGCTGGTGTGACCGGTCGGTAGGATCACCCGGTGACCACCGCCCATCCCGCGACCACGCACACGCCCCGCGGCACCCGGCTCCCGCGCACCGCTCGCCGGGCCCAGCTGCTCGGGGCGGCGCGTGACGTGTTCGTGGTCAACGGCTACCACACGGCCTCGATGGACGACATCGCCGACCGGGCCGGCGTGTCCAAGCCCGTGCTCTACCAGCACTTCCCGGGCAAGCTCGACCTCTACCTCGCCCTGCTCGACGCCTCCATCGACTCCCTCGTGGCCGCGGTCGAGGAGGCCCTGGCCTCCAACGTCGACAACAAGCTGCGGGTTGCGGCGACCATGCAGGCGTACTTCGACTTCGTCGCCGACGAGACGGGCGCGTTCCGCCTCGTCTTCGAGTCCGACCTGACCTCGGAGCCGGCCGTGCGCGAGCGGGTCGACCGGGTCCAGCAGGAGTGTGCCGAGCGGGTGTCGGCCGTGATCGCCGAGGACGCCGGCCTGAACGACGCGCAGAGCCACCTGCTCGCCGTGGGCCTGACGGGCCTCGCGCAGGTGACGGCCCGATACTGGATGACGGCGGGGTCGGGCATCCCGAAGGACGTCGCTGTCGGGCTGGTGTCCAGCCTGTCGTGGCGGGGCATCTCCAACTTCCCGCGTACCGGGATCTAGGCCAACGGAGGTCAGGCGTGGAGGTCAAGATCGGTATCAAGGGCGCGCCCCGCGAGCTGGTGCTCGAGAGCACCCAGTCGGCGGACGAGGTCGAGGCCGCGGTGCGCGCCGCGGTCACCGCCGAGGGGGGACTGCTGGTGCTCGCCGACGACAAGGGCCGCCAGGTGCTCGTCCCCATCGCCACGCTGGCCTACGTCGAGATCGGCGAGACGATCGAGCGCCGGGTCGGCTTCGGGGCGATCTAGCCTTCGGTCCCGCGTGTTGGCCCGACCCGGCGGGCGGGAACCTGGCACACTCGGCGGGCACACCATCCGTGATCCGGGAGGCTCACCCATGCTCGCCAACATCCTGTGGTCGATCATCGCCGGCGCCATCGTGGGCGTGCTGGCCCGGCTGCTGCTCAAGGGCCGACAGGACGTCAGCCTGCCGGTGACCATCGGCATCGGCATCGTCGGCGCCCTCGTCGGCAACTTCCTGGCCCAGGCACTGGGCGTCGAGTCGACCAAGGGCGTCGACTGGATCCGGCACGCCCTGCAGGTCGGCGTGGCGATGGCCGGGCTGGCCGCGTTCGGCGCGATCCGCGGCCGCCAGGCCTGACCCCAGGGCACTTCCCGCGACGATCTTGAGCCCGCCGGCGGACGCGCCCGCGCGTCGTGCCCGCGGGCTCAAGATCGTTCGGGGCAGGTCGGGGCAGGTCGGGGCAGGTCGGGGCAAGGGGCCCCGAGGTCAGGCCTGCAGGCCGAGGGACTGCATCCGGCGGGTGTGCGCCTCGGTGAGGCGGGCGAACACCCGGCCAACCTCGGCCAGGTCGAGGCCGGTCGCGCCTCCCGTCGGTCCGATGCCGCCGATCAGCAGGTTCGACAGCGCGTCGCGTTCGGCCGCGACCCGCTGGGCCTGCGAGAGCATCTCGCCCATCAGCCGGCGACCCCACAGCGCGAGCCGACCGCCGACCCGCGGGTCGGCGACGATCGCCTCCCGGACCGCCGTCACCACGAACGCGGAGTGCCCGGTGTCGGCGAACACCTCGAGCACCAGGCTGCGGGTCTCGGCGTCCAGCCAGCGGGCGACCTCGCGGTAGAAGTCGGCCGCGACGCCGTCACCGACGTAGGCCTTGATCAGCCCCTCGAGCCAGTCGGCCGGCGCGGTCGACTCGTGGAAGCCGTCGACCGAGGCGACGAACGGGCGCATCGCCGCCTCCGGGTCGACGCCCAGCTCGGTCAGCCGGTCCCGCAGCCGGACGAAGTGCCGGAACTCGGCCACCGCCATGCCGGCCAGCTCAGCCTCGTCGGCGATCGTGGGCGCCAGCGCGGCGTCGGCCGCCAGCCGGTGGAAGGCCGAGAGCTCGCCGTAGGCCAGCACGCCCAGCAGGTCGACGACCGCGGACCGGTAGCCGGGGTCGGCGAGATCCGGCTGGTCGGGCCGGTCGGGGAGGTCCGGCGCGGCCTCGGACGACGGCGACTCGGTCATGGCGCGCAGCCTAACCGGGGCCGCCCCCGGCACCCGCTAGACTCGAGCGTGCGGCGTGCGCCAATCACGGCGGGCACGACCCCACCTCCATGACGGAAGAGGCGACACCTTCTGACCACCTTCCGCGAGCTCGGGGCACTCCCCGAAACCGCCGCGGCGCTCGAGGCGCTGGGCATCGTCGAGGCCTTCCCCATCCAGGAGATGACCCTGCAGGTCGCCCTGACCGGCCAGGACATCATCGGCCAGGCGAAGACCGGCACCGGCAAGACCCTCGGGTTCGGGGTCCCGCTGCTGCAGCGGATCATCGCCCCCGCCGACCCTGATCAGGTCGAGCTGGTCGCCGCGGGCGCCCCCCAGGCCCTGGTGATCGTCCCGACCCGTGAGCTGTGCATCCAGGTGGCGAGCGACCTGCGGGCGGCCGGGCGGCTGCGCGCCGTCCGGGTGCTCGAGATCTACGGCGGTCGGGCCTACGAGCCGCAGATCGAGACGCTACGGGCCGGCGTCGACGTGGTCGTCGGCACACCGGGGCGGCTCATCGACCTGGTCCAGAAGCGCCATCTCGACCTGTCCCACGCGAAGGTGCTGGTGCTCGACGAGGCCGACGAGATGCTCGACCTGGGCTTCCTGCCCGACGTCGAGCGGCTGGTCGCGAAGACGCCGGACAACCGGCAGACCATGCTCTTCTCGGCGACCATGCCCGGCGTCATCGTCAACCTGGCCCGCCGCTACATGCGTCAGCCGACGCACATCCGCGCCACCATGGGCGACGACGAGTCGGCCACGGTCGACACCGTGGAGCAGCACGTCTACCGGGCGCACGACCTCGACAAGCCGGAGCTGCTCGCCCGGATCCTGCAGGCCGAGGGCCGTGGCCTGACCATCATCTTCTGCCGGACCAAGCGGGCCTGCGACCGGGTGGCCGCCGACCTGGTCGGGCGTGGCTTCGCGGCCGCGGCGGTCCACGGTGACCTGGGCCAGGGCGCCCGCGAGCAGGCGTTGCGCGCCTTCCGCACCGGCAAGGTCGACGTCCTCGTCGCCACCGACGTCGCGGCCCGCGGCATCGACATCGAGGGCGTCACGCACGTCATCAACAACACCTGCCCGGAGGACGAGAAGATGTACCTGCACCGGGTCGGGCGCACCGCCCGGGCCGGCGCTTCCGGGGTCGCCGTGACGCTGGTCGACTGGGCCGACCTTCCTCGGTGGAGCCTGATCAACAAGGCGCTCGGCCTGCCCTTCGTCGACCCGCCCGAGACCTACTCCAGCTCGGACTTCGTGTTCACCGCGCTGTCGATCCCCCGCGAGGCCACCGGCGTGCTGCCCCGCGCCCGGCGTACCCGCGCCGGCCTGAGCGCCGAGGAGGTCGAGGACCTCGGCGAGACCGGGCGGGGTGGCCGTCCGGACTCCCGGGGACCCCGCCGGCCGCATGCCGACGCCGGCAGCCGACCCCGCGCCGACCGGACGACTGCGGCCTCAGGGGCCTCGGACGCGCAGCAGAAGCCCACCACCGCCCGGTCCCGGCGCCGCACCCGAGGTGGGCAGCCGCTGGACGCGGCCGGTGGCCCGGCCGGCGCGACGGGCTCGACGACCACGACGTCAGCCGGCGCCCCGGGCCCGGACGCAGGAGAATCCACCGGGCCGGCCAACGGTCCGCGTCGTCGTCGCCGCCGTCGCGGCGGCAGCGGCCGATCGGGCCCGGTTGAAGGCGGAGCCGCCCGAGCTCCCGGCACAGCCGAGGCGACCGGCACGTCCGCCCACCCCGGCACCGGCTGACCCGAGGTCAACGCAGGACGACGACCGTCGTCCCGACGTCGGCCCAGCCGTACAGCCAGCGTGCGTGCTCGGGTGACTGCCGCACGCAGCCGCCGCGGCCGATCGGTTCGCCCAGATCGCGGATGGCCTGGATCGTCCGACCGGACGACGCCCAGCGCGGGATGTCGTGGAACCCGATCCGGGCCTTCTCACCCCAGGCGAAGCGGACCATCCACCGAAACGTCACCTTCGGTTCGCTGAGCGAGACCGACGACGCCGACTTCGAGTACACCCGGTAGGTGCCGGGCCGCGGACGGTCCGGTCGACCGGTCACCGGGTAGTCGCGCAGCACGGTGCCGTCAGCGCCGACGACCCACAGGTGCATGGTCGACTTCTGGTAGACGATCCGCCGACCACTCCCCGACCGCGCGGGCAACGGTCGGCCGGTGTCCGGGCTGGCCGCCTCGGCCGGCGTCGGCGACGGGCTCGCGGATGCCGAGGGTGTCACCGGGCCCGCCGCACGGGGCGCGGGGCCGGCCGGCAGCAGGGCGCGCGGCCCCCGGGGCGGCAGGCCGTCGTCGACCGACGGTGTCTCGTGCAAGACGGCCGGGCTGAGGCCGAGCGCACCGGTCGCCACGGGCCGCCCGGCGGACGCGCGCGGGGCGGCCGAGACGTCGTCCAGGCCCTCCAGTCGCAGGACCGTCGAGCGCAGGGTGCCGCCCATGGCGAAGCCGAGCACACAGGCGATGGCGAGGATGATCGGCCGGACGTACCGAGGCACGGCGGCCGGCCCCTCGACGGGGATGGCAGTCACACGACGCTCCTGGGGAAGACCGGGCGGCTGCCCGGAAGGCGCGACGAACGCACGTCAGGCTCTCGGTCCGGGTGGTCGCACTCAAGCACCGGACCCGGCGTGTCGCGTGATCCCGCCCGTTCGGCTAGATCTGCAGGCCGACCCGCACCCACGCCCGACGCCGGCAGGCGGGGCAGCGCATGTAGGACCAGTGGTCGCGGCGCAACCCCGGCAGGTGCAGGGAGGGCAGGGCCAGGCGGAGCACCTGCGCCGCGGAGACGACGCTGCGCACTGAGCAGTCCGAGCAGTCGATCGTGAACGAGCCGTAGGCCGCCGGCTGGTCCGCCGCGCTGAACAGCAGCCGCTTGCCCTCCTGGTCCGGGACGGTGTCGGGGACCTCGAACGGCTCGTCGGAGCGGTCGGCCGCCCGACGGCGCAGCCGGTCGAACCCTGGCTCCTTGGGGGGTCCGCTCACCGCTTGCCCCCCTTCTTGCCGTTGCCCTTGGGGCGCCGCCGGCCACCGCGGCCGGCCCGGTCGGCGCCGGCCGCGCTCGTCGCGCGGTCGACCGGCTCCTCGGGCGGCAGGCCCATCAGCCGTCGGGCGTGCGCCCGGTACGCGGCAGCGCCCTTGGACCGGCTCGCCGTGGCCAGCACGGAGCGGCCCGCGGCTGGGGCCTCGGCGAAGCGCACCGACTTGGCGATGGGCGGCTCGAGCACCGCCAGGCCGTAGCGCTGCGACACGTCGGCCAGCACCGCTCGGGAGTGGTTCGTGCGTCCGTCGAAGAGGGTCGGGAGCACCCCGAGGACCGTGAGGTGGCGGTTGGTGAGCCGCTGGACGTCGTGGACGGTGTCGAGCAGCTGGCCGACCCCGCGGTGCGAGAGGGTCTCGCACTGCAGCGGGACGAGCAGCTCGTCGGCCGCGGTGAGCGCGTTCAGCGTCAGCACGCCCAGCGACGGCGAGCAGTCGAGCAGCACCCAGTCGTAGCCGGGCGCGACGTCCTCGAGCGCCTGCTTGAGCACGTACTCCCGGCCGGTCCGGGTCATCAGCAGCGCCTCCGAGCCGGCCAGGTCGATCGTCGAGGGCAGCACGTCGACGCCCTCCTCGGTCGGCTGGACGGCCATCCCGGCGCTGACCCGACCGAGCAGCACGTCGTGGACGGACAGCTCGAGCGACTCCGGATCCAGCCCGAGGGAGAAGGTCAGGCAGGCCTGCGGGTCCAGGTCGACGAGCAGCACCCGCTGGCCGAGCTCGGCCAGCGCTGCGCCCAGGGACGCCACGGTGGTGGTCTTGGCGACGCCGCCCTTCTGGTTGGCGACGACGAGGGTGCGGGTCACGGCGGTCCGGGGTCGGAGGGGCAGGCGGGGCGCAGCCTATTCTGCCGGGTGTGAGCACCCCGCCGTTCCTCGCACTCCCGGCGGGGGTCCGGGCGGCCACCGTGGCGACCGAGCGCCTGGTCTTCGCCGCCCTGCTCGCCGTGCCCGGATCCGACGACCACCACCGACCCGCCGCTCCCGGGCGCGCTCCCGTCGTCCTCGTCCCTGGCTTCACCGGCAGCAAGGAGGACTTCCTCGGCGTGCTCGCGTCGATCGTGGACGCCGGCCACCAGGTCGCGGCGCTCGACCAGCGGGGCCAGTACCAGACCGCCGGCGGTGAGCCGCCGGAGGGCTGGACCATGGAGGCCTTCGCGGCCGACCTGCTCGCCTTCTGCGCGACCGTCGGGTCCGGCCGACCGGTGCACCTGCTCGGCCACTCGTTCGGCGGGCTGGTGGCCCGGGCGGCCGTCCTGGCCGAGCCCGCAGCGTTCGCGTCGTTGACGCTGCTCGACTCGGGTCCCGCCGCGTTCGAGGGCGACGCCGCCGAGCTGCTGCTGCGGATGGCCGACGGGCTGGACGCCTTCGGGATCGAGCCGGTCTACCAGGCCAAGCAGGCCCACGACATCGCGCGTGGCTGGGTACCCCCGGCCGACCCCGAGGTCGACATCTTCCTGCGGGCGCGGTTCCTGGCCAACGACCCGGCTGCGCTGGCCGCGAAGGCTCGGCTGCTGGCGAGCGCACCCGACGACACGCACCGGCTGGCCAGGCTCGCGCTCGCGATCCTGGTGGCCTACGGTGAGGCCGACGACGCCTGGAACCCGACAATCCAGGCAGAAATGGCGTCACGACTCGACGCGCGGGTCGTCTCGATCCCAGGAGCGGCGCACTCCCCAGCGGCTGAGCGCCCCCGGGAGACGGCTCGTGTGCTGGTCGGGTTCTGGGGGGAGGTCGAGGGGGCGGCCTGACCTCCTGACCGAACCCGCGGGAAGGGAGCGTGCGACATGGCCAGGACGGAGCTGCTCGCCACGCTTCCAGCCGAGCCGGAGCAGGTCGCGGTGGCCCGGCAGGAGCTCGCCCACTACCTGCGGGCACACGGCTTCGTCGAGGACGGCGTCGCCGTCCTGCTGGTCTCCGAGCTGGTCACCAACGCCGTCCGCCACGGCGGCGGCCCGGTGCAGCTCAGCGCCCGACCTGACTCCCGCGTACTGCGCGTCGAGGTCCGCGACACCGACCCGTCGTCCGCCCCGGTCATGCTGGCCGGGGCGACCACCGACCTCGGCGGCCGGGGGTTGCACCTGGTCGACGTGCTGGCCGACCGGTGGGGCTGGGCCCGGTCCAGCCGGGGCAAGACCGTCTGGTTCGAGCTCGACCGCTAGCTGACCGACACCTCCCCCAGACCCTCCCAGGACTGTCGCGCGGGCCCGGCGGCCCGGCCCTGCGGACACAGCCGCACGAAGTCGCACCACCCGCACCATGACCCGGGGCGGGCCGGAAAGACCTCGTCCCACCCGGCCTGGTCGGGCGCCTGCTTCGCCCACGCATCCGCGGCGGCCGCCTCCGCGGCGATGGCCTCGGCACGCGCCAGGTGCCGGCCCAGGGACTCCTCGGTGTGCTCCCAGGCGGCGACCTCCGCCGTCGGCAGATGGTGCAGCTCGACCCGTCGCGAGGGCCGGCGCAGCGTCCGGCGCACACCCAGCACGTACAGCGCGAGGGCGAGCGACCCGCGGGCGTCGGACCCGCTCAGCGGTGTCCGTCCGGTCTTGTAGTCGACGACCACCAGCTCGTCGCCGCGCTCGTCGATGCGGTCGACCCGGCCCGAGACGGCGAGCTGATCGGTCCGGACGGCGACGGTGCGTTCCAGCCCGGCCGGCTGGACGTCCGGATCCAGCCCGGTGGCGTAGCGGGTGACCATGTCCCGTGCCCGCTCGCGCCAGGCGGCCGACTGGGCGTCGTCCCGGAACCCGTCGTCCAGCCACCCGGTCTCGACCAGCCGGCCCGCCGACGCGGGGGTTCGGCGCGAGCGGGGCAGGTCCCACCAGGCGCGCAGCGCGCTGTGCACGGCCGCGCCCATCGACAGGTGGGCCCAGGGCGGCCCCTTCGGCGGCGTCGGGCGGGTGACGTAGCCGAACCGGTACTTGCGGGGGCAGTCCAGCCAGGTGGTGAGCCGGGTCGGAGTGCAGGTGTACAGCCGGCGCGGCATGCCGGCCAGCCCGAGCTGCTCCACGCGGCCGACCCTAGTCGGGCTCAGCCAGCCCGGATGAACGCGGTCACGCCGTCGACGACGAGCTGAACGGCGATCGCGGAGAGGAGCAGGCCGGCGATCCGGGTCACGACGGTGATGCCCGCCGTCCCGATCACGGAGTGGATGCCGCCGGCGAAGCGCATCGCCAGCCAGAGGCACAGGTGCACCGCGACGATGGCCAGGCCCACGGCGACCAGCTCGGGCGCGGACCCCTCGGCGTCCCGGACGAAGACGATGGTGGCGACGATCGCACCGGGGCCGGCGAGCAGCGGGGTCCCCAGCGGCACCAGGGCCACGTTGACGTCCTGCGAGCCCGCGGGCTCCTCGGCCCTTCCGGTGAGCAGCTCCAGCGCGACGAGGAGCAGGAGCAGCCCGCCCGCGATCTGCAGCGCCGGCAGGGTGATCCGCAGGTAGGTGAGGATCGACTCGCCGAACACCGCGAACACGACGATCACCGCGAGCGAGACGGCGACCGCCTGCAGCGCGGAGCGGGACCGCTGGCGGCCGGTCTGACTCGACGTGAGCGCGAGGAAGATCGGCACCGTGCCCGGCGGGTCCATGATCACGAAGAGCGTGACGAACACCGAGCCGAGGAAGCGCGGGTCGAGCAGGTCGCTCATCGGCCGACCTCGGCGAGCAGCGCCTCGAGGACGTCCGGGTGCGTCGTCTCGGACCCGAGCCGCTGCGCCCGACCGGAGCCGTGGAAGTCGCTGGCCCCGGTGACCTGCAGGCCCAACTCGGCGGCCAGCCCACGCAGATGCGCACGGGTCGGTCGGTCGTGGTCGGGGTGGTCGACCTCGAGGGCGAACAGTCCGGCCTCGGCCAGCCGGGCCACCGCCTCGTCGTCGACGGTCGGACCGCGGCGCGCGGCGCCCGGGTGGGCGAACACGGGGACCCCGCCGGCCCGGCGGACCATCCGCACCGCGTCCGCGGCCGGTGCCGCGTGGTGGCGGACGTAGAACGACCCCTCCGGGCGCAGCAGCTGGGCGAAGGCGGCCTCCCGGTCGGGCACCGCCCCGACCCGGACCAACGCGTCCGCCACGTGCGGACGGCCGACCGTGCCCTCGCCCGCCAGGTCGGCGACCATCGACCAGGTGACCGGGTGGCCGGCGGCGGCGAGCCGACGGACCATCTCCTGAGCCCGCGGCACCCGGTCGTCGCGGCAGCGGGCCAGCTCGGTCGCGAGCTCGGGGTCCGAGGGGTCGGCGCCGTAGGCCAGCAGGTGCAGGCTGACGCCGTCCATGGCGCACGAGATCTCCACCCCGGGCAGCAGGCGCAGGCCCGCTCGGGCCGCCTCCTCCCCGGCCTCGGCCAGGCCGGCGACGGTGTCGTGGTCGGTCAGCGCCAGCAGGTCGAGGTCGGCCGCCCGAGCGGCCCTGACCAGGTCGGCGGGCGACAGGGTTCCGTCGGAGGCCCGGGAGTGCACGTGCAGGTCGATGCGCACCGGCCCAGCCTAGGCGCGGCCGTAGCCGGGCTCAGCCGAGACGGGGGCAGGCCGCGCCGAACGGAAGGTCGCCGGGCGGTCGTCGGTGCAGGTCGTCCAGGTGCAGGTCGTCCTGCACGACCAGGCCGGCCGTCTCGGGCCAGGCGATGACCCACAGCCAGCGACCCGCGGCCTCGCCGACGTAGGACGTCCGGTCGGGCGGTCCCGGGACCTCCCACAGCGGCGTCTCGTGGCCGGCCACTCGCACCCGGGCGGCCGGGGTGCCCTGCAGGAGGCCCTCGCCCGGGTCCGGCCCGGGCAGCCCGGCACAGCCCGCCCCCAGCCCGACGCCCGGTTCCTCGGCGACGACCAGCAGGTCGGCCGCACCGCCCAGCGGCGCCGGGCCGCTGACGGCCACCAGGGTGGCCCGCCCCCCGCTGCGCTCGTCCCCGGCCCAGACCAGCCCGGTCACC
>Ga0209797_10000427_pt1 | contig 20996 bp, 18 predicted proteins | sample DOMMetBare3Fresh_2_FD_187472 | JGI IMG/M metagenome (GOLD analysis project Ga0209797, IMG submission 187472) | Wetland sediment microbial communities from St. Louis River estuary, USA, under dissolved organic matter induced mercury methylation -... | ecosystem: Environmental > Aquatic >... | reverse complement strand
ACTCGAGGCCCGCCTCGTCCATCAGGTCGGGGCGTGCGCCCCACAGCGCCGCGACCGCCTCGCGCACCGGCGCCGCGGTGCTCCGGCCGACCGCGCCGAGGACCCGCTTGAGTTGGGGGTGATGCATGTAGCGCGCGACGTGGCAGAGCAGCACCGCCTCCGGTCCGCCGGTGTCCAGTCCGAGCGCCAGGTCCAGAAAGGCGGGGAAGGCGGCCTCTGCCTGGTGGGCAACGGTCTGCAGCACCACGGGGTCCTCGTCGGAGCGGAGCACCCGCATGAGCCCGGCGAGCCCCTGCTCGGGAGCCACCCTCTGAAACAGCGCGACCGCGGCGTGGCGCACCAGCTTGTTCGGGTCGGCGAGTGCGCGGGTCGCGGTCAGATGCAGCTCGGTGACATCCAGCATTCCGCCGACGGCGGTGAGTGCTGCCGCGCGGACCTCGGGGCTCGGATCGCTCCGCACCACCGAAAGGAGTGCGCTGCGGCTCCGCTCCCCCTGAAAGGCGCGGAGACCGGCCACCAGTCTCACGCGCTGATCCGGCGACAGGACGCCCCGCATGCCCTCGGCCAGGGTCTGCTCCATCTGCTCGCGGCTGGTGCTGCCGAGGGCGCGGAGCTCGACATGCTGCGCCTCACGCAGCCGGAGCCCGAGCAGCCGGAATTCGGCATCGGTCTTGAGGCGCTCCCGCAGGACGTCACGCAGTGCGGCCTCGTCGGCCATCTCGATGATCCGGGCGACGAGGCTCTCCTGGTCATACGCGCCCAGCGCGAGTGTGGCGGCCGCGCGCACCGCCACCGATTGCTCCCGCTGACAGGTCTCGAGCAGCAGCACCTCGCCGCCTGACGGGCGGAAGAGTCCGGTCGCCAGCGCCGCACGCTCCCGCACCAGCGGCGACGGATCCTCGCGAAGCAGCGCCATGATCCGCGGGCCTTCCCGGTCGCCGCCCACCCGCACCAGCGCGTCCACCACCGCCGCGCGCACCGTCTCCTCGGGGTCCTGGAGGCCGCCCTCGAGCAGCTCGTGCGCCTGCTCCACCGCGACCCTGCCCAGGACCTCCGCCGTGGCGGTCCGCACCTCCGCGGAGGAGTCGCGGAAGAGCGACGCGAGCAGTGGAATCGGATGCGGGGCCCTGAGTCCGCCGATCGTCCGCACCAGCCGGACGCGGCTGGGCGCATCGCCGCGCTCCAGCAGCATGTCGATGATTTCACTCAGCGCGTTGCGGTCGAGCTGGGCCACCGAGGCGGTGATCGCGTCGGCGAAGCCGGGCGGGGCGTCACGAAAGGCGTGGATCAGCGGTGCGACCGCGGACGTCTCCCCCAGCTGACCCAGCGCCCGCGCAACCGACACGCGCACCGCCTCGCTGGCATCGCCCAGCAGGTCGAGCAGCAGCGGCACGGCGCCCTTCCATCCCGCCTCCGCCGCACCCTCGGCGGCCGCCGCCCGGACCAGTGCGTCGGGATCCCGGAGCAGCCGGGAGAATTCCTTCTCCGCCCCGACGGCGTGCACCAGCCCCAGCGCCCGCGCCGCGGCGGCGCGCACCAGTGGCTCCCTGTCGGTCGAGCGCGGCTGGATGACGCTGGCGAGTTCCCGGCCGCCCAGATCACCGATGAGGCCGGTCGCGGCCGCGCGCACCCGCTCGTCGGCATGGCCGAGGGCGTCGAGAGCCGAGGGCACCGCGTCGCGGGCGCCCAGCGCATGCAGCGCCGAGAGCGCGTCTGCACGCACCGCGGACTCGGGATCCTGCTGCGCCCGTTCGATCAGTTCAGGCGAAAGATCCTTCCGCTCCGCGCGACGGATCGCGCTGATCATGGCCCGGCGCACCGCTTCGGAGCTGTGATGCAGGTGCTCGGCCAGCAGTTCGCGGGCGCCGGCGACGCCGAACTTGGTGAGCATCGCCTCGGTCTCGGGCGTGCCCTCCCCCCGCTCGATCTCCGACACGATGCGCGCGGGAACCCCCAGCCGCTCGAGACCGACGGCGGCGCGGATGCGGATTTCGGGATCGGGATCGTCGAGCGCGACCAGCAGGGGCGCCTCCGCCGTCGGTCCGATCTGCTCCAGCGCCTCGACGCTGCGCATCCGGACCCACCAGGCGGGATCGCCGAGGGCGCGCACCAGCCGGTCGATGACTTCGCTGTCCGCGAACTGCCCAAGCGCCCCGGCGATACGGGCCCGCACGAACGGAGCGGGGTCGGAGAGCAGGTGCTCGAGCAGGTAGGTCACCGCGCGGCGGTCGCCGAGCTTGCCGAGTGCCCCCGCCGACTTGGCGCGCACTTCGTCGTCCAGGTCCTTGAGCGCCGCCACCAGCACCGGGAAGGCCCGCTGGGCCTTGAGTTCACCGAGAATGTTGGCCGCCCACGCGCGTGCGGGATGCCGCGTCGTGTCCTGCAGGAAGCGCAGCATCGGTTCCACCACCGCATCGCCGTGGCGGACCAGAATGTCGGCGATGCGGGGTGCGAGCCAGTTCTCCGCCTGCTTGAGCGCTTCCACCAGCGGCTCGACGGCCCGGGGATCGCCGATCCGCGCGAGCGCCCGCAGCGCGATCTCGCGCACATCGGCATCTTCGGAGCGGGTGGCCTGGATCGTCTCGATGAGCGCTGGGACCGCCTTCGCGTTGCCCACCCGCCCCAGCAGTTCGGCGGCAAAGGCACGTTCGCGCCAGCGCTTGGCGGTACGGAGCCGGGCGACGTACTTGTCCACCAGCCCGAGGCGATCGTAGGCGTCGATGAGCCAGCTGGGACGCTCGGTCAGGCCGCGTGCCTGTTCCTCGAGCAGCGCCTCGAGCGCCTCGAAGTCGCGCAGGGTGCGGAGATTGTGGAGTTCGGGTTCCAGCAGCGCCTGGTCCCGCTTGGCCATCCCGGCGACGACGTCGCGATACAGTCCCTTGCGGTGGGCGAGGCGGCGCTCCACCCGCGAGAGCCATGCGGCATAGACCAGCCAGATGATCACGGCGAGGAAGCCGAGGCCCACCACCACGGCGGCGAAGATCAGAACCACGCGAAGCAGGGTCACGCGCGCTCCGTCAGGCGATTGAGCAGGTCCACCAGATCCCGGATGTCCAACGGCTTCGCCAGAAAGGCGTCTGCGCCGACCTCTTTCGCCCAGAACTCGTCGGCGGGCTGGTCCTTCGTGGTCGCGATGATGACCGGGATCGCGCTCGTGGCGGGGTCCGCCTTGAGCCGGCGGCAGGTCTGATAGCCGTTGAGTTTCGGCATCATGATGTCGAGGACGATCGCATCCGGGCGCTGCTCCACCGCGGCGAGCAGGCCGGCCTCGCCGTCGGCGGCGGCGACCACCCGCCACCCGCTGCCGGCAAGCATGCGCTCGAGAAAGCGACGCTGATCGGGGTCATCCTCGATGATCAGGGCCAGGCGGCTCATCGCGGCTCCTCGCTCGTTGGAGCGACCTCTTCCACATCACAAAAACGGCAAAAGGCCGCTTCGGGCGCGGCCTTCGATGCGTCGTTCGGTTGCCCGAGGATTCGCTCAGGTTCGGGCATCGTCCAGGAACACCAGGGCCTGGCGCCGCCGCACCGCGGCCTCGAGGGCGCGATAGACATCGGGATCCAGCACCGATCCGGCGAGGTCCCGCATGCGCTCGACTGCGACGTCGGCCGGCATCTTTTCCTGGTACGGGCGGGCGGTCGTGAGGGCGTCGAAGATCTCAGCGGCCCCGAGCACGCGGGCGCCCAGCGGAATCGCCTCGCCGCGGAGCTGGTCGGGGTAGCCCTGTCCATCCCAGCGCTCGTGATGGCTGCGCACAAACGCAATGATGCCGCCGAGGTGGCTGAGCGGCGCGAGGATCTGGGAGCCGATGACGACGTGCTGCTTCACCTGCTCGTACTCTTCGGTCGTCAGGGGGCCCTGCTTGGCGAGGACATCCTCGCGGATGCCGATCTTGCCGATGTCGTGGAGCCGGCCCGCCATGCGCACCTGCTCCACCTGCTCGTCCGACTGGCCCAGCTCGGAGGCGATCATCGCGGCGAGGTCGGCCACCCGGGCCGAGTGCCCGCGGATGAAGGGGTCCTTGGCCTCGAGCGCGTTGACCAGCGCCTCGAGCGTCGCCACCGAGAGCCGCTCCAGCTTGGCGCGCTCCCGGCGCAGCTCGGCGGTGCGGACGGCCACCTCTTCCTTCAGCCACTGATTGAGATTGGCCTGCTCGATCTGGCTGTCGCGGCGGCGGATGGCGCGGAGGATCGCGCGGGCGAGATCGGAGAGGTCGATGGGCTTGGTGAGATAGTCCATTGCGCCGCGCTGCATGCACAGCGCCGCGGTCGTCGCATCGTTGACCGCGGTGAGCATGAGGATCGCGATGCTTGGTTCGAGCTCCAGAAGCTGCGGCACCAGGTCGATGCCGCTCCGCCCCGGCATCCGCACATCCAGCAGCACGACGCTGACCTTCTGACGCTGCAGCACGCGCAAGGCCTCGTCACCCGATGGGGCGGTGACGACGTCGTAGCCCTGCTGCGTCAGGAACTTCTTGAGCGCATTCCGGATCGGCTCTTCGTCATCGACGACGAGGACGCTGATCGGGACGTCGGCCAGCGGCACCGGGGCTCCGGGGAGGAAGTGGGGCCAGAAGTGCTAACCTGTTGCGATGGAACATTATACTAGAGTGAGGCAGGAAGCCAGTGGGGAAGGGAGGAGCAGGGGCGAATCCTCTGCCCCCGCCCACCCCGCCGACTAGCCTATAAACTCCACCTCGACCGGGTGCGGAATGATCCCGGCAGCGTGCCCCCGCTTCAGGAGCTCGCGGACCGCAGCCCGGCCACGGTCACTGTAGTCCACGGTCCACTGGTTCACGTACATCCCCACGAACCGGTCGGTCTTCTCGTCGCCGATCCCGCGGTTGTAGCGCTTGGCGTGCTCCAGCGCCGGGGCGCGGTGCTCCAGCGCGTAGACGATGCTGGCCTTGAGGTCGCGGGCGACCTGCGCGACCACCGTGGGCCCGAGGTCGCGGCGCACCACGTTGCCGCCGAGCGGCAGGGGCAGTCCGGTCTCGCCGAACCACCATTCGCCCATGTCGGCCCAGAGGAAGAATCCGTCATCCTGATAGGTGAGCTGGCCCTCGTGGATGAGCAGTCCGAGATCCGCCTCGCCCCGCTGCACCGCACCCTCGATCTGGTCGAACGGGGTCACCACCTCGATGAAATCCGGCTGAAAGAGTTTCAGCGAGAGATAGGCGGTGGTGAGCTTGCCGGGGACGGCGATCCGCTTGCCCCGGGCGGCGGCGCGCGGGTCGGCGGGGGGCGGGGTGAGCCCCACGAGGCGCGGGCCGTAGCGGTCCCCCATCGAGGAACCGCTGTTGAGCAGCGCGTAGCGGTCGGCCAGATAGGCGTAGGCGTGGATGGAGACCGCGGTCACCTCGAGGTCCGCGGAGAGCGCCCGCCGGTTCAGCGATTCGATGTCCGAGAGTTCGTGGACGTAGCGGAGATCGCCGGTGTCGATCTTCCCCTCGGCGAGCGCGTAGAACATGAAGGCGTCGTCGGAGTCGGGGGAATGCGCGACGTGGATCGTACGGGGCATCGGGGAACCTTGAAGAGAAGTGCTCAGTGCTCAGTGCTTAGTGCTTAGTGCTTAGTGCTTAGTGCCTAGTGTGCCTCGTGCCCGGTTCCGTGACGCGATACTAGGCACTAGGCACTAGGCACTAGGCACTGTTTGCTATTTCGGTGTCGCCTGCGCCTTGAAGCTCTCGAGCATGTCCTTGTGCTCCAGGTACTCGGGGCGCTTCTGCGCCAGCTCCGCGTCGTAGTGTGCCCGGAAGTTCCGGCGGATCCGGTCGAACTGCGCCGTTTCGCCCCTGGCCTGCGCGGCCTCGGCCCGGATCAGGTCCGCGAAGAGATGGTCCTTCGCCCCCGCCTGGATCGTGTCCGCGAGCGCGAGCGCCTCGGGGTACTGCTTGAGCCGGAGATGGATGGCCGCGGCGTGAAACCGCACATCGGTGTCGATCGTGTCCAGCATGCCGTACGCCGAGAGCGCCATCGGCGAGAAGCGGGTGACGGTCGCGGTGTCACCCTGGCTGGCCGCGTTCATGATCCGGTCGTGGAGCCGGAGGAAGCGCTCCCGCGGCGTCATCTGGCTGATGTCCGGCGGGGTACCGCTCGAGCCGGTCGGTCCGCCGGCTCCACTGGCCCCGGCGTTGGCCATGTCCGGGCCCGCCTGATCGCTCGGCTTGTGGGTAACGAAGTACACGATGCCGGCGAGGCAGATGGCCACGACCACCCAGGCGATCAGCCACGGGGTGCGTTCGGCGCTGCCGCCGGCCGTCACGGCACGACCGCAGCGGTGGCAGTACCTGGCCTCGGGGGCCAGAGGGGCGTAGCAGGCGGGGCAGGCGGCTGGGTTGGTCATGGGGCGGGGAATCTAGGGGGGAAGGCGGTTCGGCGGTAAGGCGGTTAGACGGTTGGACCAACCGCCTTACCGCCCAACCGTCTAACCGTCTCACCACCCTACCGCCATCCTATCCCTTTCGTTAGTCTCTACTCAACCCGGAGGATGCATGGCCCAGCCGCAGCAGCCACCGCCGGTCCCCCTTCCCGAAGCGCCGTCGGCCCGCCATCTGGGCGATCTTGCCCGGAGCCAGACCCGCTGGAGCGTGTATCTGGAGACACGAACCGCCGGAGCGCTGGCGCAGGGCCGGCTGCATTTCGTCGACGGATCCCGCCAGAAGAGCACCGGCTGGATCTTTCGCGAGTGGACCGAGCGGGAAATCATGGATCGATTCAGCGAGTTCAGCCCGATCGAACTCTGGAAGATCCTCGAAAGCCTGTCCTAGCGATCCGTCCCGAGTGCCCGGGGCCTGGTGTGGTGAGCGCGGTCGCGGCTCGCGGACACCGGGAACCGGGCGCTGCGTACCTGCAGGAGTTCCCTCATGGCCGTCCGTCCCCCCATCAGCGGCTTCCCCCGTCACCTGTCCGGCGCCCGCAAACCCGAGATCCTGGCGCTGGCCGACGAATTCCAGGCCGACTTCCTCCGGCTGCAGTTCACCGACATCCTGGGCATCAACAAGAACGTCGAGGTGCCGCGCAGCCAGTTCGAGAAGGCGCTCGACGGCGAAATCATGTTCGACGGGTCGTCGATCGAGGGGTTCATGCGGATCGAGGAGAGCGACATGCTCCTCGTGCCCGATCTCGACACCTTCCGGTTGCTGCCGGTCGAGGACGAGGGCGGGCGGGTGGCGCGCCTGCTCTGCGACATCTACACCCCCGACCACAAGCCCTTCGTCGGCTGTCCCCGCCTGACACTGAAGCGCCAGGTCGCCTCCGCGAAGGCCCTGGGCTTCACCATGATGGCCGGCTGCGAAGTGGAGTTCTTCCTCTTCGAGAAGGACGCGCAGGGCAATCCCTCCACCGCCACCCACGACGCGGGGAGCTACTTCGATCTGACGCCGGTGGACAAGGGTGAGGAGCTGCGCCGGCTGATTGTGAAGGACCTCGAGCTGATGGGATTCGAGGTCGAGGCGGCGCACCATGAGGTGGCACCGGGCCAGCATGAGGTGGACTTCCGCTACGCCGACGCCCTGACGACCGCCGACAACATCGCCACCTTCAAGTTCGTGGTGCGGAGCGTCGCCAACCGCCACGGCTTTACCGCGTCGTTCATGCCCAAGCCGATCCAGGGCCAGGCGGGCAGCGGCATGCACACCCATCAGAGCCTCTTCCGCGGCAAGGAGAACGCCTTCTTCGATCCGAAGACGGAGACTCAGCTCTCCGCCACCGCGATGTCCTACGTGGAAGGCCTGCTGCAGCACGCGCGCGGCTTCTGTGCCATCACCAACCCGCTGATCAACAGCTACAAACGGCTGGTCCCCGGGTTCGAGGCGCCGGTCAACGTCACCTGGAGCATTCGGAACCGGTCACCGCTGGTGCGGATTCCCGACCGTCGGGAGGACGGCACCCGCTGCGAACTCCGCATGCCCGATCCCTCGGCCAATCCCTATCTCTCGCTCGCGGTGCAGCTCGCCGCCGGGCTCGATGGCGTGGCCCAGAAGCTCGAGTGCCGCGAGCCGGTGAACCGGAACATCTTCCGGATGAGCTACCGGGACCGCCGCAAGTACCAGATCGACGACCTGCCGCGCGACCTCCACGAGGCGCTCGACCGGTTCGAGAAGGACGATGTGATCAAGGCGGCGCTGGGCGAGCACTTGACGGAGCGCTTCCTGGAGGCCAAGCGGGAGGAGGTGGACCGCTTCAACCTCGAAGTGACGGAGTGGGAGACCCGGAACTACCTGGGGCGGTACTGACGCCGGCGGGGCCGCCGGGTCACTCCGCCGATGCCCACAGCCGTTTGATCAGCTGGATCTGCCCCGTGTGATAGACGTCGTGCGCCAGCACGCCGATGATGAGTTCCCCGTAGGTCCAGCTCCGCTTTCGCGGCGGCCGCCGGTTGAGTCTCGCCGGATCGAACTTCCGTAGTGCCTCGACCAGCAGCCGGTGCTCGAGCGCAAGCAACGCCCGGTCCGCCCGCCAGGCGGCCTCGTCAGGCACGTCCGGCAGCGCCGGCCAGTTGGCGGGGCTCCGGGGGAAACTGCCGCGAGCCACCGGCTCCAGATGCCGCCGCACCGCGTACTTCCAGTAGGCGATATGCAGGGTGAGGGTCCAGATGCAGTGCCGCTTCGGCGCCGGGACCCAGCGCGCCTCCGCTGCGGTCACACCGCGCACGGCACCCAGCGGCGTCGGTCCGCCATGCCAGGCGCGGCCGCGGGGCGGCTCGAGGGTGCGTGCAATCAGGGCGATCGTGTCGCGACTCATCGATGCTTTTCGTGCACCAGGGCGAGGAGTTCACGGACGATAAGGTCCGGCTGCTCTTCGTGAATATGCAGGCCGGCCCCCAGCACGGTCTGCATGCTGAACCCGTGCACATGCTCCTCCAGCGCCCGCAGCCGGTTCGGCGAGATCCCGCTCTTGTGAGCCGCCCCGCCGAGCAGCAGGCGTACCGGGATCTGCAACTGGCCGAGGCGCGGTGTAAGTGAGTCCGGCTCGGTCGAGTTCTGCATGCCCTTGAGCGCGCGCAGCACCGCGCCGATATCACCCGCCGGTCCCCGCGTATAGCCCTCGATCACCTCGTCGGTCACCCACGTCGTATCGCCGGAACTGGCGATGAGTCCCTTGCGGAGTTCCTTCTTCACTCGGCCGCGGCCGGCGAAGATCCGGATGAAGAAGGCGAACTTGAGGGCGTTCTTGACCCCCGGGACCGCGGCGCTCTCCACCGGTCCCTCCTCGACCAGCAGCAGCCGGTGCACCAGCTCCGGACGGGCCAGCGCGAGCCGGAGCGCGATCGGCGCCCCGACGGCGTGGCCCATCGTGACCGCCTGAGTCAGGTGGAGGGAGTCCATCACCATCGCGATGCGATGGGCCTGAGCAGTATGGGAGTAGTCGGCATCGGCCGGCCGGGAGGAGGCCCCGACGCCCAGCGGTTCGATGACCACCGCGCGGACCCCCGCCTCCGCCAGGGGCGGCAGCACGTGGCGGAAAGCGAACGCGGGACTGACCAGGCCTGGAATGATCAGCACGGGCGGTCCCGGCTCCGGACCGACCATGACGACATGCAGCGATTCCGCGGGGGCCACCACGATCATCCGGTCCACCGAGTCGGCGACGGATGGGAAGCCGAGCGGGGAGATCGCGAGTGACGCTGACAGCCAGAGAAACATCATGGGGCGGAATGTGGCCGGGGCACATGGCCGGTGGCAATCACCCGGAATGTTCGAGTGACACGTTGTGGAATGACACGGGGGCAGGGTGAGTGGTCGCCAAGCGGGCCGCATCGCGGCAGTTCCGAGTTCCGAGTTCCGAGTTTGTGATGTTGGTAAGTCATTGAACAGCATGGCTTTGGCCGGCGATAACATGAGACCAATCGACTCGGAACTCGGAACTCGGAACTCGGAACTGCCCCGGCCTGCTTGTTGCCAAATTCGGGCGCGAGTTCACCACCCGTCGTCACTTCGCCATCGGATGGCATGCCATGCAAGATCGGCTACTCGGTACGCGCCAGACGGTCATTCTCGCGGCCGGCAACGGCTCGCGGCTTTCGGCGACCCGGGGGCAGCTGCCCAAGCCCCTCGTTCGGGTCGCGGGCCAGACGCTGATCGAGCACGCCCTCGACCAGGCGGTCGCCGCCGGCGTCGAGGAAGCGATCATCGTGACCGGGAATGCCGCCGACCAGATGCGGGCGCACCTGGAGATGGTGGACACGCCACTCAAGCTGACGCTGGTGTACAACGAGCGGTATCACGACCCCAACGGCGTCTCGCTGCTCTGCGCCGAGCCCTACATCACCGGCCCGTTCTACCTGCAGATGGCCGACCACGTCTTCGCCCATCCGGTGCTCAAGTACCTGGACCGGGTCGATGCCGCACCGGGCCACTGCTCCCGGCTGCTGGTGGATTTCCACCCCGTGAACCTCGACGAGGACGACGCCACCAAGGTCCGCGTCGCCGGCAGTCACATCACGGCGATCGGCAAGGACGTTTATCCATACCACGCGGTCGATACCGGCTGCTTCCGGCTCGACCCGCGGGTCTTCGATGCGCTGCAGGAAGTCGCCCGGTCGGAGCCGCCTTCGGTGACGCTCGGCATGCGCCGCCTGCTGGGTCGCGGTGAGTTCGCCGCGGTGCCCCTCACCGGCGTCCGCTGGACCGACGTGGACACGCCGGGAGACTTCGCCAAGGCCGAACTGCTGCTGGGCGCGCACCGCCGTCGCAGCGCCGTCCGCGAGGCCGCGGTGGCCTGAGCGGTACCCGCCTCGAACGCAAACGGGCGACCCGATGAGGGTCGCCCGTTTCTTCTTGTCGAGGACCACCGTTCCTGTCAGGCACTCCGGGCTGGACGCGGTCCGCCGAGCAGGAGCCACTGCAGCGAACTGGCGAGCCCGTACAGGATGAAGATCAGGCCGCAGAGCATCACGGCGAGCTCGGGCAATCCGACGAGGGCCGCGGGAAGATAGAAGAACGTGAAGAAGTCGCGCCGCCCCGCCATCTCCAGCGTCTCCTTGATCAGGCGCAAGATGCCACCCGGCGCCAGCTCGGGCTTCGGGGCGTGCGGGTCGATTTGGCCCGGCCAATGGATGCTCGCGACGCTGCCGCTTCCGCCGCCCCGGGTGATCAGCGCGATGTAGAGCGCCACCTGGTAGATGATGTGCATCGCCGTTCCCGCGATCGTGAGCGGGAGCATGAGCGTCTCCCCGCTCTGGTACAGCGCCCACCCCGTCACGGAGAAGAACCCCACATTGACCAGGTCATCGAGGATCTGGTCGAGCCACTCGCCCAGACGGGACCGGATGTACTTGAGGCGGGAGATTTCTCCGTCACAACCGTCCAGGATCGACTGCATCTGCAGCAGGACGGCACCCAGAACAATCCGGTGGACGCCGCCCAGGGCCACGACCAGGATCGCCGCCACGCCGAAGAGGGCGGCGACCAGGGTCATCTGATTCGGCGTCATCGAGGTGTCGAGCAGCAGCCGGGTGACCCGCAGCGAGATCCGGCGATTGATCGAGCGCGAGATCAGCCCATCGGTCGCCTTGAGCAGCGACTGCAGCAGCCGGTCCTCCGCATACCGGCGGCTCGCCGGATCGGTGGCCGCGATGACGAATTCGTCACCCACGAGCGGCGCCGATTCGATGTCCCCGGTATAGCCCGCCTTTGCCAGTCGCTTCGGAAGCATCCGCTGCCACACCAGCCCTGACCGGGCCGTCAGCGCGGCCCCCGACCGCTCCGCGGCCGGCATGGAGACGCTCCGCAGCTGCAGTGTCAGGCGGGCATCTGCCGGCAGCTGCTCCGCGGGGATCCCTTCGACCAGTACCTCGGTGACGCCCGCGTCCTGCAGCGAGAGCAGCTGGCGGAGGAGCACGGTCATCCCCGCCACCCTGGCGAAGGGATCGCCAGCCGCTGGGGCCGTCAGGAGGGCGCGTCGCATCAGGCCGCCGCCGTCCGCGTCTCGGCCGCCATCATCGCGGCCAGAAAGAGATTGAGGGCCGTGGTGCAGAAGACGAAATACGCCGCCAGCGCCGGAGCCCACCACCACGACAGCACGCAGGCCAGATAGCCCAGCGCGAAGTGGGTACCGATGCCCAGGATGGTCCAGGCGCGCATCCGGCCGGCGTTGGCGTTGCGATAGGCGACCGGGTCAGCGGCCGGCGCGATCGTGAGACTGGCATGCTGAACGCGGGAATAGCCCTCGTAGACCCAGAACAGCAGCGCGTCGCCGTAGCGGCTCTCCGCCCAGGCGGCGGCGCGGTCCCGCGCGATGCACTCCACGTCCTCCTCCCGCTCGGAGTAGCCGCCGCCGACCCGCGCGATGTAGCGGGTCTTCGCGTGATCGAACATCGCCGACTGCACCGCGGAACTCACGATGCCCACCAGCCCCAGCAGCCAGTACCAGGGGCTGCCGAGCCGGTGCACGAGGTAGTGTGAGGCCCCGATGCCGAAGGTGATGCCGACGGCGTAGTCGGCGAGCCCGTCGAAAATCGCGCCCGTCGTCGAGGAAATCTGCCTGGCGCGGGCGAGCTGGCCATCGCAGCAATCGAGGACCACCGACACGAACAGCAGGATGCCGGCGATGACCAGCCAGGCCGGGTGCTCGGCGCCGCCGAACAGCGCGATCCCTCCCGCGACACCGATGACGCCGGAGAGCAGGGTGACCTGATTGGGGGTGATCGGGGTGCGAACCAGCACGGCGACGACGCGCCGCGCGAGTGGACGGTGGATCTTCTCGTCCACCCATTCCTCCACTTCGCCCGGCTTCGAGGCGGGGGTGGAGTGGCCGCTCCCCTGCCGGCCTTCAGCGGCGGAATCGGGCGCGGGCGTCCTCGAGGTCGGCGAGGTCATCGATCTCCGTCCATTCGTGATGGCCGATCGGAACGGTGCGGAAGCTAACGCCCGCATGGATCATCCGCTGGAACGCGTCCTCATAGTACCCCTGGGTGTCACCGGCCTCGCGCATGGACTCGAGCGTTGCCCAGAAGATCGGCAGCGCCAGGCCGCTCACCTTCTGGATGCCGATCGACTCGCCGGCGCATTCCGACGGTTCCAGCTTCTTGGACAGCCGCCGCACGCTCCCCTGCGCATCGAGCAGCGCCTTCATCTCCTCCTCGGCGAGCACGGTTTCGGTGTCGAGCAGCAGCGCGGAGTGCCCCGTCTCCATCACCAGCCGCTCGAGGGCGTTGCCGGTGAGCACCACGTCGCCATCGCAAATCACGATCCCATTCCCCTGGACCTGCGACCGCGCGGCGAGCACGCTCATGCAGTTGCCGGTGCTGGCGTACTCGGGATTGGGCGCCAGGCGCACGTCGATCGGCGGACGGTTCGCGCGCAGGTGGCTCTCGACGTCGTCCGCGCGGTAGCCGGTGACCACGACGGCGCGACCAATGCCGGCCGCGGCGATGCGCTCGAGCTGACGGGCGAGAATCGTCTGCCCGCCGACGTCCAGCAGGCACTTCGGCGTGGTATCCGTCAGCGGCCGGAGTCGGGAGCCGAGACCGGCGGCGAGGATGATGGCGGTGAGATCCATGGGAGGGCGAATGATAACGACGTGAAAAGGGCGGCCCAATGGGCCGCCCCTGCACCGATCGCCTAATCGCCTAATCGCCCAATCGCCCAATCGCCTAGAACGCCGGCACGCCCGTAATGTCGGCCACGGTCTCGAGGAACCGATCGATGGTCTCGATATCCACGTAGCCCATGTTACCCACGAGGAAGGAGTCGTGACTCACCGGACCCTTGCCCCGATAGACCAGAAATCCGCTGGCCCGGAGATCGTTGTAGAAAGTGTCGAAGCTCAGTCCCGGCGGCAGCTGCGCCACCGTGAGCGAGCAGGCGCTGCCGGGTCCGTCGTACCGAATCCGGAGGCCGAGGCCGATCAGGCCGGCACGGAGCCGGTTGTTGAGCGCCTGGTACTTGACCCGGCGGGCCGGAGCGCCGCCCTCCTCTTCCAGCTCCTGCAGCGCCACTTCCAGCGCGGCAACCGCCGGCACGGCCGGCGTGAACGGGGTCTGCCCCGTTTCGCGGAGGGCGGTGCGGTAGCGGCGCAGGTCGAGGAACATCGAGCGCGGCCGCACATGCGCCGTCTCATCCCACACCTCGCGGCGGGTAATGACGAACGCGGTGCCGGCGACGCCGTGGAGGCACTTGTTTGCGCTGCCGATCACCACCGTGGCCCGGCTGCGTACCATGTCGAACTCCTCGGCGCCGAGGCTCGACACGACATCGACGAAGTAGCGGATATGGCGCGGCGCGAGGAGACGGCCCAGCTCGTTGACCGGATTGATCCGGGCCACGCTGGTCTCGTGATGCACCATCGCGACCGCCTTGATCCGCGCATCGCCCTCGAGCATCCCCTGGATCTGCTCCAGCACCACCGGCTCGCCCCAGTCGTAGCGCAGGTGGCTCATCGGGAGGCCCAGGTTCTGGGCCATCTCCGCGATGCGCTCGCCGAACGCGCCGTTGGAGACCACCAGCAGCCGTTCGTCAGGCGACACGAAGGTGGCGAGCGCCGCCTCCGTCGCCGCGGTGGCGCCGCCGCCGATCACCAGCACGTCATGGTCGGGGGCGCCCGCCACCCGGCGGAGCCGGGCGATCAGCCGCGCCAGCATGTCGACGAATGCCCGGTCCCGATGGGCGACGTCGGCTCCCGCCAGCGCCTGCTTGACCCGCGGTGAGGTCGTCACCGGCCCCGGGCACAGCAGGGTCAGTTCAGCCTCGGCTTCGGCTGGACGGGACGAAATGGCCCGGACAGTCTCGACTTCCGGGCGCCGATGGCGTGTCATGCTGTCCAGCGCGGCGTGTGATTTCATCACGCTCTCAAGTCAGGGTTGTGTGACAATGACGCAGGGCAATAAACATCCGCAAATCACTATCAAGTAGCGACTTGCGGTCCCTATTCCCGTCAGAGTCCAGCCGTGAAGATCCTGCCGATTCACGGGAGCACTCCTCCTGCAGCAGTTTCTGCGCCTAGGTCATCCCCAGCAGCCATTTCAGCGATTCATGAAGCCAGGTCCCCCTGCTCCAGGGTCCGGCGGGCAGCGGGGAGGGCTTCGCGGCGAGCCGGCCACTCAGAAAGGCGCCGATCCGTGCGGCCCTGGCGTCCCAGGTCAGCGATTGAGCGGTCGCGGAAGCGCCAGCCGCCAGCCGCTCTGCCCGCTCCGGATCCGCGGCCAGACCGCGCAGCGCGGCGATCATCCCGGCCACGTCACCGCCCGCGATCAGCACGGCGTTCTGCCCGTCGTTGAGGAGCTCCGCGGTGTCCGGCGCGCGGGGCGCGAGCAGCACCCGGCCGGCCGCGAGGTACAGAAACAGCTTGATCGGCAGCACCGTGTTGCCGTGCCGCTCCAGCGGCTCGAGGCTCGGCGGAATGACGAGGACATCCGCGGCATAGAGCCAGGGCGCGAGATCGCGGAACCGCTGCCATGGCACGATACGCACGTTGGTGAGCGCGCGCGCTTCGGTTTCGACGGGGCCCTCCCCCTCCGACCCCACGAGCACGAAGTTGATCTCGGGCGCACCACGCGCCGCGGCGAGGATGATGTCGAGTCCCTTGCGGGCGTTCATCCGTCCGGAATACACGACGGTGAAGCGCCCGGCCTCGAGGCCCAGCTGCGCGCGGGCCTCGGTGCGGGAGAGCCGCGGCTCCATGCGGCCCGGATCCCAGCCGTTATGCGCCACGAGCATCCGCTCGTCAGGAACCCCGAGACGGCGGTAGCTTGCAAGCGCATGCTCGGAATGGAAGACGGCGCCGACCAGATTCGGGTGCCGCAGGATGTGGCGCAGGAACGGCTGTAACGGCGGATACTGATCGCCCCAGGGGCGGAAGTGCTCGTAGACCACGCGACGGCCCGCGCGGAGAAAACTCCAGGCACCGGGCAGGTTCCGGGTGTAGATCAGGTCCGCCGCCGCCACCGCCGGGTGATGCGGCGCCCGGAGCGCGTGCGACCACTTCTCCAGCGCGCGGAGTCCGTGATAGCGCCAGCGCAGCAGATGCACCGTGATCTCGCCGCTGACCTGGTAGTACTCCCGGAGCGCAGCCGCATCGCCGGGACCGGTGACGCGGCCCGGCAGCAGCAGGTCCATCGCGATACCGCGGCGCGCGAGCGCGGTGAGGTTGTTGACCACCTGCTCGGTGTCGGCGCCCGTATCGGGCATCGGCGTGTCGTAGCTGTAGAGAATGTGCACGGGCGAGCAAGGTAGAGACGCGGCGGGCACGCCGCCAGCGCAGCCGCCAGGGAGCGGGGATTGAGCGAACAGCCCATCGACGCACGACACGAGATGAAGCGGGGCCTGTGGTGGGCCGGGGCGTCGACGGTGGCCACGCGGGTCCTCGACGTCGGGGGGAGCCTGCTGGTGCTGCAGTTCCTCTCCCGCGCGGAGGTCGGGCTGGCGGCGCTGGCGTGGAGCGTCGCGGTGCTGCTCGAGAGCTTCAACGGACTCGGCGTCAGCTACGTCATCGTCCGCCAGCGCGATCTCACCCACGACGATCTGTCCGGGCTCTTCTGGTTCTCGACCCTGCTCGGCCTGGCGATGGTGGCGATCATGGCCGCCGCCGGCCCCTTCCTTGCCGTCTTCTACGCCGACTGGCGTCTCTACCCGATGACGCTGGTCGCGGCCGCGAAGCTGATCTTCGTCGGCGCGGCCGTCGTCCCGCTCGGCATCCTCACCCGCGATCTCCACTTCAAGACCAACGGCGCGGTGCAGACCCTGGCCACGCTGGGTGAGGCGCTGACCAAGGTGATCCTCGTCGCCCTCGGCTTCGGGGCCTGGGGCCTGGTCATCGCGAACCTCGCGCGGGGGGTCTTTCTCTGCCTCGCACTCTGGCGCCTGGCCCCGTTCCGGCCGGCCTGGCGCGCCGCCGACCAGGCGGTGCGGAAGGCGATCCGCTTCGGGCTTCGCGTCTCGGCCGCCGGCACGCTCTACCAGGGCTATCGCAACATGGACAACCTGCTGATCGGGCGGGTGCTCGGGACGAGCATTCTCGGCATCTACCAGACGGCCTTCCAGCTCGGCATGGCGCCCCTCGAGATCGTGCTGCAGCTGGTGAACCGGGTACAGTTCCCGATCTACTCCGCGCTCCGTGACCAGCCTGCTGAACTGGCGCAGGCCTTCAATCGCAGCGCTCGAACGCTCTTCCTCTTCTTGGGTCCAGTCGCCGTCTTTCTCTGTTTCGCGAGCACCGACATCCTCTCGCTGATTGGCGGCGGCAAGTGGCTCCCCGCCGTCCCGCTGATCCAGGTACTGGTCTGGTCCAGCGTGCTGCGCGGCCTGTCACAGCTCTTCCCGCAGCTCTACATCGCGACCGGCCACCCGCAGTACGCCGTCGTGGATTCGGCGGTCACCGGCGGGACGCTGGTCGTGGGATTCGTCGCCGCGCTGACGCTCGCACCTCCGGGCCAGGGTGCCCTCTGGGTCGCGTGGGTCTGGCTGTTCAGCTACCCGGTGCCGCTCCTCGCGCACTACGTGATGGTGCGCCGCTCCGCCCCCATCAAGGTCGGCGAGTTTCTCACAGCGCTGATCAAGCCGGCCCTCGGCATCGCCGCACTCACGCTACTGCTCGGTTTCGCCTCGATGCTCCGTGCCTCGATAGGCTCACCGGTGCTGACCCTCGCGCTGCTCGCCGTGCTGACCATCGGCGGGCACGCTCTCTATCTGCGCTCCGTGATGCACCTGCGGATGGGGGACATCCTCCCCCGCAAGCCGCAGGGGGGCTGAGATCAGATGCGCATCGCATTCGTGGTCGGCGAGTTCCCGGCACTCTCCGAGACCTTTGTCCTGGATCAGATGACGGGCCTCATCGACCGGGGCCACGAGGTCCTGATTCTGGCGCGGCCGCCGGCGGACGCGCGGGCCTGCACCCACGCGGCAGTGAACGACTACGGTCTGATCGAGCGCACGGTGTACTGGGACGCTCCGAGGGGCCGCCGCGGCCCCGTCCTGACCCGCACGTTGCGGCTCCTGCGCAGCCATCCGTCGCGCACGATCGGTGACCTGACCCGCTGCTTCGGCCGCTTCCGCCCGGGGGAGAACCTGCTCCGGATGTGGTCCCGCGTGACGGCGGTGCGGACCGCGCCGATGCCTGACGTGGTCCTCGCCCATTTCGGCCCCAACGCCGTCATGGCGCAGCAGGTCCGCGACGTGGACGCGCTGCGGGCACCGCTGGTCGCCGTCTTCCACGGATATGATCTCTCGAAGGTCCTGCGCGAACGAGGGACCGGCTTCTACTCGGGCCTGTTCGCCAGAGGCGACCTGATGCTGCCGGTGAGCAACTACTTCGGCGAGCGGTTGATCTCCATCGGCTGCCCGCCGACCAAGGTTCGAGTCCATCGGATGGGAGTGGACGCCAGCGGGTTCACCTTTCGGGAGCGGACCGCAACTCCCGGCACACCGACCCAGTTCGTGAGCGTCTGCCGATTGGTCGAAAAGAAAGGCATCGAGACGGGCCTGCGCGCCTTTGCGCTGCTCCGCCGGCACGTGCGCGGCGTGAGGTGGCACATCGTCGGCGACGGTCCGCTGCGCGAGCCACTCGAGGATCTGCGGCGAGCCCTCGGCTTGACTGAGAGCGTCGTGCTTCACGGCGCGGTGCCGCGAGAGCGGGTGCGTCGGCTCCTCGACGAATCCCACCTGTTCCTCGCACCCAGCGTCACCGCGGCCAACGGCGATCAGGAGGGCATCCCGGTGGCGATCATGGAGGCGATGGCGTGCGGCCTCCCGGTGGTTTCCACCCATCACTCCGGGGTCGGCGAGCTCGTCGCGGATGGCGTCTCCGGTCTGCTGGTGCCGGAGCGGGACGTGGCGGCGTTGAGTGAGGCGATGAGGCAGCTGGCCACCGCACCGGAGCGATGGGGAACGATGGGCCGAGAGGGGCGCGCGATCGTGGAGCGGGAGTACGACACCCGGATCCTGGGAGATCGCCTGCAGGAGATCCTGCTGGACCTGGTGCGCCAGCAGTGATGCCCGCGCCTGGTTCTGCGATCCCGCCCATCGCCCACTTCATCTGGTTCGGGCGGGAGTTCCTCTGGGTCCACCTGCTCGCCGTCCGCTCGGCGGCACTCCGCGGCGAATTCAGCCGGGTCGTCCTGCATCATGCCGACGACCTGCACGACTCACCCTGGTGGAACGAACTGCAGGCGGTGCCCCGCTTCGAGGCGCGCCGGCTCAACCCCGAGGCCCTGCTCGAAGCGGCGCGGGGTGCGGCGCTGGTCGATGTCTTCCGGGAACTCGAGCAGATGGCGGCGAAGGCCAACGTCGTCAGGGCGGCGCTCCTCCTGGTGGAGGGAGGCACCTATCTCGATGCCGACACCGTGACGGTGAAATCGTTTGCGCCGCTGCTCGAACCGGGGGGCGCATTCTGCGGGCGGGAGCACATCGTCAAGCCGTTCGGCGCACTGTCGAATCCGACACTCGCGACCAGGACGGCGATGCTCTTCCGCCGGATGGCCCGGTCCGCGTGCCGTGAGCTGCCCGGCGGCTGGCGCGCCTTCCGGCGCATCGAGGGGCTGTACCCCGCCGCGGTGAACAACGCCGTCCTGGGGAGCGAAGCGCATCACCGGTTCATCGCGGAGCTGGTCGAGAGCATGCTCGAGCTGCCGCGCGAACGCCGCCGCGTCCGCTACGCCCTCGGCACCCACCTGTTGCAGCAGCAGGTGGATCGCTACGCCGGTGGCGATCTGCGGGTGCTCCCTCCTCACGTCTTTTATCCGCTCGGTCCCGAGATCTCGCTGCACTGGTTCCGGCGGGTGCGGCGCGCGCCGCTCGCCGAGGTGGTCGGTCCCGAGACCCGGCTGGTGCACTGGTACGCCTCGGTGCGCACCCGGGAGATCGTGTCGGCGATCACGCCTGACTACGTGCGTGCCCATGCGGCAACTCAGCTCTTCAGCGCGCTGGCGCTACCCTTCGTGGAGCGCTGATCTCCGGGTCGGGGGCGCGAGTCAGGCGTACCCGCGGGCTCGAGGCGCTGCCACCGCCCCCATCGTCACTTGCCGGGGGCCTTCTGGGCGGCGAGACAGTAGCCCATGGGAAAGGTGTGCTGGGTCCGGGCACGCCAGCGCGCGTGGAGACCGGTGCCTGAGAACCAGCGGGCCGCAGCGAGGAAGACCCGGCAGAGCGGCGTGCTGAAGGCGAGGCCCTTGTTGACAAGATCGAGCACGACGTCGGGGTAACCGCCGTACGGCTCGACTTCGAGTATCTCGAGGCCCGCCGCCGCACAAAGGTGCCGGAGGGCAAACTCGGTGTAGCGGAAATAGTCGTGGGGCGCCTCGTGCACGCGGTAGAGAAATGGCACCAGGATGACCACCTTCCCATCCGGGGCCAGAACCCGTGCGATCTCACGAAGGAGCTGCGCCGGTTCGGCGATGTGCTCGAGGACGTCGGCCAGCAGCACGGTGTCGAAGCGTTCCTCCTCGAAGGGGAGCGGCTGATTGAGATCCACGAGCTGGTCGATGTGGGCTCGGCCATGCGCCGTCTCCCCCCAGTCGACGCACACCGCTTCGGTGATCCGTTCGCGGTAGAAGCCGTAATACGGCACGTCGCCGCAGCCGCAGTCGAGCAGGCGGCCGCCGGCGTGGGCGCGGATGATTCGCTCATAAGGACCGGCCATCTGGTCCACGGCGAAGAGGGATCCCAGGCGGACGTAGGCCGGGTTTGCCTCGTAGCGCCGGCGCTGCTGGTGCCAGATCAGCTTGCTCGGCTTCCATTCCTCGGGGTGCTTCATTCCCGGCTCCCGCCTCCGAAGGCGAATCGCGTCCGCGCTTCGTCGTACCGCTCCTCGAGCGCGGCCACCCGGGCGGTGTTGTCGTATTCGCGGCGCATCTTCTCCCGCGCATTGGCGCCGAGCCGGTCGCGCAGCGCGGGATCGCGCACCAGCAGCCGCAGCCGATCGGCGATCGCCGCACTGTCCCGTTCCGGCACCAGGTACCCCGTCTCGCCAGTATCGATGATTTCGGGAATGCCGCCGTGCATCGTCCCGATCGGCACGGTGCCGCAGGCGCTCGCCTCCTTGACCACGATCAGCCCCGATTCC
>Ga0209797_10000426_pt1 | contig 21010 bp, 17 predicted proteins | sample DOMMetBare3Fresh_2_FD_187472 | JGI IMG/M metagenome (GOLD analysis project Ga0209797, IMG submission 187472) | Wetland sediment microbial communities from St. Louis River estuary, USA, under dissolved organic matter induced mercury methylation -... | ecosystem: Environmental > Aquatic >... | reverse complement strand
GCAAGCCAGTTCGTGCAACTGACCTGGATGTTCACGACCAACCCGAAGCTGCTGCGGGTGGGCCACGCGATCGCGCTGCCGCTGGCCTTGCCGCGCCGGGTCGATCGCTGGCTCTACGACGTGATCGACGAGGAACGCCTGACGACGCCGGTGGGCACGCTCGACACCTTCCACCTGAAGCCGCGCCGCGCCGATGACCGGCCGCGCGGCGAACTCAGCGCCGAGGTCTGGTTCGCGCCGACGCTGCAGTACCTGCCGGTTCGCATCCGCATCCAGCAGGACGCCGACACCTTCATCGACCTGGTGATGAACGCGGCGCCCCGGCAGGCGGCGCCCGAAGCCGGGCGTTGAGCGGCGAGCGCGCACGTATAGTGACGCGGCCGCGCGCCGCCGGCGCGCACACTGCGTGAGCCCACAACCCATGCCCTACGAATCGATCCTCTGCGAGCGCCGCGACGGCGCGCCCGGCGCGCTGGCCGTGCAACTGATCACCCTGAACCGGCCGAAGCAGCTCAATGCACTGAACGACCAGCTGATGGACGAACTCGGGCACGCCCTGTTGCAGGCCGATGGCGATGCCGGCATCGGGGCCATCGTGCTCACCGGCAGCGACAAGGCGTTCGCGGCCGGCGCCGACATCGCGGCGATGGCCAACTACAACTACATGGATGCCTATCTGGGCAACTACATCAGCCGCAACTGGGAACAGATGCGCCAGGTGCGCAAGCCGGTGATCGCTGCAGTGGCCGGGTTTGCGCTGGGCGGCGGCTGCGAACTGGCGATGCTGTGCGACTTCATCATCGCTGCCGACACGGCCCGCTTCGGCCAGCCCGAGATCAAGATCGGCATCATTCCCGGCGCCGGTGGCACGCAGCGCCTGCCCCGCGCGGTGGGCAAGTCCAAGGCGATGGACATGGCGTTGACCGCGCGCATGATGGACGCCGCCGAGGCGGAGCGCGCGGGGCTGGTCAGCCGCGTCGTGCCGGCCGACAAGTTGCTCGAAGAGGCGCTGGCCGCCGCGGCGACGATCTGCGGCTTCGGGCTACCGGCGGTGATGATGGCCAAGCAATGCGTCAACCGCGCCTTCGAGTCCGGTCTGGCCGACGGCGTGGCCTACGAGCGCCATCTGTTCCATTCGCTGTTCGCGACCGAGGACCAGAAGGAAGGCATGGCCGCGTTCCTCGAAAAGCGCAAACCGGCGTTCAAGCACCGCTGAACGCCGCAGGGTAGCGCGGCCCGATCAGGGCTTCTTCAGCAGCACCACCTTGACCCAGCCGTCGCCCTTGGGCGACGTGACCTTGGCGAAGCCGTTCTTCTCCTCGCCGAGGTAGAGCACTTCGTCGGTCTTGGACAGGCTCATCAACTCGCCGGAGCCATCCGAAGGGCTCTTGAGCACCTTGACGCCGGCGATCTTGGCCATCATCACGTCGCCGGCGTTGGCGGCCCCCGCCTTGACGCTGGCCGCGGCGTTCTGCTGCGAAGCCACGCCCGCCTTGGCCTGGATCAGGCTCGGGTTGTTGCGCACCGCGCGCACGATGTTGTTCCAGTTGTCGAGGAACGAGGCGGTGATGACCTTGCCCTCGTTGGTGTTGGTGTAACCGCCCAGCGCCGCACCGCCGCCGCCGCCGAACAGCGCGCCGCCGAGGTTGAAGTCGGTCTGCTTGGCGCTGCCTTCGGCCGCCGCCACCTGGATGCCCGAGCGCGTGTCGGCCAGCAGCATGCTGGTCTGGGCTTCCTTGAACTTCAGGCCCCCGGCCACCGCGCCGACCACAGCGCCGGCGCCGCCCATGCGCCCGAACAGGCCGCCGATCGCGCCGCCGACGCCGCCAGCATTGCCTTCGCTGAACACGACGTTGGGCGTGACGATGAAGTCGGCCGCCACCATCTGGCCCTTGCCGACGTTCTGGTCGGCTTGCATCTGCCCTCCGGCCGCGAGTGCACGCTCCTGCATCATGTTCTGCATCGCCACGCCGCGCTCGACGACCTGGAAGCAGTTGGACTGCTGGATGATCATCCGGATCAGCCCGGTCGGCGACTGCAGGCCGTAGCGGCCGAGCGCGGCGATCACCTGGCTTTGCGCCTCCACGACGGCGATCGTGCCCTTGGGCGCGTCGCACTTCTCGAGCTGGGCACTGGCATTCTGCGATCCACTGGGTCCGGCGCTGCCCTGGACGGCGGAACCGCCTTCGCCGAGGGTCTGCGCGCTGGCGCACGTGACGAGGGCCAGGGCAAGCGGGGTGAACGCGAAGCGGGGTGTCATGCGGAAGTCCTCCGGTAGTGTCGGGCGTGGGCGATTCTGCAACCGCTTTGGCTGCCTGTCATGAGTGGAATGCGGGATGGCCCTCAACCAGGCGGGCCGTGCTTGTCCACCTCGGAGGTGAACGCATCGGCGTAGAACGCATCTTCCGGCAGGCCGCAGCGGGCCGAGAAATCATGCCTGGCGGACTCGACCATGATCGGGACGCCGCAGGCGTAGACCTCGTGGCCGGACAGGTCGGGCCAGTCGGCCATCACGGCCCGATGCACGAGTCCGGTGCGCCCGTCCCAGGCATCCTCGGGCGTCGGCTCGGACAGCACCGGCACGTACCGCAGATGGGGCGTCGACGCGGCGGCCTCCAGTGCCCAGTCGTGCAGGTAAAGGTCGGCCCGGGTGCGGCAGCCCCAGTACAACGTCGCCGGCCGCTCGATGCCCGCCGCACGCATGTGCTCGATGATCGCCTTGATCGGCGCGAAGCCGGTGCCCGAGGCCAGCAACACGATCGGCTTGGCGCTGTCCTCGCGCAGGAAGAAGCTGCCCAGCGGGCCTTCGACGCGCAGGATCTCCTTTTCCTTCATCGCGCCGAAGACATGGTCGGTGAACTTGCCGCCGGGCATGTGCCGCAGGTGCAGCTCGATCATCGGCGGCTCGCCCAGCGTTTCGGGTGCATTGGCCATCGAATAGCTGCGGCGCGCGCCGTCGCGCAGGATGAACTCGACATACTGGCCGGCGCGATACTTGAGCCGCACGTTGGCCGGCAACTGCAGCTTCATGATCACCACATCGGGCGCCGCCCGCGTGAGGCTGGCCACACGCGCGGGCATCTTCTGGGCCGGGTAGTCGCCGGCGCCGGCGACGGTGCGCACCTGGATCACGCAGTCGGTCTGCGGCGTCGCGCAGCAGGTCAGGATCCAGCCCGCTTCCTCCTCGGCCACCGGCAGGGTGCGCAACTGGTGCGCACCGTGAATCACGCGGCCCTCCAGCAGGCGGCTCTTGCACGAGCCGCAGGCGCCGTCGCGGCAGCCGTAGGGCAGGCCGACGCCAGCGCGGATCGCGGCCGGCAGGATGGCCTCGTCGCGCGCCACCTCGAACGCGACGCCCGCGGGCTGGACGGTGACTCGAAAGGTCATGGCAAGAGGGTCTCTACACTGTCTTTGGCGCTCATTGTCGCCGCCCCACCGATGACCTTGCCCACTGCCGCCTTGCGCCGGCCGACGCTCCTGATCGTCGGTTGCGGCGACATCGGCCTTCGCGTGGCGACGCTGTTGCGCGGTCGCGTGCGCGTGCTCGCGCTCAGCTCGAGTCCGCAGCGCGCGCCGCTGCTGTGCTCGGTCGGCGCCTTGCCGCTGGCGGGCAATCTGGACGATGCGGCCACGCTCGGGCGCCTGGCCGCGCTCGCCGACTGGGTGTTGCACCTGGCCCCGCCGCCGGCGCACGGCGATGACGACCCTCGCACGCGTGCGCTGCTGCGCGCGCTGGCGCGTGCCGGCCGCGTGCGCCGCATCGTCTATGCCAGCACCAGCGGGGTCTATGGCGACGCCGGCGGCGCGCGCTTCGACGAGACACGGGCGCTGCAGCCGGCCAGCGCGCGTGCTCATCGGCGCGCCGACGCCGAGGCGCGGCTGCGCCACCATGGCCGCGCCTTCGGCGTGAGCGCGTGCGTGTTGCGCGTGCCGGGCATCTACGCGCTGGATCGCGAGGGCGGCGATCCGCGCGAGCGCGTGCGCCGCGCCGCGCCGCTGCTCTCGCCCGAGGACGATGTCTACACCAATCACATCCATGCCGATGACCTGGCGCGCGCCTGCGTTGCCGCGCTGTTCCGCGCTGCGCCGCAGCGCGTCTACCACGCGAGTGACGACAGCGAACTGAAGATGGGCGAGCACTTCGACGCCGTGGCCGATGCTTTCGGGCTGCCGCGCGCGCCGCGCCTGTCGCGCGCGGCGTTGCGCGCGGTGGTCTCCGAGGTGCAATGGAGTTTCATGTCCGAGTCACGCCGCCTGGACAACCGGCGCCTGCACCGCGAGCTGCGCCTGCGGCTGCGCTACCCGACGCCGGACCATGCCTGGACCGAGGCTGCATCCGCAACGCCGCGCCCGCCGTAAGGCCGGCATGCACCGATTCGTCCTGACCAGCCGCTGGCAACTGCAGGCCACGGACACCGAGCGCGTCTGGGCGTTGCTGACCGACGTCGAATCCTGGCCGCAATGGTGGCGTTACGTGCGGCGCGCGAAAGTGTTGACGCAGGGCCGCGCCGACCACGTCGGCGACGTGGCCACCCTCGACTGGGCCAGCGCGCTCGGCTACGGCGTGCGCTTGCGCGTGACGACCACGCTCGCGCAGCGCGCCCGCCAACTCGAGGGCCGTGCCGAAGGTGATCTGGACGGCCGCGGGACCTGGATGCTCGAGCAGGATGCGCCGGACGCCGTGCGCGTGACCTACCGCTGGGACGTGACGCTGCACCGGCCGTGGATGCGCAGGCTGGTCTTCGTGTTGCGCCCGCTGTTCGAATGGAACCACTTCGTCGTCATGCGGGCCGGCGCACGCGGCATGGCCCGGCAACTCGGCTGCAGCCTCGGCGAGTTGCGCGAATGGTCGGGGGCGACGATTTCCTGAGAGGTCACACCCCGCTGGCGCGCCTGATCTGGCGGTTGCGGTCGACGGTCTTGACGTTCAGGGTCTGCTTGCCGTCGCCGCGCTCGACATCGAGCGTGACCTCGCGTTCGGCCGCGCCACTCCACAGCCGCGTCCACAGCGCATCGAGCGTGGCCACCGGAATGCCGTCGATCGCGGTAATGCGGTCGCCCACCAACAGCCCGGCCGCTTCGGCCGGACTGTCGTCGTTGACTCGCACCACGCGCACCTGCCCGGACAGCTCGACGCAATTGATGCCCAGCCACGCGCGCCGGCTCGCCTGCGACGCGCCGGCGCTGCGCAATTCGCCGAGGATGGGTCGCAGCAGGTCGGTCGGCACGAACATGTTTCCCGGCAGGCGCGGCGCGTCGTCGCCCAGCGCGTTGGCCACCACCAGCGAGCCGATGCCCACCAGTTCGCCGCGCGGGTTGAACAGCGCGGCGCCGCTGTGGTCGGCGCGCGGCGGCGACGTGAACAGCGCGCCGTCGATCCGGTACTCCCAGTACCCGGCGAAGACGCGTCGCGACACCAGGCGTGCCGCGCTCAGCTGGCCCGAGGGTTCCCCGCTGACGATCATCAGCATGTCCTCGGCGGAGACCGTGCCGGAGACGCCCAGCGGCGCCGGTGCGATGGCCAGCGGCGCCAGCGGCTGCAGCAGACCGAACCCGGTGGCCAGGTCGTAGCCGACCACTCGCGCCGGTATCGCACGTGCATCGTCGAGCATCAACTGCACCTGGTCGGCCTCGAGGATCAGGTAGCCGATCGTCAGCACCAGGCCGTCGGGGGCGATCACCACGCCCGAGCCTTGGCGCAGGCGACCCAAGGTCGCGATCGAGCGTGCGTCCGGCAAGGCCACCGCCTGCACGCCGACCACCGAATTGACCGCCCGCTCCAGCGCGCGCGACTGCGATTCCAGTTCGCTGGAGGCTGCCGGTGCCGGGGCCGCCTGGGCGGTGACGAGTACAGACACCGCAAGCATCAATGCCAGCATGGACTTCATGGCGCGCCTCCTGGCTTCGCAGGATGCGCCTTCCGCAGCGGCGATGCAATCGTCGGCAGGTGCCGTCAGCCGCGGCGGCGTCCGAACGGCGGCTGTCCACGCCAGTAACGGATCATCAGAAAGCCGCCCAGCATGCCGCCCAGATGGGCGAAATGGGCAATGCCGCCGCGACCCAGCACGCCCAGGCTCAGCTCGATGACGCCGAAGGCCGCCACCGTCGCCATGGCCGGAATCGGAATCGGCCGGATCGGCAGCGCGTTGCGGTTGGTCAGCATCAGGAAGAACAGCACCATGCCTGCGAGGTTGAATATGGCCGAGGGAATCATCATCAACAGCATCGGCAGGAACCCGATGAGGTCGAAGCGGCGCTCCGGAAACGTCAGCGCATACGCCAGCAGCAGCGCGTACAGCGCGCCCGAAATACCCACCGTCGGCGCAACCGAACCCAACAGGGCGTTGACGATCAGCTGGGTGAGGGCCGCTGTCAGCAAACCGGCGGCCAGGAAGTGCAGGAAGCGCCTCTGCCCCCAGAGCCGCTCGAGCTCGCTTGCGAACATCCACAGTCCGAGCATGTTGAAGAACAGGTGCACGACGCTGCCGTGCAGGAAGCCGTAACTCAAGAGCTGCCAGGGCATGAAAGCCCCGCTGCCGATCGGCCACAGCGCCAGCAGGCCCTCGAACCAGGCTCCGAACAGCATCTGGGCGCAGAACACCGCGACGCAGACCAGCATCAGGTTTCGAATGACCGGTGACAGCGGGGGCATGCGTGGTGTCGGGTTGGTGCCCCGGGCCGGACTCGAACCGGCACGCTGATTAGGCGGTGGATTTTGAGTCCACTGCGTCTACCGATTCCGCCACCGGGGCAAACAGGTGCGGTGCGCTCGGGCGCAACGGGCGCGGATTATCACACGCGCCCTGCAGCGTACCGGCCACGCTGCGACAATCGATTCATGCCTGCGTACAAGACCCTCGAAGATGTGATCGGCGGGACTCCGCTGGTGCGCCTGCAACGCCTCCCCGGCGCGGACAACGAGCGTCGCGGCAATGTGTTCCTGGGCAAGCTCGAAGGCAACAACCCGGCCGGCTCGGTCAAGGACCGGCCGGCGATCAGCATGATTGCGCGAGCCGAGGAACGCGGGGAAATCAAGCCGGGCGATGTGCTGATCGAGGCCACGTCCGGCAACACGGGCATCGCGCTGGCGATGGCCGCGGCGATCCGCGGCTACAAGATGGTGCTGATCATGCCGGAGGACCTGTCGATCGAGCGCGCGCAGACCATGAAGGCGTTCGGCGCCGAGCTGGTGCTGACGCCCAAGTCCGGCGGCATGGAGTACGCGCGGGACCTGGCACTGCAGATGCAGTCCGACGGCAAGGGTCGAGTGCTCGACCAGTTCGCCAACGCCGACAACCCCCGCATCCACTACGAGACCACCGGCCCCGAGATCTGGCGCGACACCGAGGGCCGGATCACGCACTTCGTCAGCGCGATGGGCACCACCGGCACGATCACCGGCGTGTCCCGCTATCTGAAGGAAGTGAACCCGTCGATCCGCATCGTCGGTGCACAGCCTGCCGAAGGGTCGCGCATCCCCGGCATCCGCAAGTGGCCCGAGGCCTACCTGCCAAAGATCTACGACCCGACCCATGTCGACGAGGTGGTGCTGGTCAGCCAGGCCGAAGCCGAGGAGATGGCGCGCCGGCTGGCGAGCCAGGAGGGGCTGTTTGCCGGCATCTCGGCTGCGGGCGCCTGCTGCGTAGCGCTCAAGCTCGCCGAGCGCCTGGAGCACGCGACGATCGTCTTCATCGTCTGCGACCGCGGCGACCGCTACCTGTCCACCGGCGTGTTCCCGGCGTGAGCTCGGTCTACAAGTACTGTCCCCAGTGCGCGACAGCGCTCGCCCTGATCGAACAGCTCGAGGACGCGGGGCCCAAGACGCGGCTGCGCTGCGCCGCCTGCGGCTTCACGCACTGGAACAATCCCACCCCGGTGCTGGCCGCCGTGATCGAGTGCGTCGACCGCGATGGCCGCATCCTGCTGGCGCGCAATGCAGCCTGGCCCGGCCGCATGTTCGCGCTGATCACCGGGTTCATGGAGGCCGGCGAGACGCCGGAGGAGGGCATCCGCCGCGAGGTGGCCGAAGAGACCGCGCTCGCCGTCGACGCCCTGAACCTGATCGGTGTCTACGATTTCCAGCGCATGAACCAGGTGATCATCGCGTACCACGCGGCAGCGCGCGGCGAGGTGCGGCTGTCACCCGAGCTGGCCGAGTACAAGCTGTATGCGCCGGCCGATGTGCGCTGCTGGCGGGCCGGCACCGGCTACGCGCTGGCCGCCTGGCTGAAAGGGCGGGGGCATGAACCCCAGTTCATCGATTTGCCCGCCCGACCCTAGAATGGCGCCATGGACGCGCAGAAAGAACTCGACACCCGTGGCTTGAACTGCCCCCTGCCCATCCTCAAGGCAAAGAAGGCCCTGGTCGACATGCTGTCGGGCGAGGTGCTGAAAGTGGTCGCCACCGATCCCGGCTCGGTGCGCGATTTCCAGGCCTTCGCGCGGCAGACCGGCAACGAACTGGTCGAACAGATCACCGGCGAGAAGGAATTCGTGCACTACCTGCGGCGCAGGTAGTCCACCTCAAAGCGCGAGGGACTTCAGGTACTGGCGGAAGTCGGGCCCCAGCGTGGGGTGCTGCAGGGCCAGCTGTACGTTGGCCTCCAGGAAGCCTTCCTTGCTGCCGCAGTCGTAGCGCACGCCGTCGTAGCGGTAGGCGAACACCTTCTCGCGCCGCAGCAGGCTGGCAATGCCGTCGGTGAGCTGGATCTCGCCGCCCACGCCTCGAGGCTGTTGCGCCAGTTCATCGAGCACGCCCGGGGTGAGGATGTAGCGCCCGGCCACGCCAAGCCTCGATGGCGCGACCGCCGGTTCGGGTTTCTCGACGATCCGATCCACGTTCACGAGACGCTCGTTCACGGGGGTTCCCGCGACGATGCCGTAGCGCCGGGTGTGCTCGGCGGGCACTTCCTGCACCGCCAGGATCGACACGCGCCACTGCGCGTACTGCTCGACCATCTGGGCCAGCACCGGCGGATTGCCGACCATCAGGTCATCGGCCAGCAGCACGGCAAACGGCTCGTTGCCGACCAGGCGCCGGCCACAAAGCACCGCGTGCCCGAGCCCCAGCGCCTGCGGCTGGCGAACGTAGATGCATTCCATGTCATCGGGCTTCACGCTGCGCACAACATGCAGCAATTCCGCCTTGCCCGCCTGTTCAAGGGCTACTTCCAACTCGAAGGTCATGTCAAAGTGGTCTTCGATGGGGCGCTTGTGGCGCCCTGTCACGAAGATCATCTCTCTGATGCCGGCGGCGTACGCCTCCTCGACCGCGTACTGAATCAGCGGTTTGTCGACCACCGGCAACATCTCTTTGGGCTGGGCCTTGGTGGCCGGCAGGAATCGGGTTCCGAGGCCTGCGACGGGAAAGATCGCTTTGCGAACGTGCATTTACTTACAATCAACGCGGGGAGTGGGGCGGATTCTGGCACGCAGGGGGTGCAGTGCCGGCACGAAAGCTGCCCTGAAGGTGCATGGACGTCCTGATCGTTGAACCGCTCGAGCCGGACGTGATGCAGTGGCTCGGCGAACGTCACGCCGTGCGCTATGCCCCCGAGCTGGCGCGCGATCCGCGCGCATTGCGCCAGTCGCTCTTCAACGTGCGCGCGCTGGTGATCCCGCCGTCCGTGGCACTCGATGCGCAGGTGCTGCACTACGCGCCGGTGTTGCGCGCGGTCGGCCGCCTGTCGGCGGGCGCCGAGAACATCGATCTCGATGCCTGCGGTCGCGCCGGCGTCGAGGTGGTGCGCAGCGTGACCGCCAGCGCGGTCGCGGAGGCTGAGTTCATGGTCGGTGCGTTGCTGCAGATGTTGAGGCGCGTGCCGGTCCTGAGTCCGGAGGGCCTGCTGGTGGGGCGCGAACTGGGCGGTGCCACCGTCGGCCTGGTGGGCATGGTGCCGGCCGCGCGGGCGCTTGCCCAGTTGCTCAACGCCTTCGGATCGCGGGTGATCGGGTACGACCCCTCGGTTCACGCCACCGACAACGTCTGGACGCGCTGGCGCGTGGAGCCGCTGCCGCTTCTCGAGCTGATCGAACAGAGCGACGCCGTGTGCGTGCAGCTGACCTACTTCTCGCGCTACCAGGGGCTGATCGGCGAGCGCTTCCTGCCGCATTGCAAGCCCAACCAGGTGCTGGTGAGCGTGGCGCACTCGAGCCTGTTCGACGAAACGGCGCTGGCCGATGTGCTGGGCACCGGACGCATGGCTGCAGCCTGGTTCGACAGCCTCGAGCCGGGCGCGCTCGACCCCGGCCGACCCTTGGCGGACATCGACACGCTGCAGGTCACGCCGCGCATTGCCGCCACCACTCGCGAGTCGCGCGTGCGGGCGGCGTGGGCGATCGCGCGGCGCATCGACGAATTGCTGTCCGCCGAGAGCACACGCCAGCGCACGGGGTTCAGGCCGACCGCGCCAGGCGATCCGATTGATCCTCCAGACGTCGAAGCGTCTGGCTGAATTCCGCCAGGCGCGCTCGCATCTCATCGACCACGGCAGCTGGCGCGCGCGCCACGAACCGCTCGTTGGCCAGCTGCGCTTCGGCCTTGATCTTCTCGGCGCGGATGCGTTCGATTTCCTTGCCCAACCTTGCCTGCTCGGCGGCCCTGTCGATGCGCACCTGCAGGGCGATACGCACGTCGCCCACGACGGCGACCGGCAGCGCGCTGGTCGCGACCGAAAAGGCCGATTCCGAATCGAAGCGCTGCACGTCGCCGACCTTGGCCAGCGCGCGCAGCAACGGTGCTGCAGCGTCGACGAACGCCGATTCGCCGAAGGCCAGCAGCGGCACGCGGTCGGCCGGCGCCAGCCCCATCTCGCTGCGCAGGTTGCGGCAGGCGCCCACCACCGCCTTGAACTGCGCCATCCAGGCGTCGGCCGACGCATCGATGCGCTCGGGCTGCGCGACGGGGTAGGGCGCCGCCATCACGCCGGCCGGATGCGCCGATGAACGGCCGGCCACCGGCGCCACCTTGTCCCACAGTTCTGCGGTGATGAACGGCGTCAGTGGGTGCAGCAGGCGCAGCGTCGTCTCCAGCGTCCGGATCAGGGTGCGCCGCGTCGCTCGCTGCTGCGCCGGGCTGCCGTTGGCGATCTGCACTTTCGCGATCTCGATGTACCAGTCGCAGTACTCGTTCCACACGAAGTCGTAGGCCGCGGCCGTCACCAGGTCGAGCCGGTAGTCGGCGAAGCCCTGCGCCATGGATGCTTCGACGCGCTGCAACTCGCCGGTGATCCAGCGATCGGCCGGCGAGAAACTCATGTAGCCGTGGAACGCGCCGCCGGGTTCGCAGTCCGCCTTGGTGTGCTCCTTCAGGCCGCAATCCTGGCCGGCGCAGTTCATCAGCACGAACTTGGTTGCGTTCCAGAGCTTGTTGCAGAAGTTGCGGTAGCCCTCGCAGCGCTTGGGGTCGAAGTTGATGTCGCGTCCGAGGCTCGCGTAGCTGGCCATGGTCAGGCGCAGCGCGTCGGCTCCATAGGCGGGAATGCCTTCGGGGAACTCCTTCTTCACGCGCGCGGCGATCTTGGGCGCCGTCTCGGGGCGGCGCAGGCCGGTCGTGCTCTTCTTGATCAGCGTGTCGACGTCGACGCCCTGGATCAGGTCCACCGGGTCGAGCACGTTGCCTTCGCTCTTGCTCATCTTGTGGCCGTGCGAATCGCGGATCAGGCCGTGGATGTAGACGTGCCTGAAGGCTGGCTTGCCGGTGAAGTGCGCCGTCATCATGATCATGCGCGCGACCCAGAAGAAGATGATGTCGAACCCGGTCACCAGCACCGTGGACGGCAGGAAGAGGTCCTGCTCCACGGTCTTGCCCGGCCAGCCGAGCGTCGAGAACGGGAACTGCGCTGCCGAGTACCAGGTGTCGAGCACGTCGGGGTCGCGTGTGAGCTTGCGGCCCGGCGCCTGGGCTCGTGCCTCGGCTTCGCTGCGTGCGACGTAGACCTTGCCGTCCTCGTCGTACCAGGCCGGGATCTGGTGGCCCCACCAGAGCTGGCGCGAGATGCACCAGTCCTGGATGTTCTTCATCCACTGGTTCCAGGTGCTGACCCAGTTGTCGGGCACGAAGCGGATCTCGCCGCGGTCGACCAGTTTCATCGCCCGACCGGCGATCGACTCGCCATCGCGCCCGGGCTTCGTCATGGCCATGAACCACTGGTCGGTCAGCATCGGCTCGACCACCTGTCCGGTGCGCGCGCAGCGCGGCACGGTCAGCTTGTGCTTCTTCGTCTCGACCAGCAGGCCCTGTGCCTCGAGGTCGGCGACGACCCGCTTGCGTGCCTCGAATCGGTCCAGTCCCTGGTACGCGGCCGGCGCATTGGCGTTGATCTTCGCGTCCAGCGTCAGCACGCCGATCATCGGCAGGCCGTGACGCTGACCCACCGCGTAGTCGTTGTGGTCATGGGCCGGCGTCACCTTCACGACGCCGGTGCCGAACTCGCGGTCGACATAGGCGTCGGCGATGACGGGGATGCTGCGATCGGTCAGCGGCAGCTTGACGCGCCGGCCGACCAGCGCGGTGTAGCGCTCGTCGTCGGGATGAACCATGACGGCGGTGTCGCCCAGCATCGTCTCCGGTCGCGTGGTGGCCACCGCCACCGAGCCCGAGCCGTCCTCGAACGGGTAGCGGATGTGCCAGAGGAGGCCGTCCTCCTCCTCGCTCTCGACCTCGAGGTCGGACACCGCCGACATCAGAACCGGGTCCCAGCTCACCAGGCGCTTGCCGCGATAGATCAGGCCTTCTTCGTACAGCCGCACGAAGGTCTCGTTGACGACCGCCGACTGCGTGGCGTCCATCGTGAAGTACTCACGCGACCAGTCCACCGTGTCGCCGATGCGCCGCATCTGGCCGGTGATGACGTTGCCCGAGGTCTCCTTCCAGGCCCACACGCGCTTGATGAATTCCTCCCGACCGACGTCGTGCCGGGACAGCCCCTGCTCCTGCAACTGGCGCTCGACCACGATCTGCGTCGCGATGCCGGCATGGTCGGTGCCCGGCAACCAAAGCGTGTTGCACCCACGCATGCGATGCAGCCGCGTGAGTGCGTCCATGATCGTGTGGTTGAATCCATGGCCCATGTGCAGCGTGCCGGTCACGTTCGGCGGCGGCAGCTGGATGGAAAACGAGGCCCTGGTCGCGTCCATCGAGGGCACGGCCGCGCCGCTGGCGTCCCACAGCGGCGCCCACTTGGCTTCGATGGCCGCGGGCTCGAACGATTTGGCAAGTTCTGCTGACATATTGGCGGCGTGCAAACGGCGCGTCGACGGACGATCCTGTCAACGCAAAACCGGTTCAAGGGGTTGCATACGATTGTAGGCGTCGCCCTCGCGACGCGGCCCCGCCACCACGGACATGAACATGACCACGCCCCGACGCTCGACCGCTGCTGCTTTCGTCCTGACCACCCTGCTGGCAGCCTGCGGCGGCGGTGACTACGACGGCGGCAATCCGCCGCCCCTGACCTGCAGCGTGGCCGACCAGCAGTCCTGGCTCTCCAGTTACTTCAACGACAACTACCTCTGGTACGCGATCAGCCCGAAGCCGTCGCCGTCTTCGTTCTCGAACGTCGACGCCTACTTCGACGCCTTGCTCTACGGCGGCGGCGACCTGATCCCAGGCGGCGGCGGCGCGCGCTGGCCCTCGGACCGCTACAGCGGTCACCAGAGCACGGCGAGCTTCAACCAGTTCTTCGGCGACGGCCAGACGATGGGCTATGGCCTGGCGGTGGCGGGTCTCGAAGTGACGGGCCAGCCGACCGCGCCGCTGTACGTGCGCTACCTCGAGCCCAACGGCCCGGCGGCCTTGGCCGGCATCCAGCGCGGCGAGCGCGTGATCTCGCTCAACGGGCGCCCGGCGTCGGACATCATCGCGGCCAACGATTTCAGCGCGCTCACCGCATCGTCCACCGGCGACCGGCTGACCGTGGTGGTGCGCCCGCCGGTGGGTGCCGACCGCACGGTCGTGCTCACCGCCACCACCTACGCGCTGACACCGTTGCAGAACAACAAGGTGGTGCTGAGCCCCGGGGGAAAGAAGATGGGCTATCTGTTCGTGAAGGACATGATCAGCCAGGTCGACTCGCCGCTGTCCGCCTCGATGGCCGACTTCAAGAGCCAGGGCATCAACGAGCTGGTGCTCGACCTGCGCTACAACGGGGGCGGCCTGGTCTCGGTGGGTGCCAAGCTGGCGTCCTACGCGGCGGGTACGCGCGGCAGTAGTCAGGTCTACACCACGCTGCTGTACAACGACAAGCAGCAGGCCAGCAACCAGACCACGCTGTTCTCCAACCCGAACAACTGGACCGGCTTCTCGAAGGTCTACGTGCTGATGGGCGAGCGCACTTGTTCCGCGAGCGAGCAGGTGATCAACGGCCTGCGCGGCGTGGGCATCAACGCGGTCGGCATCGGCGACACGTCGTGCGGCAAGCCGGTGGGCTTCCTGCCGCGCGACAACGCGTGCGGCACGACCTACAGCGTGGTCAACTTCGAAGGCGTCAACGCGCGCAACGAGGGCCGTTATTTCGACGGGCTGGCGCCGACCTGCCCGGTGGCCGAGGACTTCACCAAGCCGACGGCCAATCCGGACGATCCATTGCTGGTCGCGGCCGCCGCGCATGCCGACACCGGCTCGTGCCCGATATTGGCCGGCCGCGAGCAGCCGCAGGCGCGCTCCGTCACGCAGCGCGCGCGCTACAACGGCGCCGACGGAGCCGAGCGCACCGGCATGACGGTGCGCTGAAAGGTCGGGCCGCCTTCGTGCGACGATGAGACCACGGCGGCCAGTCCGGCCGCCGCGGGAGCTCGAGCATGACGGAGTTGGACCTGTTCGTGATCGGCGGTGGCTCGGGCGGCGTGCGTGCCGCGCGGGTGGCCGCCCGGCATGGTGCGCGCGTCGCTCTGGCCGAGTCGTACCGCCTGGGCGGCACCTGCGTGATCCGCGGCTGCGTGCCCAAGAAGCTGATGGTGCTGGCCTCGCGGTTCGCGCAGTCCTTCGACGAGGCGAGCGGCTTCGGCTGGACGCTGCCTGCGGCGCCCAGTTTCGACTGGGCCATGCTCAAGCGCCACATCGACGCCGAATTGACGCGCCTCGAAGCGGTCTACGAGCGCAATCTGCGCGAACCCGGGGTCGAGATCCTGGCCGATCGCGCGCTGCTCGAAGACGCGCACACCATTCGCCTGGCCGGCAGCGGCGAACGCTTTCGGGCGCGCCACATCCTCGTGGCCACCGGCGCCGCGCCCGACCCCGGCCCGCCGATCCCCGGCGCCGAACTCGCATCGTCGTCCGACGACCTGTTCGAGTGGACGAGCCTGCCGTGCCGCGTGGTGGTGCAGGGTGCGGGCTACATCGCCCTCGAGTTCGCCTGCCTGTTGAGGCGCCTGGGCGCCGAGGTCCGGGTGGTGCTGAGGGGTGAACGCGTGTTGCGCGGCTTCGACGAGGAGGTGCGCGCCCATCTGCAGCACGAGCTCGAGCGGCAGGGCCTGCGCTTTACGACCGGTGCAAGCCTGGCATCGATCGAGCGTGCCGATGGCGCGCTGGCCGTCACCCTGACGGACGGCACGCGCTGGCCTTGCGACGCGGTGTTGCGCGCGCTGGGCCGGCGGCCCCACACGCAGGGCCTCGGGCTCGAGGAGGCCGGCGTGCAACTGAGTGCCCACGGCGCCGTCGCCGTCGACGCGCACGGGTGCAGCAGTGTCGAACACATCCATGCGGTGGGCGATGTCACCGACCGCGTGCAATTGACGCCGGCGGCGATCCGTGAAGGCCAGGCCTTTGCCGATCGCGTGTTCGGCGGCATCGCCGTGCCCCTGCAGCCGCACCTCGGCGAGGCCCCGATCGTGCCGACCGCGGTGTTCACCACCCCCGAGGTCGGCAGCGTCGGCCTCACCGAAGCCGAGGCCCTGGCCCGGTACAACGAGGTCGACGTCTACCGCAGCGAGTTCAGGCCGATGCGCTCGGCGTTCACGCCGGGCGGCGAGCGCACGCTGATGAAGCTGCTGGTGCAGAGGTCGACCGACCGCGTGCTCGGCTGCCACATCGTGGGCGCCGAAGCCGCCGAGATGATCCAGCTGGTCGGCGTGGCGATGACGATGGGGGCGACCAAGGCCGCCCTGGACGGAACCCTTGCGGTGCACCCCACCGCGGCAGAGGAACTGGTCACGATGCGCACCCCGGCGCGCCACCACCATCGGTGAGCCCCAAGCTCATTTCGTTCACCTCCGCCACGGGGAGCGCGGGCCCGCCTCACATGAACAGGTGCTCGCCCGCGTTCTCGCCGCCCAGGACCACGTAGTTGACCTTCTTGAGGTCCGCCAGCTGCGCGCCGCCGGCGTAGCTGATCGAACTCTGCAGGTCCTCGCGCATCTCGCGCAGCGTGTCGGCCAGGCGCCCCTTGATCGGCTCGAGGATGCGCTTGCCCTCGACATGCTTGTACTCGCCCTTGTTGAAGTCCGACGCGCTGCCGTAGTACTCCTTGTAGAGCTTGCCGTCGACTTCGACCGTCTGGCCCGGGCTTTCCTCGTGCCCGGCAAACAGCGAGCCGATCATCACCATCGAGGCACCGAAGCGCACGCTCTTGGCGATGTCGCCGTGGTGGCGGATGCCGCCGTCGGCCACGATCGGTTTGGTGGCCACGCGTGCGCACCATTTCAACGCCGACAACTGCCAACCGCCGGTGCCAAACCCGGTCTTGAGCTTGGTGATGCACACCTTGCCCGGGCCTACGCCCACCTTGGTGGCGTCGGCGCCCCAATTCTCGAGATCGATCACGGCCTCGGGCGTGGCCACGTTGCCGGCGATCACGAAAGCCTTGGGCAGCCGGGTCTTGATGTGCTCGATCATCTTGCGCACGCTGTCCGCGTGGCCGTGCGCGATGTCGATCGTGATGTAGTCGGCGCCGGTGCCGTCGCTGGCCAACTGGTCCACCACGGCCCTGTCGGCGGGCCGCACACCCAGGCTGATCGAGACGAACAGGTCCTTGCCGCGCATCGCGCGCGCGAACGCCACGTTGTCCAGGTCGAAACGGTGCATCACGTAGAAGTGATCGGCGCGCGCCAGCGTCTCGACGATCGACTCGTCCACCACCGTCTTCATGTTCGACGGCACCACCGGCATCACGAACCGCCTCGGACCGAACTGCATGCCGGTGTCGCACTGTGCGCGACTCTCGACGCGGCACTTGCGCGGCAGCAGGAGGATGTTGTCGTAGTCGAAGATTTCCATGGCGGACGGCCCCCCCGTGCAGGCAAAAAAAACCGGCCCTGCGCAGTTGCAGGCCCGGTGGCCCATTCTACGCGCAGGGGCACTCGGGCGACCTGCCTTGGGTCCGAAGGCGCATCGTGGGAGCGCTCCGGCATGGACCGAGCCGTCAGGACTTGTGCCCGCTGGCGAGGACCGCGCGGTCAAAGTCGGCCCGGGTGTGTCGCAGTGCGCAGTCCGGGCAGGGGCGTGGGCGCCACTCGGGAGCATGGTTCCGATAATCGATGGGTCCGGAACGGTCCGGACGCTCGAAGAGAGTGCGCGTGACAAATCGATCGCCCTCGGGTTCACAGCCCGGCGCTCAGAAGAAGCCCTTGAACGCCCTGCGACGCCTGTTCGGCGGCGGCCCCGTGTTCTCGGCGGCGACGCGTGACGCACTGCTGGATGCCCTGTTCGACCGTGCCGGCGACGGCTTGCTGGTCTGCGGTGCCGACGGGGTGGTGGTCTCGTGCAACGCGGTGGCCGCGAAGCTGTTGCACGTGAAGGCGAACCAGGTCGTCGGTCGTCACGTGTCGGACCTGATCGATCAGGGCTCGCCCTTGCACCGCTTCTCGCTGCGCAACGGCAATGCGCTCACACGCACAGACGGGGAACCTGTGCGCCCTCTGCAGTTGCATCTCACGCCCTTCGAGTCGTCGAGCGGGCCGCAGGTGGTCGTGCGCGTGCGCGACGGCACCGAGCGCCTGGACACGCAGGAGCGGCTGCAGCAACTGGCCAACTACGACAGCCTGACCGGGCTGCCCAACCGCGCCCTGTTCCGCGACCGCCTGGGCCAGGCGATGGCGCGTGCGCAGCGCAGCGGGCAGCCGATGGCGCTGATGTTCCTCGACCTCGATCGATTCAAGGTCGTCAACGACGATCTCGGGCACGAGGTGGGCGACCGGCTGCTTCAGCACGTGACGCAGGCGCTGACCCAGTGCCTGCGGGCGGCCGACTCCGTCGCCCACGACAGTGCGCCGCAACACACGCTGTCGCGCCTGGGGGGCGACGAGTTCACGGTGATCGTCGAGAACGTGGGTGGCGCCGAAGACGCAGCCCACGTCGCGCGACGCATGCTCGAGGCACTGAACGAGCCTTTTCACGTGGACGAGGAGGAGATCGTCATCTCGGCGTCCATCGGGATCTCGCTGTACCCGACCGAGGATGTCGATCTCGACACCCTGATCCGCCATACCGACATGGCGATGTACCGCTCCAAGTCGCTGGGGCGAGGCACCTACAGCTTCTTCAGCGACGACCTCACGGCCGCAGTGACGGCCCGGGTGTCGCTCGAGGGCAGCCTGCGGCGTGCGATCGAGCGCCAGGAATTCGTCCTGCACTTCCAGCCCAAGGCTGATCTGCGCAACAGCCAGGTGACCGGCGTCGAGGCCCTGGTGCGCTGGCATCGCCCGGGGCATGGACTCATCGCCCCGGATCGCTTCGTCAGCGTGCTCGAGGACACCGGGCTGATCCTGCCGGTGGGCGCCTGGGTCATGCGCGCGGCCTGCGAGCAGCTCGCCGCGTGGGACCGCATGGGCCTGCCGCCCCTGCGCATGGCGGTCAACCTGTCGGCGCGTCAGTTCCGACACCTCTACCTGGCCTCGCTGGTCGAGGATTCGCTGCGTCAGAACAGCATCGACCCGCAGCGCCTGGAGATCGAGCTGACCGAGTCGCTGCTGATGGAAGACAACGAGAACACCCGTTCGATGCTCGACGGTTTCCGGCGCCTGGGCGTGCGACTGGCGATCGACGACTTCGGCACCGGCCATTCCTCGCTCAGCTACATCAAGCGCTTCTCGATCGACACGCTGAAGATCGATCGCTCGTTCGTGCAGTCGCTGCCCGAGAACGACGAGGACGCGGCGATCTGTTCCGCGGTCATTGCGCTGGGCCGCAGCATGCGCATGAGCGTGGTGGCCGAAGGGGTGGAGACGGCCGAACAGGCTCAGTTGCTGCGCGAACTGGGTTGCGACGAGATCCAGGGCTACTGGCTCGGCCGGCCGATGGCCGGCTCCGAGTTCGCGGGCTGGCTGGTCAACCACAATCGTTCGCGCGGGCGTCGGCGGCGCAATCGCATTACCGACACCAACCCGATGACGCTGTTCTCGCTGCTGGACGGCGCGTAGCGGCGCGGCAGGGCGGGCGCCGGCGGGCGCGACGCCCTGACGCGGGTGACTCCTAGAATCCCCGCATGCCCTTCGACGAAGCACGCCTGCTCGACAAACTCAACCCCGAGCAACTCGCTGCCGTCACGTTGCCCGCTCAGCCCGCGCTGATCCTCGCCGGGGCCGGATCGGGCAAGACACGCGTGCTGACCACGCGCATCGCCTGGCTCCTGTCGACCGGGCAGGTGTCGCCGGGCGGCATCCTGGCGGTGACCTTCACCAACAAGGCTGCCAAGGAGATGCTCACGCGCCTGACCACGATGCTGCCGGTCAACGTGCGCGGCATGTGGATCGGCACCTTCCATGGCCTGTGCAACCGCTTCCTGCGCGCGCACTGGAAGCTCGCGGGCCTGCCGCAGAGTTTCCAGATCCTCGACAGCGCCGACCAGCTCGCTGCCGTCAAACGCGTGGTCAAGGCGATGAACCTCGACGAGGAACGCTACCCGCCCAAGCAGGCGGCGTATTTCATCTCGGGCAGCAAGGAGGAGGGCCTGCGGCCGGGCGACGTCGATGCGCCCGACCCGCACACCCGAAAACTGGTCGAGGTGTACAGCGCCTACGAGGCGCAGTGCCAGCGCGAGGGCGTGGTCGACTTCGGCGAGCTGATGCTGCGCAGCTACGAAGTGCTGCGCGACAACGACCCGGTGCGCGAGCACTACCGGCGCCGTTTCGCGCACGTGCTGGTCGACGAGTTCCAGGACACCAACCGGCTGCAATACAAGTGGCTGCAGATGTTCGCGCCGCCCGGCACGCGGCAGGGTGTGTTCGCGGTCGGCGACGACGACCAGAGCATCTACGCCTTTCGCGGCGCGCGGGTGGGCAACATGGCCGACTTCGAGCGCGAGTACCAGGTGCCGATCGTCATCAAGCTGGAGCGCAATTACCGCTCCTTCGGCCACATCCTCGACGCGGCCAACGCGCTGATCGCGCACAACGTCAAGCGCCTGGGCAAGAACCTGCGCACCGATGCCGGCGCTGGCGAGCCGCTGCGGGTGATGGAAGCCACCAGCGACTACGGTGAGGCGCAGTGGCTGCTCGACGAGGCACAGCAACTGCACCGCAGCGGCACGCCGCGCGCCGAGATTGCGATCCTCTACCGCAGCAATGCGCAAAGCCGCGTCCTGGAGTCCGCGCTGTTCAACGCCGGCATTCCGTACCGCGTCTACGGCGGGCTGCGCTTCTTCGAGCGCGCCGAGGTCAAGCACGCGCTGGCCTACCTGCGCCTGATCGAGAACCCGAACGACGACACCAGCTTCCTGCGCGTGGTGAACTTCCCGGCGCGCGGCATCGGCGCGCGCACCCTCGAGCTGCTGCAGGACGCGGCGCGCGCCAGCGGGCGCAGCCTGTACCAGAGCGTTGCCGCGGTGGCCGGCAAGGGCGGTGCCAACCTGGTCGGCTTCAACGCCTTGATCGAAGGCCTGGCATTCGACACGCGCGGTCGCACGCTGCGCGAGATCATCGAGCTGATGCTGCAGCGCTCGGGGCTGATCGAGTTCTACCGCCACGAGAAGGAAGGCCAGGACCGGGTCGAGAACCTGGACGAACTGGTCAATGCGGCCGAGGCCTTCGTCACGATGGAAGGTTTCGGCAAGGATGCCGTCGCGATGCCGGTCGACGA
>Ga0209797_10000424_pt1 | contig 21102 bp, 24 predicted proteins | sample DOMMetBare3Fresh_2_FD_187472 | JGI IMG/M metagenome (GOLD analysis project Ga0209797, IMG submission 187472) | Wetland sediment microbial communities from St. Louis River estuary, USA, under dissolved organic matter induced mercury methylation -... | ecosystem: Environmental > Aquatic >... | reverse complement strand
GGAGCCGCCTTCCGATCATCGCCTCCCGGAAGCCCGGCCACCACCTCGCAGACGGCTGCGCGCTCCGAGGGCGCGGACCGCTGCGTGGCCTGGAGGGCGTCCGCCAGAGGCCGACGCCCTCCTTTTCTTGCAAGCGGACTTCGCTTCGCGAAGATCGGGAACCCGCTCACGCGGGTTCCCGCCGCGCCAAGATCCCTAAAGCCGGGCACCTACGGTGCCCTGTGACCCCTCCCTCCTTTCTGAAAAACCCGCTCACTCGGGCTCCCGCCGCGCGAAAATCCTTGAAGCCGGGAACCTACGGTTCCCTGTGACCCCTCCCTCGTGTTGCTGCGAGGGGCTTCATTGGGTTAGCCGCGAAAGCGGTCGAGTGCGATCCGGGCGATCCGGCCCGCGAGCACGTCCGAGCGCGTGCCCGCTCCGGCAGGGTGATACGTCATCACGGTGGCAACGTACGCACCGCCGGGCCAGATCACGATCCCGTTGTCGTGACGGGCGACTCCGACCCAGCCCGCCTTGTGCAGCACACGCACGCCCGGCACGTCGCCGACCTCCCGGCCGAGCTTCCCGGAGTCGCGCACCTGCCCGAGGAGATAGAGCAGGTACCGGGCGTCGCCCGGCGTGAAGCCCGGCTGCGTGGCACGAAGCGGGCCGAGGCCGCCGCTTGCGAGCCACACGCTCCTCACCAGGCTCGCCAGGTCCCACGCGCTCGTCCGCTTCCCGTACCCCCAGGACGGCTGGCTCTCCACCCGCACCGGGATGGCGGCCGCCGGACGCCGCGAACGATCGACCCCGTACGTGTCCAGCTCGTAGCCGCCGTACATGTCCGTGTCGACCAACCCGATCGAGCGCATCAGCCCGTTCACGAGCGCCGAGCCGCCGGAGGTGGAGCCGCCGAACCAGCGCTCCACCGTATTCGCCGAGGCGTTGTCGGAGAAGACGAGCATCTGCCGCAGCAGCCCGTCCAGCGTGGATCCGTGCCGAGGCGTCCCCTCCGTCCGTGCCAGGGCCGCCACTGCAACGGCGAGCTTCAGCGTCGAGGCGGCCGGGAAGGTCGCCTTCGCGTTCCACGCGGCGCCCGCGCCGCTCGTCAGGCTCTGGACATAGATGCCGCACGTCGGACCGAAACGCTCCGCGGCGCGACGCACGTCCCGCCACAACAGCCCGTCCAGACGCGGCGCGTGACGGCGCGGGGCGGCAGCGCGTGGAGCTCCGAGCACGTGCTCCACCCTCGCCGCCGCCCTCCTGCCCCTGCCGTCGAAGGTGACGACCTGCACCGTCGTCTCACCGAGCGGCAACCCCACACGCAGGTGGAACCGCCGCCCCCGCAACGGGAGATCCGCGAGCACCTGTCCGGCCGCGCGTACCACGACGCGCCGCGTGCCGGGCGAGGCAACACCGGCCACGGCGCCGAACGAGAGCTCGTACGAAGCGGGCTGCTCGATCGCAGGAGGCGACGGAGGCAGTGCCGTGATCACGCGCTCACCTTAGCCTTGGGGGGAAATGCCCATCTTGGCCCACCTCGATCTCGACGCATTCTTCGCGGCCGTCGAGGAGCTGGAAGACCCGTCGCTGCGCGAGCGGCCGCTCGTCGTCGGCGGCGACCCGCAGGGGCGAGGGGTCGTCGCAACCGCCAACTACGCCGCCCGCAGCTTCGGCATCCGCTCGGCCATGAGCTCGGCCGAAGCCCTGCGCCGCTGCCCCGAGGTCGTCTTCGTCCGGCCGCGGCACGCGCTCTACCGGCAGTACTCGGAGGCCGTGTGGGCGGCAATCCGCGAGGTCGTGCCGACGGTCGAGCAGGTCGGGATCGACGAGGGCTACCTCGACCTCGGCTCCGTCGTGAGCGACTTCGCCGGCGCCCGCAAGCTGGCCGACGCCGTGCAGGTTGCCGTACGAGCCGCGACGGCGCTGTCGTGCTCGCTCGGCGTCTCGACCTCGAAGGTCGTGTGCAAGGTCGCCTCCGACCGGCGCAAGCCGGGCGGCATCACCGTCGTGCCGCCCGGCAAGGAGGCGAGCTTCCTGGCGCCGTTTCCCGTGCGGGCGCTGCCCGGGGTCGGCCCCCGAGCCGAGGAGCGGCTCGCCGCGGCCGGCGTGAAGACGGTAGGCGGGCTCGCCGCGCTGTCCGACGTGGAGCTGCGCGCAGTGCTGCCCGGCACCGTCGGCATGCTCGTGCGCGACCGCGCCAGGGGGATCGACCCCCGCGGTCTCGAGCTCGAGACGGAGCGCGTCTCCATCTCGGTCGAGGAGACGTTCGAGCGCGACACGGCCGACCGGGCGGTACTGCACGCCGAGGTGCACCGGCTCGCCGCCGAGCTGGCCGGGCGGATGCGGCGCTCCGGCGTGTCGGGGCGCACGGTCACCGCGAAGCTCCGTTACGCGGACTTCTCGATCCGGTCGCGCTCGACGACGCTGCCGGCGCCGGTCGACGAGGCCGATCGGATCGGCGAGCTCGCCTGCGGCCTGCTCGACCGAGGCCTGCGCGACCGGCCGGGGGCGCTACGACTCGTCGGCGTCGGCGTCTCCGGGCTTTCCGAGCACCGCCAGCTGACCTTCGACCCGTAGGGTTCAGCGTCAGCGTTGAGGCGAGGCGCGCCGGAGCACCGGCCGCGTCAGGCAGGTTGGGCCGCCGTCACCCAGCCGCGAGATGTGATCGCCCGCATACGTGACGACGTCCACGCCCGCCGCCTCCAGGCGGCGGCGGGTGACGTCGTTGCCCTCGAGCGCGAGCGCACGGCGCGGACCGAGCGCGAGCACGTTCGAGCCCATCGACTCGAACTCCTCGTCGGGCACCTCGACGACCTCGATGTCTCGGTCTGCGAGCTGCTCCAGCAGCCGCACCGGCGCGAGGCGCGGATAGACGACGGCGAGGTCGCGATCGAGCGGCGAGATCAACGACATCAGGTGCATCACCTCGGACGGGCCAACCCAGTGCGGCAGGTCGACCGAGACCACCTCGACGTCTGGGAACGCCCGGCGGAGCGCTGCGATCCCCGCTGCCCCGGTTCGGTAGCCGTGACCGACGAGCAAGGTGTCGTGGTCGAGCCAGACCGTGTCGCCCCCTTCGGCCGTCGCAGGCACCGCCATCCGCGAGGCAACGGGGACGCCGGCCGTCGCGAGCGTGGCAGCGACCCCGTCCGGCTCGCCCTGGCGCACGTCCTTGCCGGGCCGCAGCAGCACCGCGCCGCTGTCGCCGACCAGCACCGGGTCGTACACGTAGATGGCGTCCGGGTTCCCTGGGTCGTGCTCGGACACGATCACCTCGGCGCCTGCCTCCTCGAGAATCCCGCAGAGCGCCTCGTGCTCGGCGGCGGCGGCCGCGTGGTCTGGAGCACCCCGCCAGCCGTAGCGCTCGACGTGCCCCGCGTCCGACGCGAGGGGCGGTCGCACGAGCACCCGCTCGAGCGTTCCCCACATCGCCTGGCAGCCGAAGCCCGACACGGCCGCGAAGGCTAGCGGCGGGTGGTGGGTTGGAGGAACGTTTCGCCCCTCGCCCGGGCGCGCGAAGCGCGCCCCTTCAGGAACTCGCGGGTCAGCCGCGCAGCGGCTGACCCGCGAACAGCAAGCATCGAGTGGGGCTTGTCGCAACGAGCATTCCAAGTGAACGTTGCGACAAGCCCCACTAGACAGCGTTGGCCGGCGTGTGGCCCTCGAGCAGGACGGCGCGCAGCGCCTCCACGCAGAGCATCCCCATCGCTATCCGGGTGTCGCGCGTGGCGCTGCCGAGATGAGGCGCCAGCACGACGTTCTCCAGAGCGAGCAGAGCCTCCGTCACCTCGGGCTCTCGCTCGTAGACGTCCAGCCCCGCGCCCGCGATGACGCCGTCCCGCAACGCCTCGGCGAGAGCGGCCTCGTCGACCACCGGCCCGCGGGCGGTGTTGATCAACACGGCCGTCGGCTTCATCAGGCGCAGCCGCCGAGCGTCGATCAGATGTCGCGTCTCGACGGTCAGAGGCACGTGCAGGGAGACGATGTCCGCCTCGGCGAGCAGCGCGTCGAGGTCGTCACCACGGCCGGCCGTCACGGCTCGTGCACCGAAGGCCTCTGCCAGCCGTGCCGTCTCGCGCCCGATGCGACCCGCCCCGACCACGAGCAGCGCCTTGCCCTCGAGCCGCTCGCCCAGCATGAACTCGAGGGAGAACTGCCACGGCTCGCGGCGGCGCACGAAGCGGTCGCCCTCGGTGACCCGGCGTAGCAGCGACAGCATCAGCGTCAGTGCCAGCTCGGCCGTCGCCCCGGTGAGCACGTCGGGCGTGTTGGCGACGACGACGCCGCGCCGGCGGGCCGCCTCGAGGTCGATGTTGTTCACGCCGACCGCGTAGTTCGCGACCACCCTCAATTGTGGGCCGGCAGCATCGAGATACGCGTCGTCGACCGTGACCGTGAGCATGGCGACGATGCCGTCGGCACCCCGGGGCCCGTCCGCGAGGTCGAAGTCGCGCCTCAGTGCTTCCTCGACTTCGGCCGGCACCGGCGCGCTGATGTGGACGGAGGGACGCACGAAGCGCATCATCCACCAATGAGCCGCCTCTACCACGCCGGGAACCGCGTCCTGCAGGAGCGGTTCGACACGCGGCGCCTCGCCGACCGGATCGAGGAGCACCTCGACCGCGACCACTTCGACGAGGACGACCGTCACTTCATCGAGCGCATGGACATGTTCTTCCTCGCCACCGCCGACGAGGAGGGGATGCCGCAGTGCTCGTACAAGGGCGGTGATCCCGGTTTCGTGCGCGTCGTCGACGAGCACACGCTCGCCTTCCCGAACTACGACGGCAACGGCACCTACCTGTCGCTCGGGAACCTCCTCCGCAACCCGCAGGTCGGCCTGCTCTTCGTCGACTTCACGAGCCCCCGGCGGCTGCGCGTCAACGGAACTGCGTCGATCGAGGAGAGCGACCCGCTGCTGCCCACCTACCCGGAGGCGCAGCTCGTCGTCCGGGTGCGCGCGACACACGTGCTGCCGAACTGCCCACGCTACGTCCACCGCATGGAGCTCGTCGAGCCGTCGCGCTTCGTCCCGAGAGAGGCCTGCGAGACACCCGTGCCCGACTGGAAGCGTCGCGCGTGGTCGCGCGACGTGCTGCCGGCCGGCGACCCCGCGCTGACCGTCGACCCGCTGGGCTAGCAGGGAGTCGGCTGGCCTGGCCGTCGCACATATTGACGAACGTCGATCTCCCAGGCATCATAGATATCGAGAGCCTTCGATGAAGGAGGAGCGATGACGATCGAGGCGGAGAACCTGCGCGAGGAGGTGCGCGCGCGGTACGCGGAGGCGGCGCTGGCGGTGGAGGCGGGCAGGCAAGGGAGCTGTGGCAGCGGCTCGTGCTGCGAGACGGCGGCGGCCGAAACGGGCTTCGGCAAGGCTCTCTACGACGCCGAGCAGCGGCGGGAGCTCCCCGACGCGGCCGCGCTCGCGAGCCTGGGGTGCGGCAACCCAACGGCAGTCGCCGACCTGCACGAGGGCGAGACGGTCCTCGACCTGGGTTCCGGCGGTGGCATCGACGTGCTGCTCTCGGCCCGGCGCGTCGGCCCGACCGGTGTCGTCTACGGGCTCGACATGACCGAGGAGATGCTGGCGCTCGCCCGCCACAACCAAGTGGAAGCCGGCATCACGAACGCCCACTTCCTGCGCGGACAGATCGAGGACGTGCCGCTCCCGGCCGCGAGCGTCGACGTCGTGATCTCGAACTGCGTGATCAACCTGTCGATCGACAAGGCGCGCGTCCTCGCCGAGATCGCGCGGGTGCTGAAGCCGGGCGGCCGCGTCGGCGTCAGCGACATCGTCGCCGAGGACCGGCTCTCACGCGACGAGCGCGCAGAGCGCGGCGGCTGGGCCGGCTGCATCGCCGGGGCCCTCTCTGTCTCGGAGTACACGGCAGGCCTCGAGGCGGCAGGCCTCGAGGACGTCGAAGTGACGTTCACCCACGAGGTGGCCGACGGGATGCACGGCGCCATCGTGAAGGCCCGCAAGCCGTGGACGGCTCCCCGCGAGCTCCCGCTCGTCGGAGCGGCCGCCGGCAGCGGCTGCTGCTGCTAGAGGAACGTCGAGGTCGAGCGATATACGAGCCTCGCCCGCTCGAGCGGCGACAGATCGGGGAACTGCGATCCGATCGGCACCTCGGCGGCGAGCAGTGAGCCCCGGGGCAGCGCGCCGAGCAAGGCGCGCAAGGGTAGTTCGCCCCGAGCCGGCAGCAGGCGCTGCTCCCGCGCCTCGGCCGCCAGCTGCTCTCGTGGCGGGGACGCCAGCGGCGCGTCGCACAACTGGCACACGCCGAGGCGCGATGGCGGCGCAGCCGCCACGTCGGCGACCGCGCCTCCCGACCGGAACAGGTGCAGTGCGTCGATCATCACGAAGGCGTTGTCGTGATCGGCGAGTGCCACGACCTCGAGCGCCTGCGGCAGGGTCGCGACCCGGCGAAACGGCATGAACTCGAGGTCGACGGCCATTCCGTACTCGGCCGCGAGGTCGCAGAGCCGGGCGAGCCGGTCGGCCACGACGCGGTCGTCCGGGTCGTCACCCGTGGCGACCACGCGGGACGCGCCGAGCGCGGCGCCTCCCTCGAGCATCGGCCGGCACGACGCTACGTCGGTGTCACGAGCGAGCGCGACGAGCTCGACCTGCAGGATGCCCACCCCGGTCGAACGGATGCGCGCGAGCGTCTCACGGCTCATCCGGCTGCCGATCGCCAGTGGGTACTCCGGCCCGCCCGGCACGGCGGCGCGGGTGCGAACCGTGACCGAGGCAAAGCCGGCCTGCGCGGCAAGGTCGATCAACGCCGGCGGCCCGAGCTCCAGGAAGCCCAGCGCCGCGAGGCTGAGCCCCTCGGGTCGGGTCACGCCGTCAGCTCCGAGACCGCGACCGGACGCCGTTCGGCGATCGCCCTCGCGATCGCCAGCGTGGCGGCGAGCGTCAGCGCCCCCTCGCGCCCGCTGACGACCGGCGTGTCCTCGCCCCGGATAACGGCCACGAAGTTCTCCAACTGGGCGACGTAGCAACTCCCCCTGGCCACCTCAAGGCGACGACGGACGAGCGGGTCGCGCCAATCGCCGCCGGCTGCGTGCTGCCAGACGTCCAGGCTCGGGATCGCCAGAGCAGCCTCCCGGCCGAGCACGTAGTAACAGTCCTCCGCCTGGTGAGGGAAGGTCAGCGACTGCTCGGCAGAGATCTCCCAGAAGTACGGCGAAGGCGCCGCGTCGCTCAGCACGAAGGTGCCGAGCGCGCCGCCCTCGAACTGCAGCGCCACGGCCACCGTGTCTGCGACCTCGTGGCCCCGCACCGCGTTCGAGCCGATGGCCTGCACGCTCTCGATCTCGCCACACAGATACCGGAAGCAGTCGACGTCGTGGATGGCGTTGATCAGCAGCGGGCCGCCGCCGGGCCCACGCCGCCATTCGGCGTCGAAGTACGTGTCGTGCTTCCTGACGACGGACATGCCGTTGATAGCGACCAGCCTTCCCAGCTCGCCGCGTGCGATCGCCCGCTGCGCCTCACGGATATCCGGCCCGTGCCGCCGGTGGTGGCCGACCAGCACGGGCACACCGGCTGCTTCACCCGCCTCGACCAGCTGCATCGCCGAGGCGACCGTGTCCGCGACCGGCTTCTCGACCAGCACAGGGATGCTCCTTGCGACGCACGCGAGGCCGGCCTCCACGTGCAGGGAGTTCGGCAGCGCCACGATCACCCCGTCGGGTCTCACGTCTGCGAGCATCCGCTCGTAATCGTCGAAGCAGGGAACGCCGAGGCTCTCGGCAACCTTGTGGCCCTCGGCTGCCGTGTCCGCGATCGCGACCAGCGCTGCATCGTGGTGCCCGCTGACGAGCGCGGCATGCTCGCGCCCGATCAGCCCGGCACCCATCACTGCGATGCGCACCGGCTTCATCCGGTACCGGCCCCCAGGAAGAGCCGTGGGAGCCGGTCCACCACGGCGACCCAGGCGGCATGCCCCGGCTCGATCACGTCGAAGTGGTCGGCACCGGCGAGCTCGACGAGCTCGACGACGTCACCCGCAGCGCGGGCCGCGCGGACAAACGCCTGACTCTGCTCCGGCGGCACGTCGTCGTCGAGGCCGCCGTGGACGAGCAGCAGCGGCACCCCCAACGGCAGCAGCGCAGCCGGTGAGGCGGCCGCGTAACGCTCCGGCACCTCCTCCGGCGTCCCTCCCAGCAGCGCCTCACACGCACCGTCCCCGAGGCCGCCGGCCGCGCCCCGGGCGAGGTCGCTGACCCCGGCCTGCGCAACCGCCCCGCGCAGGCGCACACGCGGCCCTGCGCCGGGCTGACCGGCGGCGAGGCGGTGGCGGGCCGCGAGCCAGAGCGCGAGGTGCCCACCCGCCGAGTGGCCGACCGCGGCGACCCGGGCGGCGGCGTCCACGCCGTCGAGGCCGGCGAGCGCGTCGGCGGCGGCGGCGGCGTCCTCGAGCGTCCCGGGCCAGCCGCCGCCCTCCTGGCCCACCCGCCGGTACTCGACGTTCCACGCGGCGATGCCGCGCGCCGCCAGGTCACGGGCGAGCGGCGTCATCAGCGTGCGGTCCCAGCCGACGCGCCAGAAGCCACCGTGGATCAGGATCACCGCCGGCCACGGCCCTTCGCCTGCCGGCAGGTGCAGGTTGCCGACCTGGTCGGGATGATCGCCGTAGGCGATCTGGCGGGCGGGCGGGAGCTTGTGGCTCTGAGCCACGAAGTCAGGCGAGCAGGTGGCGCCGGCGCCCGAGCGCGTCGAGCAGCGTGTCGACGTCCTCGTCCGTGTTGTAGAAGTGCGCCGCCACCCGCAGGTTCTGGTCGCGCAGCGAGCAGATGATCCGCTCCTCGGCGAGCGAGGCGACGAGGGCCGGCGCGTCGGTCGAGCGGACGCACACGAGGGGCCCACGACGGGCCGGGTCGGCCGGGGTGACCACGGTCGCGCCCAGCCCCGCCAGCCCCTCGATCAGCCGCGTGTTGAGCCCGCGCACGTGCTCCTCGATCGCCGGCACGCCCGTCTCCTCGACGAGCGACAGCCCGGCCACGCCCGCGTAGATGTTCGGCACGGGCGGCGTGCCCGCGTCGAAGCGGCGCGCCGTCGCGTGGGGCGAGTAGTCGGAGATGTCCATGCGGAAGATGTCCTCGTCGGCGAACCAGCCGGTCTGGGTCGGCAGGAGCTCCGGCAGCAGCGAGCCACGCACCCACAGGAAGCCGAGCCCGGCCGAGCCCAGCAGGTACTTCACCGTGCCGCCCGTGACGAAATCGGCGCCGAGCGAGCGTGTGTCGAGCTCGATCGCGCCGGCCGCCTGGTAGCTGTCGGCCAGCACGAGCGCGCCGTGCGCGTGCGCGACCGCGGCGATCCCGGCGACGTCGTGCCGGTGCCCCGTGCGGTACGAGATCGTCGTGCAGCAGACGAGCGCCGTCCGTTCGTCGATCGCTTCGGCGAAGCGCTCCACCGGGATCGAGCCGTCCGGGTCCGGCCGCACGTGCACGACCTCGGCGCCGCGCAGCTCCTGCGCGTGGGCGATCTGCCCGATCGTCGGGAACTCGTACTCGCTGATCACGATGCGCGTGCGCCCGCCGCGCTCGAGCGGTAGCGCTGACACGATCCCGCTGACACCCTGCGAGACCGACGTCGTCACCGCCACCTCGTCCGGCTGCGCGTGCAGGAGGCGCGCAAAGCCCGCGCGCGCCGCCTCGGCGCGTTCCACCCAGTGCTCCCATTCGGCGCCGTTCTCGTCCCAGCCGGCCAGATACTCCTCGTACGCGGCGCGCACCCGGTGCGAGAGAGCGCCCTGCGAGCACGCGTTCAGGTAGGTCGCATGCGCGAGGATGGGGAACTCGCCGCGGACGGCTGCGCCGACACCGCCGCTCACGAGATCACGTACGCAGCCGCGACGTCGGGCATCAGGTAGGCCGCCGACGGGCTTCCCGCCGGCGTGAAGATGCCGAGGACGGCGAGCTCCGTGTCCGGCGAGAGGTTCTCGACGATGTGCACCTCGCGCGGCGAGAGCCGAAACGCCGCTCCCTCGGGCAGCTCCTCGACACCGCCCTGCTGGAGGTGGAAGCGGCCGCTGCCGCGCCAGACGCAGACGATCTCGTCGTAGAGGTGGTAGTGCCACGGCGCCTTGCCGGGCGGGATGTAGCCGGCGAACATGGTCGCCCGCGTCGAGCCGTTGTGCGGGCCGAACAGCACCTGGAAGGAGCGGCTGCCCGTCGCCTTCCCCGGCTCGACGTGGTCGATCGCGACGACCCGGTCGCGCGCCCCCATGGGGGCGTGCAGATCCGTGTCGGCGCCCACGGTGACACGCACCGCCTCGAGCCCGTCGGCACCCGCGACGACCGTCGCCACCTCCCCGGCAAGCACGAGCGCCGCCGTCCCGGCCGCGAGCGCGTCGTCGCCGAGACCGCCGTCGCCCCTGATCACGAAAAGGAGCGAGTCGTGGGCGGGGTCGAGGAGGTCGAGCTCGGCGCCCGGCGGCAGGGCCAGGCGGTCGAACGCCAGCTCGGATCCCCGCTGGGGCGGCAGGCCGGTGTCGAGTGCGACGCGGCTCATCCCCTACCGTCCCAGGTACGCCTTGCGGAGCTCTTCGTTCTGGAGCAGATCCCCGGCCTTGCCCTCGAGCACGATGCGACCGGTGGAGAGGACGTAGCCGCGGTCGGCGATCGAGAGCGACACGTTCGCATTCTGCTCGACGACGAGCATGGCGACGCCCGCCTCGTTGACCTGCTTGATGATCTCGAAGCTGCGCTCCACGAGCAGGGGCGCGAGCCCCATCGAGGGCTCGTCCATCAGCAGCAGCTTCGGCTGCGACATCAGGGCACGGCCCATCGCGACCATCTGCTGCTCGCCGCCCGAGAGCGTGCCCGCCAGCTGGGAGCGCCGCTCGTAGAGGAGCGGGAAGAGCGTGTAGACGCGGTCGAACTCCTCCTTCAGGTCGGCCTTCGGGCGGAGGTAGGCGCCCATCTCGAGGTTCTCGAGCACGGTCATGGGACCGAAGAGACGTCGGTTCTCGGGGACGATCGCGAGGCCGCGCCTGATCCGGTGCGCGGTCGGCATCCGCGTCACGTCCTCACCGGCCAGGCGCACCACCCCCGTGCGGGGGCGCACGAGGCCGAGGATCGTCTTCAGCGTCGTCGACTTCCCGGACGCGTTGCCGCCGAGCAGGCAGACGAGCTCCCCCTCGCCGACCACCATGTTCGAGTCCTGCAGGATGTGGATCTGCCCGTAGAAGGTGTTGATCCCCTCGAGCTGCAGCAGCGCCGTGTTGCCGTTGCCGCTCATTTCCGGGCCATCCCTCCCGTGCCGAGATACGCCTCGATCACCCTCGGGTCGGTGGCGACCTGCTCGAACGTGCCCTCCGCGATCCTGATGCCATGGTCGAGCGCCACGACCCGATCAGAGATCCCTTCGACCACGTGCATGTCGTGCTCGATCACGAGGATCGTGTAACCCGCCTCGGTGCGCAGCTTGGCGATCAGCTCGGTGATCTCCTGGGTCTCCTTGGGGTTCATCCCCGCGGCGGGCTCGTCGAGGAGCAACAGCCGCGGGTTCGTCGCCGTCGCGCGCGCGATCTCGAGCCTCCTCCGGTTCGCGTACGACAAGCTGTACGCCGGCTGATCCCAGCGGTAGCCCATCAGCCGCTCGCCGAAGAACGCGAGCCGCGTTTCGGCGAGCGCGCGGATCTCACGCTCCTCCTGGCGCATGCCGGGTGTACGCAGCATCGAGCGGAACACCCCGGCTTTCGTGTGCCCGTACGCGGCCGCCATCACGTTCTCGCGCACGCTCATGTTCAGGAACAGGCGCAGCGTCTGGAAGGTGCGGGCGATCCCGCGCCGCGTGATCTGGTGTGGCTCCAGGCCCTTGATGCTCGAGCCCGCGAAGACGATGTCGCCTTCGAGGGGCACGTACACCCCCGTGACGAGGTTGAACAGCGTCGTCTTCCCTGCTCCGTTCGGGCCGATCACGCTGACGATCTCGCCCTCGTCGACGTGGAGATCGAGACCGTCGATCACCTTCAGGCCGCCGAACGCCATCGAGACCGCTTGCAGCTCGAGGAGCTTCGCGCCCACTCAGACGATCTCCACGCGCTTCTCGCCGAGCAGCCCCGAGGGGCGCACGATCATGAGCGCGATCAACAGCACGCCAAGGATGATGTACCTGGTCGGCTCGGGCTTCGAAAGCATCACGTTCTCCCACACGAAGGCGGCGAGGTAGAGCACGGGCACCAGCAGCACGAGCCTTGCCCATCCGCGCAGCAGCGTCAGCGTCAGCGCCAGAGCGACCAGCGAGATGTACGAGACGGGTGCGACCCAGGCGGCCGGGTCGACCGGCACGATCACCCAGTTCGCCGCGAAATCCGCCACGCCGCCCCCCGCGCCGCCGCTGCCGTCGACCCATGCGTTGTCGATCGCGCCCGCAAGCGAATGGGCGATCACTCCGAACACCAGGGTGCCGGCGAGCACGGCCGCGAGCCTGACCGAGAAGCGGAAGGCCGCGAACAGCCCGAGGACGATCACGCTGTAGAAGAGGACGCGCGAGTCGCCCGGATCGCGAAGCAACTCGAGCAGGACGCCGATCAGCACTGCGCCGATCACGACACCTGCCTGGCTGCCGGCTCCTCCCAGGATCACCATCACGTAGATCGTGATCAGCAGCGGGAACGAGAACGAGAGCGGGAAGACGCTCGCGTTCAACGCCGCCACGAACGTCCCGGTCAGCGCGGCGATGGCCGCCCCGAAGGCAAAGCTCATCAGCTTCAGCCAGTTGACGGGCATGCCCATCACCTCTGCGGCGAGCGGGTCCTCGCGGAGCGACCGCCAGGCACGTCCTGTCCGGGAGAGGTTGACGAAACGCAGCGCGACGTAGACGACCGCGAAGACCACCAGCACGACGTAGAGGTACGCGACGTTGAAGATGCCTCCGGTCGAGACCGGCAAGGCGTGACCGAAGAAGCTGAGCGGGTCGACATTGAGAAGCCCGTTCGCGCCGCCGCTGACGTTGTGGCCGAACAGGTCGTCGCCGTTCGTCGTCACGGTGAGAAAGAGCTGGAGGAAGAAGAGCGTCACGATCGCGAGATAGTCGCCGGTGAGCCGCCGCGACGGCAGCCCCACCAGGAAGCCGACGCCTGCTCCGATCACGACGATCAGCGGGATCGAGACGATCGTCGGCAGGTGGATCCCGTAGTGGTCGGAGCTGAGCAACGCGTAGCTGTAGGCGCCGACCCCGTAGAACGCGATGTAGCCGAGGTCGAGGAGACCGCCCCAGCCGACGACGACGTTCAACCCGAGCGCGAGCAGCATGTAGAGCGCGATGTCGAATGCCACCCTGCGGATGTAGCCGCTGTCGGAGACGACCGGCACCAGGGAGCACAGAGCGACGAACAGCGTCAGCCAGGCCCACCACGGGACGACGCGCAGGCGCTCCTCGAGCTTGCCGAGCCGGCCACCGCGCCGTGCCAGGTTACCGCCGTGGCGCGCGACCCACTCGTCGCGGCCGACCGCCGGGCCCGTCGGTCCTTCCGACGTCGTGGCCTCGATCGCGCCGTCGAGCGGCCGGGTGAGCTCGTCGTCGTGACCGCTGCTCACATCACACCTTCCTGATGTCCGCTTTGCCGAGGAGGCCCTGGGGGCGGAAGAGCAGGAACAGGATCAGGATCACGAACACGAACAGATCGGACCACCGGGTCGAGACGTACCCCTGGGTGTACGCCTCGGCGAATCCGAGCACGAGCCCGCCGGCCAGAGCGCCGGGGATCGACCCGATGCCGCCGATCACTGCCGCAGTGAAGCCCTTGAGGCCGATCAGGAACCCGATCGTGGCATAGGTCGGAACGCGAAGGGCGAACAGCACGCCTGCGGCGCCGGCGAGTGCCGACCCGAGCACGAAGGCGAACACGATCACCTTGTCGATGTCGATCCCCATCATCGCGGCGGCCTCGCGATCGTGCGAGGTCGCGCGCATCGCCTTGCCGATCCTCGTCCGCGTGACCAGCAACCAGAGCAGGATCATCATCACGAAGGCGGAGACGATCGTGATGATCCGGATCAGCGGCACGCGCACATTGCCGATGTCGAACCCCTTGAAGTACAGCGCGCCCCCGTCGAGCGAGAACGTGTCGTAGTTCTTCAGCGCCGCTCCGAACATCAGCTGCATCGAGTACGCGATGAAGAACGAGACGCCGAGGGCGCTGATGAGCGGTGCGATCCGCGGCGCGTCGCGCAGCGGCCGGTAGGCGAAGCGCTCGATCGCGACGCCGAGCACGGCGCAACCGGCCATGGCGGCGAGGGTGATGAGGATGAGCAGCGCCCACACCGGGACGACCGGGTCGGTGGAGCCGCCGAGCACCTGGAGCGTGCCGAAGCCGATGAACGTGCCGACCATGAACACGTCGCCGTGGGCGAAGTTGAGCAGCTTGAGGATCCCGTAGACGAGCGAGTAGCCGAGCGCGATCAGCGCGTAGACGCTGCCGAGCGTCAGGCCGTTGAGCGTCAGCTGCGTGAATTCGTCAACCCGGGCATTGCCGAGCGCGAGGCCGTCAAGCGTGAACTGGAGAAGGGTGACCACGCCGAGGGCGAGTCTATCGGGGCGGAAAGAGACGGGCGGCCCGGGGTTTAGCCGGGCCGCCCGTCAGGCTTCGCTCGTCGGTTACCCGACGAGCTTGTACGAGCCGTTCGACTGGATCTCGAAGATGTAGAACTTCGCGTTCAGCGGGTCGTTCGACTTCGTCGAGAAGCGGAAGTCACCGCCGAGGATCGAGTTCTTGACGAAGATCCGCTTGACGTTGCGCACGACGTCGGCACGCTCCTTGATCGAGCCCTTGCCCGCGTCGCACGCCCGCTTGATCGCGTTGAGCGCGACCTGCACGGCGAGGTAGGTCGGAGGCCCGAAGGAGCCGACCGCCTTGCCGGGGTTGTCCTTCTGCCAACCGGCGATCAGCGGCTTGTTGTAGGCGATGCCGGTGATGTCCGGTGCGAAGTTCGAGACGAACGAGCCCGGCACCTTGAACTGCGTGGCATCGTTCGAGCCGTCGCCGCCGAAGACCTTCGCCTTCTTGCCCTGCTCGATCAGCTGCTGGGCGAAGTTCTGCGCATCGCCCGGCTTCTGGGTCGGGAAGAAGACGAAGTCCGCGCTGCTCGGCACCTTCGTCACGAACGACGAGAAGTCCGTGACCGTGTTGGCGATCGACAGGCGTGTCGTCGTGACACCCTTCTTGTCGAGGACGTTCTCGGCCGCGTCGGCGAGGCCCTGCGAGTACGGCTCCTGGAAGTCGATCACGACGACGTTCTTGGCACCCTTCTTGATCATGAAGTTCGCGTCAGTGGGGCCTTGGATGTAGTCGCCCGGGACGACGCGGAAGAACGCAGACGTGGCTTCGAGCGCACTCCCCTTTGTCAGCGAGGTACGCGTCGCGGACTCCGAGATGTGGGCCAGGCCGGCATCTCGGTACACCTGGCTCGACGCAGCGACCGCACCCGAGGTCGACGGGCCGATCACCGCCACGACCGATTTGTCGGCGACGAACTTCTGGGCCAGCGTCTGCGCCGGCGCGGGACCCTGCTCGACCGGAGTGTCACCCGTGACGAGCTTGATCTTGAGGCCGTACTTGGGCGCGAGCGTCTTGACCGCGTACTTGGCCCAGCTCAGCTGCTCGTTGCCGAGGAACCCGGCGCCGCCGGTGAACGGTGCCACCATGCCGAGCTTGAGCGTCGACTTGCAGCTCACGGCCTGTGACCGGGTCACGGCGGACGAGCCCGCCCCGGCGGTGGATGCGAGCGCTGCGGCCGCGAAGACCGCGAGCGCCAGCACCAATCCTCCCCTTTTCTTCATTCCGTGCCCTCCTTGGTGGGTGGTCAACCCGTTTGGACGTCGTTTGCGCCTCACTTGTTGCACGCGCGATCCGTTTCCTGCTCCGCACGCGCGTCGGCGGAGTCTCACACCCCCGTTCCTGACATGTCAACAGGGCGCGCCGCTCAGGCGCCCGCCGCGAGCGCCTCGACCCAGCCGTGCGTGTCGAGAAACTGGCGGAAGCGCCACGCCTTGCCGTCGCGCAGCGACCAGATGTGGACGAACGGCACGTCCAGCCGGCGACCGGTTTCCTTCGCGACGGCGCGGTAGCGCCCGAGCACGACGACCTCCTCGCCGGCGTCGAGGAACTCGTCCGGCAGAGCGGAGAACTCCGACCACCAGTCGCGATCGAGCGGGTCGAACACGTTGCGGCGGACCTCGGCGAGACCGCGGTAGGTGCCGCCGTGCGGCAGCCCCTGCGCCTGCTGCCACTCGATGTCGTCGTGCATGTCGGCGACGACGGCGTCCAGGTCGCCGCGCGCGAACGCGTCGTACGAGCGCCGGACGAGGTCCACGTGGCTCAAGACGGACAGACTATTCACATAAACCGGCCGCCGGGCCACGCGACGCCCGCCTTGCGCTCCTCGATCGGGCCCGGAGGCGCGGGCACGGGGCAGAACAGGTCGGTCTCGACCACGGTGCCGGGGAAGATGCGGGCAAACGGATCCGAGTGGAAGACCGCGGGGTCGGTCGCGACGGTGATCGCACCGCCGTAGTTGACCGGGTCGACGACGAGCGTGGTCAGGCACACGAGGCTGTCCCCGAGCAGCGGGATCCACCACGCGAGCGCATCGCGGCGCACCTGCTGCACCTCGGGCTGGTCGAACGGCAGGCGCGCCGACTCGTCCGGGAGCGCACACACGTGCGCGAACGCGCGCACCCGTTCGCCGGCGAAGCAGCGGGGGTCGGCGCGAAAGCGGCGCCCAGGCGCGCCCAGCTTCGTGGCCAGGCGGCGGCCGTCCCACACGAGGCGCGAGGAGCCGGCGTTCATGCCGCGAGCGCCCAGTCGGCCCGGATGCGCATCGAGATGGCCCGCATGTCCTGCCGGATCTCCTCGTTCGTCGCCCGGCCGAAGCTCCAGTAGCCGTTGTACGCGGCGTGGATCTTCAGGTCGGGGAAGAGCGTGAAGCCTGCCGGCCGGTAGGGGTGGTGCACCGTGTCGGTCGTCTCGCGCAGCCCGAGCCGGTCGAGCCACACCCGTTCGGCGTCCGAGAGGAACGTGAATCGCGCCCCCAGGCCGGCCCGGAACGCCGACTGCACCTCGGGCGGGTCGGTCGAGACGACGACGAGCTTCGCGTAGGCCACCTCGAACTCGTCCTGCAGGGCAACGAGCTGGCGCAGGTAGCGCTGCTCCTTCGGACACCACCAGCCACGCGAGGTGAACAGGGCAACGGGGTCGCCGCCCGCGATCTCGGACAGGCTCCGTCGCCTGCCCGTGTGATCGGGCAGGTCGAGGTCGGGGAACGCCACCCCGGGGACGAGGGCGCCGGTCGTCATGCTCCCACCAGCTCTCCGGCGATCGCCGCCTCGGCGGCGTAGTGGACGGCCTCCGCCGCGGTCGGGAACGCGTAGTGGCCGAAGGCGACGTCGTCGACGGTCGCTCCGAGCCGGATCGCGGTGGCGAAGCCCTGCACGAGCTCGGCGCCGCCGCGTACCACGGCGTGCAGGCCGAGCAGCCGCCGCGAGCCGCGCTCGAACACGAGCTTGACGATGCCGTGAGCCTCGCCGTCGCGCGGGAGCGTGTAGTACGGGCGAATCAGGTTCGCAGTCGGGTAGACGGAGGTCTCGACGTCGAAGCCCGCGGCGCGAGCATCCTCCTCGGTCAGCCCGACGCCGGCGATCTCGGGGTCGGTGAAGATCGCGGACGGCACGGCGGTGTAGTCCGCGGCGCGCACGGAGCCGCCGAACATGTCGGCGACGGCCACCTGGCCCTGGTAGGCGGCAACCGGCGTGAGCTGGATACCGGCCACGACGTCACCCGCCGCCCAGATGCCCTCGACTGAGGTCCGCTGGCGCTCGTCGACCAGGATTCCCTGGCGCGACGCCTCCACCCCGAGCCCTTCGAGCCCGAGCCCCTCGACGTTCGGCGCCCGGCCGGCGGCGAGCATCAGCTGCGCGACCCGCCGCACAGACGGCTCGCCACCCTCGCGGGGGACGAGGGTCGCCTCGATCAGGCCGTCCCTCTCCACGACCTTCGAGACGAACGTTCCCGTGACGATCTCGATCCCCTCGCCTTCGAGCCCGCTCCGCAGCGACGCGGCCGCCTCGTGGTCGGCGCGGCCGGCGATCGTGTCGACCGCCTCGACGATCGTGACCCGGGAACCGAAGCGGGAGAAGACCTGGCCGAACTCGAGGCCGACCGCTCCGGCCCCGACGACGAGCAGCGACTCGGGCACGGTTGTGAGCTCGAGCGCCCCGACGTTGTCGATCCACTCGACCCGGTCGATTCCCTCGATCGGCGGTACGGCGGTGCGCGAGCCGGTCGCGACCAGGATCCGGTCGCCGGTGACGAGCCGGTCGCCGATCCGTACCCGGCCGGGTCCCTCGATCGTGGCGTCGCCGTCGATCGGGGTCAGCCCCTCGAGCTCGAAGCGGCTGCGCCACGTCTCCGGCGTTCCGACGAGCCAGTCCTTGCGCGCCTTCAGCGCCGTGAGGTCGAACCCGAGCGCGCCCGTCTCGATCCCGAGGTCGGCGCCGACGGCGCGGAGATCGGTGAGCAGCTCGGCGGCGGTCACGTACTGCTTCGTCGGCTTGCAGGCGACGCTGCCGCACTCGCCGCCCCAGCGCTGGCGCTCGATCACGGCGACGCGGGCGCCGTGCTCGGTGACTGCCAGCCGTGCGGCCTCGCGCGCGGCGCCGCCGCCGCCGATCACGATCAGGTCGAAGGTCTCTCGTTCCATGCGCCGCTTCCTCCTTGCGCCGTTGCCTGCTGAGTCGCGTGTCTCTGACTCCGCGGAGCCCGAGTCGTTACGCAGCGGCCGGCGTAACGTCGCCGACGCCCGGATGACAGACGTCCCAGCGCGCCGCGAGGCGGGATGCCAATCGAGAGGAAGCATGAGGAAGAGCGAGTTGACCTGTCAGGAGCTCGTCGAGCTGGTTACCGACTACCTCGAGGATGCCCTCCCGGCGGAGACCCGACTGCGTTTCGACCTGCACCTCGCCGCCTGCCCGGACTGCCGCGCGCACGTCGAGCAGATGCGGGCGACGATCCGGCTGCTGGGGCGGGCCGACTGCGAGAGCCTGCCGGAGAGCCTGCGGCGCTCGCTCGTGGCGGCGTTCGGCGGCCTGCGCGCACGGTGACGGCCTTCGCCCCGCGGGGACGGATCCGCCAGCCGGCGCGACGCCGAGCCATCCCGTTCTACGAGCCATCCCGTTCTAGAGGTGGAGCAGCTCCCGCACCCGGTCGGCCTGCCACGTGCGCTCGGACTCGTACCGCAGCGCACTGTCCGGCAGGCCCCGGTCTGCTCCGGCGATCGCGTAGGCGGCGATGAACGAGGCTACGCCGGCCGCCTGAGCTCCTGTGGCGGCGCTGGACGCGTAGGACACGGCGTCCGCGACGTAGCCGGCCAGCCGCGCCGTGTCAGGGTCGCTCGTCTGCTCGGAGATCGCGGTCGCGGCGCGCCCCAGGGCGCCCAGCTCGGTGCACGCGTCGAGGTGCGCCGCGTCGCCGCTGTGACCCGAGCTGCGGAAGGTCGCGACGGCGTGATCGCGGAGGCGGAACGCGAACTCGGCGGCAAGTGCTTCAGCGGTCTCCGCCGTCCAGCCGTCAACCCGCTCCAGCAGACGCCCCTGCTCGGCCGAGGTGTACGACCCCCGGTCGACGAGCCGCCCTCCGAGCTCGACGTGCCAGAGCTCGTCGTCGAACCAGCGTGCGAGGTGCTCGGCCCGGATCCCGCGCACCGCGTCGCGCGGGAGGTCGGGCTCGGCGGTGACCCAGGCGCCGGCCGCAGTGCCCTGCGGCCGCGGCCAGACAACGCCGCTCATGGGGGAGCGTGATCCGTCGTGGAGGAACGCGTAGCAGCGCATCGCAGGCCGCGCTCGCGTCAGCCGCTCTTCCAGTCGCGGAAGGCCTGCAACAGGTCGCGCTGCGCAGCCTCGGACAGTTGATCCTCGGTGAGGCGGCCGACGACCTCGATCGTGCGCCGCACCTGATCCAGATGGATCTGGCACGCCGGACAGGTGATCAGGTGCTCCTCGAAGCGCGTGCGGTCGACGGGGTCGAGCCCCCCCTCGAGGTACTCGGTGACGAGCTCGACGAGCTCCTTGCACGTCAGCGTGCCGAGCGGGTCGAGCGGGTCGGTGTGGGTGGTCTCGCGGTCCATGCGTCGTGAAATCCTCGGTCTCTGGTCTCGTCTGTGCGGCGAACGTTACAGCGGCCGGCCTCTCCTCACACGGCGACGAAAGGAGTACGGTTTCGCCCATGGATCTCGCCCGGCCTGAGCTGGCGGACGACGCCTCCGCACGCGCGGAAGACGACCGCGAGCTCGTCGACGCGCTTCGGGCCGGCGACGAGAGGGCCTTCGCGGCGCTCGTCGAGCGTCACGGTCCGACGATGCTGCGTGTCGCCATGCTCTACGTCCGCAACCGCGCCGTCGCCGAGGAGGTCGTCCAGGACGCGTGGCTCGGCGCGCTTGCGGGCATCGAGCGCTTCGAGGGCAGGTCGAGCTTGAAGACGTGGCTGTTCCGGATCCTGACCAACACGGCGCTGACCCGGGCGCAACGCGAGGGTCGCAGCGTGCCCTTCTCCTCGCTCGCCGGCGACGACGACGAGGGCGGCCCCTCGGTCGACCCGGACCGCTTCCTCCCTGCCGATCACCGCTGGGCGAACCACTGGGCCTCGTCCCCGACGCGGTTCGACACGCTGCCGGAGAGCCGGCTGCTCTCGACCGAGACCGTCGGAGTCGCGCAGGCCGTCATCGCCGAGCTCCCAGAAGCGCAGCGCGCCGTGATCACGATGCGCGACGTCGTCGGCTGCAGCTCGGAGGAGGTGTGCGAGCAGCTCTCGCTGAGCGAGGCGAATCAGCGTGTCCTTCTCCACCGGGCCCGCTCGAAAGTGCGCAGGGCGCTGGAGCAGCACTTCGAGCAGGCCGACGGCTAGTGGGGCTTGTCGCAACGCTCGACTCGGAAGGCTCGTTGGGCTGTCCGCGGGTCAGCTGCTGCGAGATGCCCGCAGGTCACCCCACGATCCCGTGCGCGTCCGGCGTCAGCCGCTCGAGCGCCTCGAGCTTCTCGAGCCGGCGCTGGTAGCGCTCGCCCTCGACGAACCCGGCCTCCGCGAAGGCACGGACGATCGCCCTGAC
>Ga0209797_10000423_pt1 | contig 21130 bp, 21 predicted proteins | sample DOMMetBare3Fresh_2_FD_187472 | JGI IMG/M metagenome (GOLD analysis project Ga0209797, IMG submission 187472) | Wetland sediment microbial communities from St. Louis River estuary, USA, under dissolved organic matter induced mercury methylation -... | ecosystem: Environmental > Aquatic >... | reverse complement strand
GGGTGTAGTGAAGTTTGAAGTCCGGAATGGGAATAAGGAGAGTCGGGAAAGCGGAAAGTGAGATTAGGCTTCGGGTTTCAGAATTTAAATATCGTACCTCTTACCAAAATTCTTTTACTTCATTCTTGAAAGCTCAGCTTCTGCAGCAATAAAGCCAAAACTTGACCATTGATTCCCCGCTAGAACTTTTTCAAACATCTCCCTAGCCTTTTGTTTTTTTCCATTCAGCAGGTAATAAGTGCCGAGAGCAAAACCCAATGTGGAATTGCTAAGGGTTTCCTGGTTTTGTGTTTTTTCAACCAATTTACTTTCATTACCAGTTTTATACATTATTAATATATCATAGTAATCTTGGTTCTCTATTATTTCCATTTCATCTGAAATTTTTTTCAATCTTTCTTCCGCATCCTTGTTTTTACCCATCTTACGCAGGGTAATGTTCAGCCAGTTTAGTGTTGCTACCCGCATATCATCATTATCAGAAATATCCAGGCATTTTTCAAATGCAAGCAGGGCCAGCCTGTATTCAGTTTTCAGGTAATATGCAAGGCCGAGATGATACCATATATTAGTATGTAGTGTGCCCGTAGGGATGTTCATGGCATTGGGGATACCATCAGCCTCTATTTCATCAATTTCATTACTGATAAGTTCAGTGGCTTTTTTAAGATCTGCAATTGCCTTATCAAAACAGCGCATGGTGATATACCGGTGACCGCGGTGGCGGTAAAATCTTGCATTGGCCGGAAAACGGTTGATGCCTTTTGTATAAATATCAATTGCTTCTTTATAGAAACCAAGGTATGCCAACCGGCGGCCATACCATATAGTATGCTCTGAATTGTTGCTGTCTGTTTTGAATTTTTTTTCAGCAGAAATAAGATTCTTCTGAAAATCCTTTTTTAAAGAATCGCTTAGAACGGGCATAGGGTGTTGCCTGTCTTCACAATTTTCTGTTTGCGAAAAAGCGATAAAAGACGCAAATGCAAATAAAGTGGAGCAAATTAATTTTCTCATACTGAAAAGTTACAACTTTGGTGCTTTGTCCGCAAGGACTCTCCAAAGGAGTCCTTCGTGACCTTTGGAGAAAAAAAAGAGTAAATGAAACGTATTGCCATATTTGCTTCGGGGGCAGGGTCAAATGCTGAAAAGATTATTGAATACCTCACCCCTAACCCCTCTCCAAAGGAGAGGGGAATAGTCGTTTCCCTTATTGTATGTAATAAACCGGAAGCCGGTGTTTTAAAAATTTCAGCAGCAAATAATATTCCTACTCTTATTATTGAGAAAGAAAAATTTTTCCGCGGCAATGGATATACAGATGAACTGAAAGCTGCAGGAATTGACTTTATTGTACTTGCCGGTTTTTTATGGAAAATCCCTTCCGCATTAATAAAAGCCTATCCTAAAAAAATTGTCAATATTCATCCTGCATTGTTGCCAAACTATGGCGGCAAAGGCATGTATGGAAGGTTTGTACATGAAGCGGTAATTGCCAACCAGGAAAAACAAAGCGGTATTACTATTCATTATGTAGATGAAATGTACGATCATGGTGATATTATTTTCCAGGTACAATGCCCGGTATTTACAGATGATACGCCTGAAGTACTGGCACAGCGTATTCATTTATTAGAGCATCAGCATTATCCTGAAATCATTGAAAAAATAATAACCGGGTCAGTTTAAGACATCCCGTTTTTTTAACAGCATTTATACTACCTGTTTCAATTTTTGTATGTTCTTTGTCCTTTTATAAAAGTATTTTTTTGAAACCTGTTTTACATACCTGTTTTCTTATTTCAGCTATTATTTTTTTAACTCCTTCGTTGGCGAAAGCTCAGTATTTTAAACTTAGGGGAACTGTTCTTGACAGTACAAAAAACTATCCGTTATCCTCCGTCAGCGTATTAACATCTTCAGGAAAAGGAACCATTACAGATGTCTTTGGACATTATGAAGTAGATGTAAAAGAAACTGACTCTGTTTGGTTCAGCTATCTCAATAAATCAACTATTAAATACCCTGTTGCTAAAATTATAGATGCACAGCAATTTGATATTGCCCTCCATATTTATATTCCTGTATTGAAAGAAATAGTGATAAGACCCCGTAATTATAAAATGGATTCATTGCAAAACAGGATTGACTATGCCAAAGCTTTTGATTGGCGCAAACCGGGGCTGCATACCAATATTGGTAATGATTATGGTTCATCTGTTGGTTTTGATTTGAATGAAATCATCCGCATGTTCCAGTTCAGGAAAAATAAAAGTATGGGTATGTTTCAGGAAAGATTATTGCAACAGGAGCGGAATAAATTTATTGATTACCGTTTTAATAAAGGTCTTGTGCTACGTCTCACCGGACTCAGTGGCGATACCCGGGATAGTTTTATGCTTTATTGCCGGCCGTCCTATGAATTTTGTTTGATGGTAAATGAATACAATTTCCAGGCAGCAATAAAAGAATGTTTTGAAAATTTCAAACTGCAGAAAAACTATAATGAGTTGAAAAAAGAGAATTAACTTTCTCCCCATAATTTACGGGCTATGGGCACGCCACTACACAACGAACTGCGAAAAGAATTTCAACTTGAAAGAATGATCCTTTTTAGTGATGCTGTATTTGCTATAGCCATCACGCTGCTTGTAATTGAAATAAAAATTCCTGTGAAGGAAACCCTTGTTGATGGTATATCGGATAAATCTTTATTACAGGCATTAGGTCATCTTATCCCGAAATTTATTGGTTTCCTTATCACCTTTATGCTGGTAGGTGTTTACTGGACCATTCATCACCGCATGTTTGGTTTTGTAACCAGTTATACAAAAAAACTTTTACTGCTAAACCTTGTGTTTTTATTTTTTGTTGCGCTTATGCCATTCAGTACGGGGTTTTACAGTGAGTATGCGGGTCCGGAATTAATAAGACAGCAATTAAAAATACCTCTGACTTTTTATGTATTAAATTTTTGCTGTTTGGGATTTTTAAATCATATCATGTGGCGCTATGTAACTAATCCAAAAAACAAAGTGGCAGAACCCCCGGTAGATCCGCTAACCGCAAAACTTGCAAAACTCAGATCATTTCTTGTCCCATTTATTTTTTTACTGATGCTCCCAATTGCTTATCTCAGCAATGTGCTTTTTGCAGTGTGGGTTCCGATGCTTATTCCAATATCACTTAAATTTTTACAAAAAAGGATAAAGAAAAAATATACAACATCAAATTAAAAATCAACAAGCAGAAATGAAAAAAATTATTTTAATAACTGTAACACAGGTTTTAGTTTTTATTGCCGCCTTTTCTCAAACCAATGAACCCCTGTTTGTAAAAGATAGTTTAGATAAATATGTTGACCGGGCTCTTAGTGAATGGAAAATTCCCGGTGTAGCCGTATGTGTGGTAAAAGATGGAAAAGTTGTGCTTATGCGAGGATATGGAGTAAAAGAAACAGGCACAAATGATAAAGTGGATGAAAACACATTGTTCATGATAGGCAGTAACAGTAAAGCCTTTACAGCTACTGCACTTGCCATGCTGGATGCAGAAAAAAAATTAAGCCTGGATGATAAAGTGCAGAAATGGTTGCCCGATTTTAAACTTTATGATCCCTGGGTGGCAAAAGAAGCTATGATAAGAGATCTGCTTTGCCACCGTTTGGGTTTTGAAACATTCCAGGGAGATTTTATGTTTTTTGATTCTGATTTATCTACCCGGGAAATGCGGGACAGATTTGGAAAATTAAAACCTTTATATGGTTTCAGAAGCAAGTGGGGTTATACCAATGCTGCTTTTATGACGGCGGGTGAAATATTTCCGAAAGTAACGGGTAAAACCTGGGCTGAATACTTAAAAGAAAAAATATTTATTCCACTTGGAATGAATAATACTTTTGCTTTATCAAAAAATATTGCTTCATCAGAAAATAAAGCATCGGCGCATACGGTGTGGAATGGTGAGCTGAAAAAAATTCCTTATGGCAGGATAGATGCAATGGCTCCGGCCGGTGCCATTTCTTCCAGTGCAAATGATCTAAGCAAATGGGTAACGGCACTACTTAATAAAGGAATGATTGATGGTAAAGAAGTAATACCTGCAACAGCTATTTCAAAAACGTGGCAGCCAAATTCAATTTTGGGTAATGGAGGTGTTCAGTTTAACAGTGGCCATTTTGCATTATACGGTTTGGGTTGGTTTTTGGAAGAATACAATGGTAAAAAAATTGTTAGCCATACCGGTGGCGTCAATGGGTTTGTAACCAGTGTAACATTAATCCCGGAAGAAAAACTCGGCATCGTTGTTTTAACTAATACCGATGCGAATGCTTTTTACGAATCCCTGAAATGGGAACTAATGGATGCATATATGAAATTGCCGTACCGAAATTACAGCGGGTTAATGCTGGCCAATCAAAAAGAAAATGAAAAAGAAAATGATGCAGCTTTGAAATTAAAAAGAGATACGATTAATTCAAAACCAAAAACAGCATTGTCACTTGCTTCTTATGCCGGCGAATACAAACATGATTTATATGGTAAGATGAATATTAAACTGGAAAACGCAGAATTGATTATGCGGTTTGAACATCATGCAAACCGGTACAGTAAACTGGAAGCCCTGGGTGGCAACCGTTTTTTAAGTACCTGGAATGATCCGCTTTATGGTGTAAAAGTTTTGCCTTTTACAATTGAAAACGGAAAAGTAAAATCATTGACAGTACGTGTAGCAGATTTTGTTGAGTTTACTCCATATGAATTTATAAAGGTTAAATAACAAGGAATATGGAAATTCATCATCACTCAAAAAATCCGGATGGTCATAAAGAAAATAAATGGAGCCACCGTTTCTGGGAATTCTTTATGTTGTTCCTGGCAATTACTCTTGGCTTTTTTGTAGATAACCAGCGGGAGCATTACCTGGAAGGCAAGAGAGAGAAAAGATATATACACATGATGATTGACGATCTGCGTGCAGATATAAAAGAAAATAACCGGAATGATTCTGCCCGGCTAATCCGGCAAAATAAACTGGATACACTTATTAACCTGCTGGGAAATAAAATTACTCCGGATAAAACAGCTGATTTATACCGGCTGGTTATAGAAACCGACAGCTACGAAAGTTTTTTAAGAAACAGCCGTACAATACAGGAATTGAAAAATGCCGGCGGCATGAGAATGATTGCGAATAAAGATGTTTCAGCCTCTATTATTGAATATGATAATTTTATTACAGCAGAAGTTGACTGGAACAATAAAACAGAAGCTTCCCGCATCGACTATTACAAACAAATCCGGTTTCAATTGCTCAATACCCAATCCTTATTTAATTTAACAACCGGTAAACAAGAACAATCTTTGATATTACTAGCTTCCAGCCCTGTTACAGTAAATACAATCAGCGGAGCACTTTTCCAGGTAAAAAGAATATCAGAGACCTGCCGCGAATCAGGAAAAATTGCCAAAGAAAAAGCGGAAGCTCTGATTGTATTAATTGAAAAAGAATATCATTTAAACTAATAATATGGAACAAACAACCCTTGGCATCGGCACCCGTTTACAACACACCCACTATGGCCCCGGTGTAATAGTCGGCATTCGTTATGCCACGTATCTCATTTCTTTTATCAACCATGGAATAAAGGAAATTGATAAAACAGATAACAAACTGGATGAAATAATTCCGGAAAATGTAACCGTTGAAATAGAAACACTCAGTGATGGTGAAAGATCGTTATTGAAAATTCTGCGGCTTTGGGGAGGCATTACTGAAACAGTTCCGTTGGGTGATCGATGGCAACATGGAGTAATGCTGCTGCAACCAGCGGATAAAAGTCTGAAGCCAAAAGAAATTCCAATCGAAGATTTTTTTCACAAAGTAGTAATGCTGCGTGACCGGTTAAGAGTACTGGAGCAAAACATAAACAGCAATAAAAAACTAAGTGATGAAGACAAAGTTGGCCTTCAGCAATATATCACCCGCTGCTATGGCTCACTCACCACGTTCAATGTTTTATTCAGAAACAAAGAGCAATGGTTTATTGGTGAAAAAGGAAGCAAAGAAGATTAAAACATCCGGGGAATTAACGGTTCAATAAATAAAGAGTATTACTAATTCCCCGGGTGATTTACCTCGCTCAAATTGATTTTTTTTTACAGGTAGAAAGCCCAAAAGGAACATAAAGCGGGCAAAAGCCAACCAGGCTGGTTAATACAAATACACCACCAAGTATGACAAGCACCAATCCCCAGGTGCCGGTTACAATACCGCCAAAATACAAATAAGCTAATACGGCAGCCAGCAAAATGCGGATAACCCGATCAGTTGTTCCCATGTTTTTTTTCATAACAATTAATTTTTTATTTTAAAAATTGAACCAGCCGCACAAGACTATAAACTATAGCAATGCAAACAATGCATATTACTGAAAGTTTCAGCCATTTACTTTTCATACAGTAAACAAATTTACCCGGATTGAAATTACAATTTTTGTGACTTTCGTCACGTCATGCAGATATAATAAAAAAACAGGTTGTTTATTTGCAAACAAAAATGGGTTTTTCAAATATGTTTTTTTGCTGCGTAAAATTAGTTTCTCTACCTTTTCTGCCTAAACCAATTTACAAAATGATTACCCGGATTTTAACAGTGATAGCTGTTTTGTTTTTCACCACTGCAGTTCATACGCAGTCGTATAAAAGAATTCACGCAAAAGCTGTTTTAGCTGATACGCATAATGATTTTCCCAGCGCCTCCATTGAAAAAAAAGTCAGCCTTGATGATAACCTGAAAGGGAAAACACACACTGATCTGGCCCGGATGAAAAAAGGGGGGGTTGATGTACAGATGTTTTCTATTTTTTGCGGACCAGAGCAGCAACTGCCTTATGCATTTGCCAACCGTGAAATAGATTCTGTGTATGAGTGGACACGAAGAAACCCGGCTAAAATGATGATAGTTAAAACTCCGGCAGAATTAAAACAAGCATTGAAAGAAAAAAAACTAGCTGCCATGATGGGTGTAGAAGGCGGTCATATGATAGAAGATAAAATAGAAAACCTGGATGCATTATATGTAAGAGGTGCCAGGTACATGACACTTACCTGGAACAATTCTACGAGCTGGGCCACTTCGGCAGCTGATGAAACTACAAAAGGAGATTCGCTTCCGCATAAAGGGCTGACTGATTTTGGGAAAAAAATAGTGATGCGGATGAATGAATTGGGCATGATGATAGACATGAGTCATGTGGGAGAACAAACTTTTTGGGATGCAATAAAAATTTCAAACAAACCGGTAATAGCATCACATAGTTGTATATGGAATCTTTGTCCGCACCGCAGAAATTTAAAAGATGATCAGATAAAAGCTATTGCAAAAAGCGGCGGTGTCATCTTTCTCAATTTTTATGCGGGATTTGTTGATAGCACTTTTGAAAAAAAATCGGCTGCATTTAATACACTTCACCAGGCAGAAATTGATTCGCTTATCAGTCATGGTACACAGGCGAATTATGCCGGATTTATTGTTGCTGAAAAATATCCTGAAGAATTAATGAATATCCGCCCTCCATTGTCTATGCTGTTGGATCATCTTGATTATATTGTAAACCTGGTAGGTGTAGATTATGTAGGTATGGGATCAGATTTTGATGGCATAAACGCTGCACCGAGAGAATTAAATGGTGTGGAAGATTTTCCTTTGATAACAAAAGCGCTGCTGGAAAAAGGATACAGTAAAAAAGATATAAGAAAAATTTTGGGTGAAAATTTTCTGCGAGTATTTAAAGCAAACCAGGAATAGAAAAAGCACCGGGTTATCAGCTGTGTCCGAAGGACTCTTTTGGAGAGCTACGAGTCATAAACTTTTAAACCTAATAAACTTTTAAACTTTTTTTCATGGAAGTACACACACATTCGCATACAGCCCGGAAAAGACTATCGCATTATTTCTGGGAATTTATGATGCTGTTCCTTGCCGTATTCTGCAGTTTTTTGGCAGAGTATAAACTTGAACAAACTATCGAACGCCACCGGGAAAAAGATTATATGATATCCATGGTCAGGGATTTGCAAAATGATATCACAGGACTTAACACGGCGATCAAAGGCAAAATAATGAGGATTTCCCTGGCCGATTCATTGCTTACACTTTTTGAAAAAAAAGATTTTAAAAATACCAGTGGCAGTATGTACAATATTGGAGGGTTGCTGAGTTTCCGTTCTTATTTTAATCCCAATGACGGCACAATACAGCAATTAAAAAATGCAGGCGGCTTGCGGTTAATAAAAAAACCAATTGTTGTGGACAGCATTCAAAAGTATTCAAATTTAATCCGTGATTTGTTGCGACTCCAGGAACTGGAAGAATCACACCTGGTAGAATACCGCAGTATTATGAACAGAATATTTTCAGCTTCGGTATTTAATAAAATGTTTGCGAGCAAAGAAGCCATGATTGTAAAACAACTGGATTCAAACCCACCACTATTATCTGCAGATGATCAAAATATAAATGACCTGAGCATGAAAATAGTAATTACAAAGGGAAACCGGCTGAGCCAGATGGAAGCATTAATCCAATTAGAAAAATCAGCAGCCGCTTTGATTGATTTGATAAAGAAAGAATACCACCTGGAATAAGAGAACCTGCTGCCGGCAGGCAGGGTCAATAGCTAGTAGCTACGAGCCACGAGTCTCTTAACTTAAAACATACTTCAGAAAGATTGGTGGAGAAGAAAGCGATTAAAGAGTTTGGAGATGAAAGTAAAAATAAGTTTTTAACTTGAGTTGTATGAAAGAAGATCAATCCACTATGCAGTCAGCGGGTTTATTTTTTATCCGTGTTTTACTGGGAATTATTTTTTTAATGCAGGGTTTCGGAAAAATATTTGCCATAGGTGTTGGCCATGTGTATGAATTGTTTTTTAAAAATTTCGAATCAACTTTTCTTCCTGAATGGATAATTGTTTCGTCAGCCTATTACACTTCATATATTGAAATGATTGGTGGTTTCTTGTTGATAGTTGGTTTATTCAGAAAATACACTCTCTATTTGCTGGCGGCAGATTTACTGATTGTTTCCTTTGGACATGGTTTAATGGAACCAATTTGGGACTTAAGTCATGTAATGCCAAGAGCTCTTTTACTTGCAGCTATATTTTTGTTACCCGTTGCATGGGATAAATGGAATTTAGATTCACTGATTAAAAAAAAATTATATTGATGAACAAGATATTATTGCTTTTGTTTCTGCCTGTTCATTTACTTGCTCAACCTTTTTCAAAAGACTTGTCTGCCGGAGCTTCAGCGAAGGCAGAAGAAACCTCCCGCTGGGAAAAACAGGCAAAGAGTGTAACCATCATCAGAGACAACTGGGGCATACCGCATGTTTATGGCAAGACAGATGCTGATGCAGTATTCGGTTTAATGTATGCTCAATGTGAAGATGATTTTAAAAGAGTAGAAATGAACTACGTAGAAAAGCTGGGGCGTATGGCAGAAGTAAAAGGCGAATCAGAACTATATAATGATTTGCTGATAAGAATGATTATTGATTCTGCCGATGCAGTAAAAGATTATAAAAATGCGCCGGCATGGTTAAAAAAACTCTGCAATGCATTTGCTGATGGCATTAATTATTATTTATATAAAAACCCAGGCACCAAACCAGCCTTACTAACCCGTTTCAAACCCTGGTATCCTTTGTTGTGGACAGATGGAAGTATTGGCGCCATCAGCACAGCAGGTATTACAGTAGATGAATTAAGAAATTTTTATTCCGGCGAGCCGCCAATTTCCTTTATTAAAAAAGAAAAGGAAGAGGAGAAAGACTTAACAGGTTCAAATGGTTTTGCGTTTTCACCAAAAATTACTGAGTCGGGTAATTCAATTTTGTACATCAACCCGCATGTTACTTTTTATTTTCGTCCCGAAGTGCATATGGTAAGTGAAGAAGGATTGAATGCTTATGGTGCTGTTACCTGGGGACAGTTTTTTGTTTACCAGGGTTTCAATGAATATTGTGGCTGGATGCACACATCCAGTGCTGTAGATGCTGCTGATACATATATTGAAAAAATTTCTAAAAAGGGAAATGGCTGGGTGTATGATTACGATGGAAAACAAAAACCAGTGATTGAAAAAAGAATTTCTATCATTTCAAAAAAAGGAGCGGGCATTGAAACTACAAATATCAATACCCTGTTTACACATCATGGTCCTGTTATGGCAAAAAGAGACGGGCAGGTATTGAGTATGAAAGCGGATAACAGAATTATGAATGGCCTCATTCAATGCTGGCAGCGCACAAAAGCAAAAGGCATTGACGATTTTAAAAAGACACTGGACCTGAAAGGAAATATTTCTAACAATACTGTGTATGCAGATGCACAGGGCAATATTGCTTACTGGCATGGCAACCGCATACCAGTAAGAGATAAGAGTTTTGACTGGAGCAAAGCGGTAGATGGAAGTATGGCAACAACAGAATGGAAAGGTTATCACAGCACCGGTGAAATTGTTCAAAGCATTAATCCTTCCAATGGTTGGTTGCAGAACTGTAACTCAACACCATTTACTGTTGCTGGCATGAATAGTCCTAAGAAAGAAAACTATCCTGCCTATATGGCGCCGGATGGAGAAAATTTCCGCGGTATTAATGCTGTAAGAGTATTGAGTGAAGAAAAATCCTATACAATTGATAAAGTGATCAAAGCCGGTTATGATAAAAGATTATCTGCATTTGAAATTTTAGTACCGGCACTTGTAAAATCTTTTGAAAAAAATATTGATTACAATGATTCGCTGTATGCATTACTCATCGGCCCCATATCGGTTTTAAAAAACTGGGATTACCGTTGTGGTGAAAATTCAATTGCCACAACACTGGCAGTAGAGTGGGGGCAAAAAATATTACCGGCTATGATGCGTGTTAAAAATGTAGAAGAAGAAGAAGCTGACCAGGTAGATAAAGCAAACCAGTTTGCATCTACTGCAACTGTTACAGATATATTGATGCCATTGCTTACTACTATCAATGAATTGCAAAACAAATTCGGCCGCTGGCAAATGCCCTGGGGAGAAGTAAACCGCTTTCAACGGATTTCTTCAGATATTGATAATAAGTTTGACGATAACAAACCCAGCATCCCAGATGGATTTGTATCATCCACTTGGGGTATGTTGCCTTCTTATAATGGCAGAACATTTCCGGGTACTAAAAAAAGATATGGAATAAATGGCAACAGTTTTATCTGTGCTGTGGAATTTGGCAAAAGAATAAAAGCAAAATCATTGCTGGCGGGTGGGGAAACTGGTCATGAAAATTCAAAACATTTTTTTGACCAGGGAGAAATGTACAGTAAAGGAATTTTTAAAGATGTTTTGTTTTATAAAGAAGATGTGCTGCGGCATGTAGAAAGAACTTATCATCCGGGAGAATAATTCACAGATTCAGCTTATATTCATTAGCTAAAAACCAACACAATGATGAACGAAGTGAAATCCCGCCTTGCGGGGAAAAAGCTGTTTCCTGTTATCCTGATTTTCCTATTAGCCTGCAACCAGAATGAAAAATCCAACCCCCTTGGCACTAAGCTGGATGAATACCTCTCAGGCCAGGCTAAATATTTTCGTTTCAACGGAAATGTACTTGTTGCTGACAAAGGAAAAATCATTTACCAGAAATCTTTTGGCTTTGCAGATTTTGATTCGCAAAGAATGCTGAATGATTCGTCTGTCTTTGAACTGGCTTCAGTGAGCAAACAATTTACCGCCACGGGTATTTTATTATTAATAGACAAAGGAAAACTGAGTCTTACCGATAGCTTACGTAAATTTTTTCCTGAATTACCCTATTCCAATATTACCATACGCCACATGTTGACACATACATCAGGCCTGCCAGATTACTTCTGGCTCATGATTGAAAAATGGGATCATAAAAAAATTGCTTATAATCAGGATGTGATCGAATTACTGGCTAAAGAAAAACTGCCACCGGTTTTTGCCCCCGGCACCCGCTGGGAATACAGCAATACTGCTTTTGTTATACTCGCTACTATTATAGAAAAAATTTCCGGACAGTCTTTCAAAGATTATATGAGGGAGAATATTTTTCAACCTCTGGAAATGAAATATACCCGTATTTACAATACCCGCCGTTCATTGAAAGAAACAATTCCAAATTATGCATACGGATTTAATTATAATGATTCGCTGAAAAAATATGTGTTGCCTGATAATGATACGACTACTCGGTTTGTAATTTATATGGATGGCATACAGGGCGATGGCATTGTGAATTCAACAACCGGTGATTTGCTGAAGTGGGACAGAGCAGTAAAAAATCATAGACTGTTAAAGGAAGCAACACAAAATGAAATGCTGAAAGGACAGGAACTTGCTGATACCTTAAATAAAACTTATTACGGTTATGGCGTAGGAGTTGGTAAAAATGAAACCGGGAATTTTATTTCTCATAGCGGAGGCTGGCCGGGTTACACCACATTTCTTTACAGAAATACAGATGCCGACAGAACCATGATTATCTTATCAAACAATAATTCAAATTCCCCGGCGATTTCCGGTGTATTGGAAAAAATTATACTGGACAGTACTGTAATAATGCCCTATGAACATAAGGAAATAGTCATGGATACACTGGCACTTGATAAATTTACTGGCAACTACCAGGCCACTGTAAAAATCACACTGGAAAGAAAGGGAACAAAATTGTTCAGGGTATTACCAAACGGTTCTTCGCTGGAACTGAAACCTGAATCAGCCACTAAGTTTTTTTACGGCGATGGCAGCGACAGGCAAATAGAATTTGAAATAGGTGCAGATAAAAAAATAACAAAGGCATGGCTGATTTCTTTAGGTGTAAAAACTGAATTGAAAAAATTATAATTGTTTATGGAAGTACATGCACACTCTCACAGTGCCCGGAAAAAATGGACTCATTATCTCTGGGAGTTTTTAATGTTGTTCCTGGCTGTTACAGCTGGTTTTTTTGTAGAAAATCAACGGGAGCATTACGTAGAACATCAGCGGGAAATAAAATATGTTCAATCCCTTATTCAGGATTTGAAAACCGATACTGCCAATCTCAAGGGATATATGTTGTCAAAAAAAATTAAGAAAAACAGGATTGATTCTTTAATGTTATTACTAACCACCGGTACATATAATCAGTCTGGAAATGAGACATACTTTTTTGCAAGATTTCTCACCCGTGGGCAACAATTTGTAAGTACAGATGGTACGATGCAGCAATTAAAGAATGCAGGGAACCTGCGGCTGATAACAAAACGAAATATTGTGGATAGCATTCTTGCTTATGATAGAAATTTAAAATTATTACAAAAGCAGGATGAAAATGAAGAGGGCTCAAGAAACAGATTTCAGGATGCAGCGCATAATGTTTTTAATGCCTCTGTTTTATATCAAATGATTGATTCGGTAAATGTCATTTCAAAACCAACCAATAATCCACAAACCTTAACAAATGACAAGAACCTTATTAATAACCTCGCCCTTGAAGTACATTATCTCGGATCGGGTGTGTATTACAGCTTTGTTCAGTCAGCAAGGTTAATAACTGAAGCTTCAAATCTTATTGAATTATTAAAAAAAGAATATCATCTTGAATAAAATATTTTTAATTACAAATACAAACCAATGAAAAAAATTATCCTGTTATTATTACTGCCTTTTTCATTAGCCGCACAAAAAAATTATCCGCAATTATTGGATGAGTACATGCAGGCATCAACAAACATAAAAGGCTTTAGCGGCGCTGTATTGGTAATGAAACAAAACAAAGTGTTACTGAAAAAAGGCTATGGCCTGGCAGATAGGGAATGGAATATAGACAATACTCCAGATACCAAATTCAGAGTTGGTTCCGTCACCAAACAATTTACATCCGCCTGTATTCTTCAGTTAATAGAAGCTGGTAAATTATCATTAGATGACAAACTCAGCAAATTCTATCCTGATTTTCCAAAAGGAGATAGTGTTACCATCCATATGTTGCTGAATCATACATCTGGCATTGCCAGCTATACTGATCAGAAGAACTTTATGGATGTAGCAACCCTTCCCTGGTCAAAAGATTCAATTATTGCGTACTTTAAAAAAGTATCATATAATTTTTCGCCGGGTACAAAATGGGCTTATAATAATTCGGGTTATTTTTTATTGGGATGCATCATTGAAAAAGTAAGTGGCCAATCTTACGAATCCTATCTGCAACAAAATATTTTTGATAAACTGGGCATGAAAAATTCAGGAGTTGACAAACTGGACAGTGTGTTGGCATTCCGGGCAAGAGGTTATTCAAAGGCTGGTAAAAAAACAGTGAATGCTGATTACATAAGTATGGAATGGCCCTTTAGTGCCGGTGCAATATTTTCAACGCTTGATGATTTATATAAATGGGACAGGGCCCTGTATGAAAATAAAATTCTTTCAGAAGCATCCAGAAAAAAAATGTTTACTCCCGGAAAAAGTAATTATGGTTACGGGATTATTATTGATTCATTAGAAAATCATTTGCGCATCTGGCATAATGGGGGCATACCCGGGTTTTCCACTAACCTAAGCCGCTTTGTAAATGACGATATCTGCACAGTTGTTTTTTCTAACAATGAAACGAATACTGATTTTGTGGCCATTGCCATGGCCGATATTTTATTTAATGTGCCTGTTGAGGTTCCATACATTCATAAAGAAGTAAAAATAAATCCTGCAATACTGGACAGGTATATAGGAAAATATTCCGGGGGTTTAACATTTGTATTGATTAAAAAAGATAACAAACTTTATCGTCATCGTGATGGTGTACCGGATGTAGAATTAAAACCTGAATCAGAAACTAAATTCTTTTATGGAGATGAGAGTGATCGTGTGCTGGAGTTTGAAGTGGATGCTGCAGGAAAAGTTTCGAAAGTTTGGTTTCATAACAGCGGGCAAAAAGGTGAATTAAAAAAAATTGAATAAATAAAATATTATGAAACAACTTATTTTCTTTTTACTTCTGACGCAGTCGGTTTTTTCCCAGCAATATGATATACTCATCCGCAATGGAAAAATCATTGACGGTACCAGCAACAGCTGGTATTATGCTGATGTGGCGGTGAAGGATGGAAAAATAATTTCTATTGGAAAACTTAGCCAGGCTACTGCAAATAAAATTATTGATGCAAAAGGATTAATTGTTGCTCCCGGTTTTATTGATGTACATGCCCATATTGAAAATGGTGTTTTTGAAAGACCCACTGCTGAAAATTATATATATGACGGCGTTACTACTGTTGTTACCGGTAACTGCGGTGGTTCTGCCAATGATTTGAAAAAATTCTTTTGGCAAATGGATAGCATGAAAACTTCTATCAATATTGCTTCATTGGTGGGGCATAATACTGTAAGAGGTTTAGCTATGGGATTGGATAACCGTTTGGCAACAACAGATGAACAAAAGAAAATGGAAGCACTGGTGGCGCAGGCTATGAAAGATGGTGCAGTTGGTTTATCCACCGGGTTGATTTATTTACCCGGCATGTACAGCAATACCGAAGAAGTAATTGGCCTTGCAAAAACAGCAGCCAGCTTTAACGGTATCTATGCATCACATATCCGCAATGAAGAAAATGGTGTAGTAGATGCCATCAATGAAGCTATCAATATTGGCAAAGCAGCAAATATACCCGTGCAGATTTCACATTTTAAATTAAGTGGTCCGGCCAACTGGGGAAGAAGCAAAGAAACATTGCCCCTGATTGAAAATGCAAGAAAAGATGGATATGATGTAACGATTGATCAGTATCCCTACACAGCCAGCAGTACAAACCTGGGTATTCGTTTACCGGATTGGGCATTGGCAGGTGGAGAGGATTCATTGAAAAAAAGAATTGCCGACCCTGTATTACATAAACAAATTATTGAAGAGATGCTTGCCATGCAAAAAAAATATAAGTATAAAGATTATAGTTATGCTTTTGTTGCCATGCATAAAGCAGACACCACACTGAACGGAAAAAATATTTCTGAAATTAATAAGTTGAAAGGAAGAAAAGCAAAACCAAGAGAAGAGGCAGAAACCATTCTGGATATGATGGTGGCCGGTGGAGCACAAATGGTCTATCATTCTATGAACGAAGAGGATGTTCGTTTTTTTATAAAATATCCTTTCAATATGATTGGTGCAGATGGGGGAGTCAGTAATGGTAAAGGCTTTCCGCATCCGCGTACCTATGGTACCAATGCAAGGGTGCTGGGTAAATATGTACGGGAAGAAAAAATAATTTCACTGGAAGAAGCCATCCGCAGAATGACCTCACTGGCGGCGCAAAAATTTCAACTGAAAGACCGTGGATTATTAAAAGAAGGATACGCTGCGGACATTGTCATCTTTGATGAAAATGAAGTTAATGATAAAGCAACTTTTGAACAGCCACATCAATTCTCTGCTGGCTTTCATTATGTATTGGTAAACGGACAGGTTGTTATTGATAACGGAAAACATAATGGTATACGAAGCGGTCAAACACTGAAAGGACCGGGAACCATTTATTAAAAACCTTTTTTCTTTAATATTCATCTTAAAATTTATTTTATGAGTCCGGAAAACAAAGGGAGAGTAATCAGGCTTATTATTTATTTAATAGTGGGATTTGCTGCTGCTTTCATGTATAGTTATTTTAAAAAAGGTTAGACTATGGAAATACATTCACACACTCATACAGCCCGGAAAAAATTGACACATTATCTATGGGAGTTTTTAATGTTGTTCTTGGCTGTTTTCTGTGGTTTCCTCGCAGAAAATAAAAGAGAACACATAGTAGAACATCAGCGAGAAAAAAAATATATTAACTCCATGCATAATGACCTGGAAGCTGATATCAGCCGGCTTACTGATATCATAGGTATGAGAAACGAAAGGGCCCTGCTGCTTGATTCATTAAGTAATTTATTAAACAGCACCGAAGTGTTTCAGCGTAGCGGCAATCTTTATTATTATAACTCATTTGCAACGAGGGGAACTGCTTTCCGTTTTACTCCGGTTGATGGTACAATGCAACAACTAAAGAATTCTGGTAATCTAAGGCTTATCCAAAAACAAACCATCAGCGACAGTATTATGTCATATGATGTATCAACCCGTGCCTATGTGTGGGGAACGAATGATGAAGAAGAAATGATTGACGCTTATCGGAATGTTGCAGAAGGTGTTTTTGACGGTTTTATACTAATCAAAATGCGGGATGAGAATAATGATGTAGTCCGCCTAGACTTTAACCCGACTCTTCGCTTAACTGAAGATGGAAAATTCAGACTGAATTACCGGATTCACATGCTCATTGCATTCAATAAAACTATGCGCCGGTTAGCAAGAAATTTGCTGGCCAAAGCGCAGCGACTGGACGATTTACTGAAAAAAGAATACCATCTCAAATAATAGATATGGAAGTACATGCACACACCCACACACCTCGTAAAAAATGGATACACTATTTCTGGGAGTTTATCATGCTGTTTCCTGTAATATTCTGCTGGTTTTTCTCAATTGAATTAAATGCCCAGGTACAGGTAAGCAAAGAGCCACGGCACAAAAATGTTTTGGAAAATAAATATATCCGGTTGCTGGATGTGTGGTTGCAACCCGGAGATACCAGTTTGTTTCATATACATTCAACGCCGTCAGTATTTCTTATTTTCACTACTACAAATACCATCTCGCAAATAAAGGGCAGCGAATGGGAAAAGGGGAAAAATGAGGCCGGCTATTCCTGGTACCGTTCATTTTTTCAGGATACATTAATTCACCGGGTAGGCAATTGCGATACAGTTCCGTTTCATGTGAATGATATAGAAATTCTTTCATCATATGAAAAAGATACTAAGAAAACGTCTTTGCAGTTTCCGTTACTGTACGAAAACGAAAAAGTATTTGCATACAGCCTGACTAAAAATTTCTTTACTACCGGCACCATCAGCAACCGCGGGCCAATGATTGCAGAATTGGTAGCAGGCGATATGGTTTATTATACTGATGCAGTAACGGGTAAGAAAAAGGAAATCAAAGCAGGCGGATATTTATATATAAAACCGGGTGCATCATTTTCATTTAGTTTTAAAGGAAAAGAAAAACTGAATATGGTGTTGTTTGAGATTAAATAGTATTCATAACCTTTCGTTTTTTAAAAACCGTCAGGTCATAAACCATAAATTATGATAAACAAATTTCTTCAAGCAGCCTTTAGTTTTCTGGCAGTAACGATCTGCTTTTGCATAACAACAACCGCACAATCTGTTACTGAGTATGATATTGTTTTGTCCGGCGGCCGGGTGATTGACCCGGAAACAAAACTGGATGCAATAAAAAATGTTGGCATCATCAACAACCGTATTGCACAAATTTCTTCAGAACCATTGAAAGGAAAAGAAACAATTAATGTAACAGGATTGGTTGTTGCCCCGGGTTTTATTGATATGCATGTACACGGCAGAACCAACCAGGAACAGGAATATCAAATGCATGATGGCGTGACAACAGCATTGGAATTGGAATGGGGAATTGAGCACCTGGGTAAATGGTATGCCACCCGACAGGGGAAAGCGCTGATTAATTATGGTGCCAGTGTTTGCTGGCCATTTGAAAGGTTCCGTGCTTTGGATAAATATAAATCGGGTGTAAATGAACTGGAACAAAAAACAATAAAAGGTGAATCGAAGATTGAAACGCTTTTCAATATCATTGGCCCATCCTATGCGGATATCCTCACACCCGAAGAAATGAATAAAACACTTGCCAATATAAAATCATCGCTTTCAGAAGGCGGCATTGGTATTGGTGTGCCTATCGGCTATCTTCCAAAAACTAAACCCGGCGAAATGTTTAGTGTGTACAAATTAGCCGGTGAAATAGATGCATTGCTATTTTCTCATGTACGTGAGCCTGATATTATTTCTATACAGGAAGTAATTGCAGATGCGGCATTAACAGGTGCGCCGCTGCACATTGTTCATGTCAACAGTATGGCGTTAGGGCAAATTCAACTGGCATTGGACATGATACAATCAGCAAAGAAAAAAAGATTGGACATAACTACAGAATTATATTCTTATACGGCTGGATCTACTTTACTGCAAAGCGCCATTTTCAATGAAGGCTGGCAGGAAAAAATGAATATTTCTTATGGCGACTTGCAATGGGTTGCAACAGGTGAACGCCTTACCAAAGAAACATTTGAAAGCTACCGGAAATCGGGCGGCGTAGTTATCATTCATTCCATGAAACCTGAATGGATAAAAACAGGCATAGCTTCACCCGGTGTTATGATTGCTTCCGATGGAATGCCTTATGCAAAGCTGGCGCATCCAAGAACGGCCGGAACTTTTTCAAGAGTATTGGGTAAATATGTACGGGAAGAAAAAGTAATTGATTTAAATACTGCTATTGAAAAAATGACATTACTCCCTGCAAAAAGATTAGAAGGCATTGCCCCCATGATGCGTTTCAAAGGAAGGATACAGGTGGGTGCTGATGCTGACATCACCATCTTTAATCCGGATACAATTATCGATAAAGCAACATTTGAAAAAGGGTTAGAGTTTTCAGCTGGCATTGAGTATGTGATAGTGAATGGAAGTTTTGTTTTGAAGAATGGTAAAACGGTGACTAATATTTTCCCGGGGCAGGCGATGTATGGGAAGTTTAAAAAGTAATTCATGAAAAGAATAATAATTCTTTTGATTGCAATTGTATTGACCGGGCAATTATATGTACAGGGCCAATCAACAGCAAACCAACAGGCAGTACAGCAATCGGTCATCAAACTATTTGATGCTTTATCCAATCGGGATTCAGTAAGTCTGAAAGCTTATAGCACAGTAGATATTACATTGTACGAATATGGCCAGGTATGGAATATTGATACACTTATATTAAAAGCTATTACACTGAACCAGTCAGCAGACTTTAAACGTACCAATAGTTTTGATTTTATCAATACCACTGCAGATAAAACTATGGCATGGGTTACTTATCATCTTAATTCAGCAATAACCAGGGATGGTAAACAGTCAACCGTACAATGGCTGGAAACAGTAGTTTTAATTAAAGAAAGAAAACAGTGGAAGGTGAAACACCTTCATTCAACGCTTCTCAAAAGAATTTAATAAATATTAAAGAGAATTTTTAATAAAAAAAGAAATATGAAAAAGAATATCGCTATCATTTTGCTGCTACTTATTTATTGCAGCTTATATTCCCAAAAACCAAGAGCAAGAGATATTGGAATTCCGTTTGACGGAACGCCGGGAAAATTCAATGCTATTACAGATGTGAAAGGTATTGAAGTGGGTTACAGCACCATCATTTCCGGCACGGGAAAAAATATAAGAGGCAAAGGCCCGGTACGTACAGGCGTTACGGCCATTTTACCAAGAGGAAAAAACAATAATCCTGTTTATGCAAACTGGTACACATTAAATGGCAATGGCGAAATGACCGGAACAACATGGTTAACTGAATCTGGTTTTTTAGAAGGCCCGGTGATGATTACCAATACAAATAGCGTGGGCACGGTAAGAGATGCGGTGTTAAAATGGTATGTAAAAAAAGGATGGTACAAAGAAGATTTCTGGTACACCTATCCTGTGGTAGCAGAAACCTATGATGGTTTTTTAAATGACATCTATGGTTTTCATGTAAAAGAAACGAATGCATGGGAAGCATTGGACAGTGCAAAGAGTGGTTATATAAAAGAAGGTAATGTAGGTGGCGGCACCGGTATGATGTGTTTGGGTTTTAAAGGCGGCTCTGGTACTTCATCAAGAGTTATCAAAATAAAAGACTCTGCTTATACATTGGGTGTGTTTGTACAGGCAAACTTTGGAAGAAAAAGAAATCTTACCATTGCCGGTGTGCCGGTTGGCAAAGAGCTTATTGATACATTGAATAATGAATTGAAAGCACCCCCTTCTTATCAACCGGGTGATGGTTCTATCATTGTAGTGGTTGCCACCGATGCCCCGGTATTACCACACCAGTTAAAAAGAATTGTTCAACGGGTTTCATTAGGTATCGGACAAGTTGGAGGACAGGGAACGAATGG
>Ga0209797_10000422_pt1 | contig 21162 bp, 17 predicted proteins | sample DOMMetBare3Fresh_2_FD_187472 | JGI IMG/M metagenome (GOLD analysis project Ga0209797, IMG submission 187472) | Wetland sediment microbial communities from St. Louis River estuary, USA, under dissolved organic matter induced mercury methylation -... | ecosystem: Environmental > Aquatic >... | reverse complement strand
CACCGTGCCGAACAGCGTCCCCGTGAGGCCGGCCAGGAGGCCGAGCAGCGAGTACACCAGCGCCAAGCCGGCCACGTACGCGAACGTCAGCACCGCCGTTCGCCCGCGCGACCGGCTCGCCGCACCTGCGCCACCGAGAATGCCGGCCGTGATCGGAATCATGGGGTAGACGCACGGGGTCAGACTGGTCGCCAGCCCCGCCGCGAAGAGCAGAGGGACCGCGAGGAGCGGCTCGTCACGGAGCGTCGTCTCGAGGCCGGTGAGCAGGAGCAGCGGGGGCACCCGGTGGAGTATAACATTCTGCAATGCCGACTGCCCTGCGACGCCAGTACGCCCGCCTCGAGAGCCAGCGGACCACGCTCCTCGACCGGCTGAGTACCTATACCGACGCTCAGCACGCCTTCCAGCCCCATCCGGAGAGCTGGTCGCTCGCGGGAGTGGTCCAGCACCTCGTCCTGGTGGAGGAGGCCATGGTCCGAAACGGCCGCCGGCAGGCCACTACTCGCCCGGCCGGGGTGGCGCTCGGATCGCGAGTCCGCGCGCGTGTACTCTTCACGCTGCTGGGCCGTGACATTCGGGTCCGGGCGCCGGTCGCGGTGGTGGTCCCACAGACGCACCTCCCGCTCGCCGACCTGGCGCCCCGGTGGACCGCGGCGCGGGCGGATCTCATGGACTATGTGGAGGGGCTGCCGGGGCCGATGTGGCAGCGCACGGCGTTCTTCCACCCGCGGACGGGGTGGATCACCGCGATGGGCGGGCTGCGGTTGTTCGAGGTGCACTGCGCGCATCATCTGCGGCAGATCGAGCGGATCGTGAGCGATCCGGGGTTCCCGCGGCGCGGTCCTGCCTGAGCCGCCAGCGCTCTGGTGAGCGGGGCCTACAGTCAGCGCGGGAGTGCCGGCTCTCCCGCCGTCGGCGGCCGCGACGCCGGGGACGCGGCATACCGCGACGCGACGTAGCTCTCGAGGATCTCCAGGAACTCGGGGACGATTCCCTCGCCCTTGAGGGTCACCACGAGGCGCCCGTCCACGAAGACGGGCGCCTTCGGCTCCTCGAAGGTGCCGGGCAGCGAGATGCCGATGTTGGCATGCTTCGACTCGCCGGGACCGTTCACGACGCACCCCATCACCGCCACCTTCATCTCCTCGACGCCGGGCCGCTCGCCCCGCCAGACCGGCATCTTCTCGCGCAGGTAGTCCTGGATCTGCTGCGCCATCTCCTGGAAGAACGTGCTCGTCGTCCGCCCGCAGCCCGGGCAGCTCGTGACCTGCGGCGTGAAGCTCCTCAGCCCCAGCGACTGAAGGACCTGCTGCGCGACGTGCACCTCCTCCGTGCGATCGCCGCCGGGCGCTGGGGTGAGGGAGACGCGGATGGTGTCGCCGATCCCTTCCTGGAGCAGGATGCTGAGGCCCGCGGTGCTCGCGATGATCCCCTTGGCGCCGAGCCCCGCCTCGGTGAGGCCGAGGTGCAGCGGATAGTCGCAGCGCGCCGCGAGCATGCGGTAGACGTCCACCAGCTCCTGGACCCCGGACACCTTGGCGCTCAGCACGATACGGTCGTGCGGCATCCCGGCGGCCTCGGCGAGCGCGGCGCTCTGGAGGGCGCTCTCGACCATCGCTTCCATCGTCACATCGCGCGCGTCGCGGGGCTCCGGCCGGCGGGCATTGGTGTCCATCATCTCGGTGAGCAGGTTCTGATCCAGCGAGCCCCAGTTCACCCCGATGCGGATCGGCTTGTCGTGAGCCAAGGCGACCTCGATGATGGCGCGGAAGTTCTCATCGTGCCGCTTGCCCCCGACGTTGCCGGGGTTGATGCGGTACTTGGCGAGCGCCCGGGCGCAGGCGGGGTACTTGCTGAGAAGCAGGTGGCCGTTGTAGTGGAAGTCCCCGATGATGGGGACCATGACGCCCAGCCGGTCGAGCCCCTCGATAATCTCGGGGACGGCGGCGGCGGCCTCCTCGTTGTTGACCGTCACGCGGACCAGCTCACTGCCCGCGCGCGCGAGCGCCGCCACCTGGCGGACCGTGGCGTCCACGTCGGCCGTGTCGGTGTTGGTCATGGACTGGACGACGATGGGATGCCCCGAGCCCACGGGAACGCCGCCGACGATGGCGGTCACGGTCTGCCGGCGAAGGAGGGGTGGCATGGACAGGAATATAACGCGAGCCCGAGCGCCCGTTCTTGCGCCCGGTTCCCCGTCCCGGTGAGATTCGTGCATGCCATCCCCCACCCCGCCCGCGGCGCCCCGCGCCGCGATCACCGGCGTCGCGGTCTACGTTCCCGAGCGCCGGGTCACCAACGCCGAGCTGGCCACGCGGCTCGACACGTCCGACGACTGGATCGTTTCGCGGACCGGCATCCGCGAGCGGCGGATCGGCGCTCCGGGTGAAACGACTTCCACGATGAGCGCCGAAGCGGTGCGGCGCCTAATGGCCCAGCGCGGTCTCGGCCCCGACGACGTCGGCGCGCTCATCGTGGCGACCGTCACGCCGGACATGATCTTCCCGGCGACCGCCTGCCTGGTCCAGGACCGTGTGGGATTGCGGAACACCTGGGGCTTCGATCTCTCGGCGGCGTGCTCGGGCTTCCTCTATGCACTCACGACCGGTGCGCAAATGGTGGCCGCGGGCGCCCACCGGCGCGTCATCGTGGTGGGCGCGGACCTCATGAGCGCCATCATCGACCCGCTCGACCGCACGACGGCGGTCCTCTTCGGCGACGGCGCTGGGGCCGTGCTGCTCGAGCCCGCCGAGCCTGGGTACGGCCTGCTCGATTTCCACCACCGTATCGACGGCAGCGGCCGCGACGACCTGCTCATGCCGGCGGGAGGGTGCCTCCATCCGGCCAGCGCCGAAACGGTCGCTGCGCGCCAGCACTTCCTGCGACAGAGCGGCAAGGTGGTGTTCAAGTTCGCGGTCTCCCAGATGGCCGACAGCGTCACCACGCTCCTCCAACGCCACCAGCTCTCTCCCCGCGACATCGCGATGGTCATCCCCCACCAGGCCAACCAACGGATCCTCGACGCCACGGCGGACCGGCTCGAACTGCCGCCCGGCCGGATGGCCTCGGTGATCGCGCGCTACGGTAACACGACGGCCGCCACCCTGCCGCTGGCGCTGGAGGACGTAGTGCGTACGGGGAGGATCGCTCGGGGAGATCTCGTGGTGTTCGTGGCGGTGGGAGCGGGGTTCACGGTGGGGTCGAGTCTGGTGCGCTGGCAATAGGTGAGAGGTCAGGAGTGAGGGGCGAGGGATGACCGGCGAGGCCCAGGGTGACTCCGCTATCCCTACGCCCGGGAGAACTCCGCCGCGTCAATTGCGGCCAGATCATCCGGCGAGAGCGTGAGATCAGCGGCCCTCACGCTGTCGAGGGCGTGCTCTACCGTTCGCGCGCTCGGAATGACGATCACCGCCGGCGACTGCGCCAGCACCCAGGCCAGCACCACGGCATGCGCCGACGCGCCGACCCGCGCCGCGATGCCGGCCAGCACCGGATGCGACGGCAGCTTGCGGTTGAGTCGTCCGCCGCCGATCGGGCTGTAGGCAAGGAATCCTATCCCCTGCTCCTCGCAGTATCGCACCACCCCGGCGGCGAGCGCTTCCCGGAAGAATGGATTGAGCCGGTTCTGCACTGTCGTGACCGGGGTGATGCCCTGCGCCTCGCGGATCTGGGTCACGCTGACGTTCGAGAGGCCGAGCCAGCGGATCTTCCCCTCGTCGCGCAGGCGCGCCAGCGCGCCGACGCTCTCCGCGAACGGCACCTTGGGATCGGGGGCGTGCAGCTGGTAGAGGGCGAGCCGCTCCATGCCAAGCGCACGCAGCGACCGCTCGCATGCGGCTCGGAGGTGCTCCGGTCGCGCGTCGCTCTCCCACCGGCCGTCGGGACGTACCACGCCGCCCTTGGTGGCCACGGTGACGGTCTCCGGCGCGCCGCCCCACCCGGCGAGTGCCCTGGCGATGAGCCGCTCGTTGTGGCCGATGTCATGCTGGTCGAGGCAGTAGACGTCGGCGGTGTCGACCAGAGTGACCCCGGCGTCGAGTGCCGCCTGCAGCACGCGGATCCCCTGCTCCTCCGGCGGCCGGCCCTCGATCGAGAGATACATCCCGCCGTAGCCGACCGCCGACACTGGCGGCGCGGTGGGGCCGAGGAGCCGGTGCTTCATGCCACGCCCAGCGCCTTCCGCAGAAACGTCAGGAGCTCGTCGCGGACATCGAAGTAGATCGCCATGGCGTGCGCCGACCCAGGGACGACGCGGGCGGTCGCGTTTGGAAGCCCCTCGCTCCAGCGCCGGACGTTGGCGCCGCCCTCGAAGGGATCGTCCGCGGAGGACGCCAGGTAGAAGGCGGCCTTGGATTGCTCCACGGCCGTGCGCGCCCGAGCGGGGCCGTCCTGGCCGAACACCGGGGCCCCGGCGGCCCCCAGGGTCGCCACGGCCCGGAGCCCCGGAATGGACCGTGCAGCCAGGACGACGCCGCTGCCGCCGACGCTCGCGCCGACCAGGGCCAGGTGGGACGCATCGATGAAGTTCTGCGACACACCCCAGCTCGTCACGCGCAGGATGTCGTTCTCGATGCGGGCAAACCCCACCTTGCCCGCGCTGGAAACGAACGCGGTGCCGAACGCCTCCAGCGTGAGGCCTTCGGGCGTGTCGATGACGATGGGGCCGTGGGGGCCGACGATCGAGGCCCCGTGCCCACGCTCGTCAAAGGCGAGCGTCGCGATCCCAGCCGCGAGCAGCTCCCGGACCAGGGGCGCGAAGCTGTCCCGCGTAGCGGGGTACTGATGCGCCAGCACGGCGAGCGGGAACGACGCCCCCGGCCGGCCGGTTGGATAGGTGAGCGTCCCCTTGAGGATCAGCCCGTCCGCGGCCGGGACGGACATGTCGAGCGGCGCGAGCATCACGCCAGCCCGAGCTGCCTGGTGAGCCGCCGCCAGTCCTCCGCGGTGACGACCCCTTCCTGAAGGAGGGGCGTCAGGGTCGCGAGGATTTCGGAGCGCGAGCCGTCGATGCGCCGGTCGCGCAGCTCGGTGATCATGCGGGCAAACCGGTGTTCGTACTCGTCGGCCTTGAGCCCGCCGCTCGCCCGCTGAGAGCTGAGCTTCCGGAGCTCCTCCGCGACGCGGGCGGGCGTCACGGGTTTGAGACTACCGCCCTGCTGGTCGGCCTGGTCAGCCATGTCGTACCCCTCGCATTACAGTGGAAGGAGAGACCGCCGCTGCTGCTGCATTATGCCCCTCGCCGGCGCGCCACGTCCAGGGTCGTCATCGGATCGGCGCTGGGAGACGGGCGGCGCTCGGCCTGGTCGTCACTCCTTATGACGGGCGCGAGTCGCCCTGAACGAAGCGAAGGGGACATGCCCTAAGGCTTGCCCCCTTCGCTTCGTTCAGGGTGACTCGGGCTCGGACCTCCGCCCGGTTACCCGCCGTGCATTGCCCTACGCCTCGACTGTCGCCGCCGGCGTCACCGCCTGCACGTCCCGCTCGCCACTGCGGATGCGGTGAACCTGATCGACAGCGAGAACGAAGACCTTGCCGTCCCCCACTTCGCCGGTGCGGGCGGAAGCGAGAATCGCCTTCACGGTCACGTCGACGAACGGCTCGGACACGCCGATCTCGAGCCGCACCTTCTCCTGCAGCTCCATCTTTACCGTCGTTCCGCGATAGGTCTCGACCCGGTCGGTCTCGCCGCCGTGCCCCAGAACGCGGGAGACGGTGAGCCCGCGCACCTCGGCGTGGTAGAGAGCCTCGAGTACTTCGTTGAGGCGGTCTGGCCGGATGATGGCCACGATGAGCTTCATGTCGGTCGTCCTCCCGGCGTCAGCGCGCCGCGGTCTGTGGGGTCAGGGCGGGAGCCGGAAGGCCCACCGTGCCCGAATCGGGCATGACGAGGATGGAGCCCTCGCCGCTGGCGTACGCTTCCTCGCCGTGCTGGGTAACGTCCATGCCGAGCCCTTCGGAGCGCGGCGCGGCCCGAAGCACGGTGACGAGGCCGAGCAGCTTCAGAATGACGAAGGTGGCCACCGCGGAGTACACCACGGAGCTCACTACGCCGAGCGCCTGCGTGGCCAGCTGACCGGTGTTCCCCGCGAGCAGGCCGTCGGCGCCGGCGGAGTTCCACACCTTGGAGGCGAAGACGCCGGTGAGCAACGCACCGGTGAGGCCGCCGATGCCGTGGCCGGCGAACACGTCCAGGGAATCGTCCAGCCGGGTCCGCGAGCGCGCCACGATCGCGAAGTAGCTCGGGAACGCCGCGAGGGCACCGAGGAGCAAGGCGCTCGTCGGGCTGATGAAACCGGCGGCCGGCGTGACGGCGACCAGGCCGATCACGATCCCTGTCGCGCCGCCCACGGCCGTAGCGCGGCCGGTCCGGAAGTAATCCAGCAGGACCCACACGACCAGCGTGGCCATCGGGGCCAGGAAGGTGTTGGTGAAGGCCAGCGCAGCCAGCTCGTTCGCGGCAAGCGCGCTGCCGCCGTTGAAGCCGAACCAGCCAAACCAGAGCAGCCCGGCGCCCAGCAGCACGAACGGCACATTGTGCGGCAGGATGGCCTGTCTGCCATAGTCCTTGCGCACGCCGAGCACGAGCGCCGCGACGAGGGCGGAGAAGCCGGCGTTGATGTGCACCACCGTGCCCCCCGCGAAATCGAGCACGCCCCGGCTCATGAGCCACCCGCCGCCCCATACCCAGTGGGCCACCGGCGCATACACCAGCAGGGTCCACAGCGTGATGAAGGCCAGGTAAGGCCCGAAGCGCATCCGCTCGACGATGGCGCCCGAAATGAGCGCGGCCGTGATGATGGCAAACGTGCCCTGATACGCCATGAAGAGCACGTGCGGAATCGTGCCCTTGGCCTCGGTCCCAACCCCGGCGAGCAGCGCATTGGTGGTGCCGCCGATCCAGGCGTTCCCCTCGGCGAACGCCAGGCTGTACGCGGCGAGCGCCCACACGATACCGACGGCGCCGAGCGCGGCGAAGCTCATCATCATCGTGTTGAGAGAATTCTTGGATCGGACCAGGCCGCCATAGAAGAAGGCCAGCGCCGGGGTCATCAGCAGGACCAGGGCGGTGGACACCAGCATCCAGGCGGTGTCCGCGGGCACGACGGACGGCGCAGCGTCCTGGAGCGCGAGCAGGATCGGGAGACGGGTCACCTGTGAGTTCCTGGGGGCAGAGGTTCTGGACGAGGCCCGGGTGGCCCCGCCGGGATCATTGTACCAGACGGGACGCTTTCGCGCAAGATGCCTGTACTGCAAAATCTGCAAAATATGCCAATTCTAGCCAGCAGATCAGCACAATGGCCGCCGATGCTAGCATAAATGTCCTATATTCTGTGCGTATTATGCCAATTCTTGAATACACCACTGCGGCAGCTCGGTAGCTGGGGCCGCGCCTGCCGGAAGCACGGTCCAGCGCCGGATGACAACAGCGCAGAGGGGGCGGAGGGGAGGAACGGCGGAGGGGAGGAAGGAACTGCGGCTGTGGTAGCGGCGCCGATCGGCGACGGGGTCAGGGCCCCTCGGAGGCGATCCGGACAGCCGTCCCCCAGGGATCCCGGCCCACCCCGCCATCCGGGGTCGTCTCGACCGGGGCCCCTATCCGCTCGAGGCTCACGATCGCGTCCGCCGCGTCGCGGGCGGTCGGCACCACGATCTCCCACTCGAGCAGGCGGGCATCGTCAGGCCCGGCCGGCGCCGCACCCGCGGCCCAGGTGTTGGTACCGAGGTGGTGGTGGTATCCCCCCGCGGAGAGAAACAACGCTCCCGGATAGCTCCAGACGACCTTGTCGAGCCCCAGCCCGTCGTGATAGAACTTGGCCGCACGATCGAGGTCATTCACGAAGAGATGGACGTGCCCGATGACGGTGCCGGCGGGGATGCCAGCCCAGCGCTCGCCGCCGGCGGCGCCGAGCAGATCCTCCCGGTCCAGCGGGACGGTCGTCAGCGTGAGCTGGCGGCCGTCACGACGCCATGCGCTCCTGGGGCGGTCGGCATACACCTCGATGCCGAGGCCATCCGGATCGGTGAGGTAGATCGCCTCGCTCACCGCGTGGTCGGACATGCCCGCCCGCTCACCGATGTCGCCCAGGTGCCGCACGAAGCGCCCGAGGGCCGACCGCTCTGGCAGCAGGATGGCGAAATGATAGAGTCCCAACCGACCGCGCTGTGGCATGGGGGCGGCCCCGGCATGCTCGTGCAGCTCGATCAGAGCCCGGGTGCCGCCGGGCGCGCCCAGCGCCGCCATGCCGTCTCGGCGGCCGAGGTCGCGCAGCCCCAGCACCCGCTGGTACCAGGCGAGCGAGCGCACCAGGTCCGCGACCTGGAGGCGCACGGTGCCGAGGCGCGTCGCCGCGGGAAGACGGTAGCCTGGGGGCGCGAGGCCGTAGTCGAGAAACGCCGTGCTCAACGCCGCCCCCGCCGCTCGGCAAGGATCCGGTCGAGCGAATAGTCCCCTGCCCCCGCGAAGGCCAACGCGAGTGCCCCGCCGAAGAGCACCAGCACGAACTCCACCCCGCCCGGCAGGAAGAACCCGTTCTTGAGGTGCACGATCAGGATCGCACAAAGCATGTCGACGGCCAGGATGACGGCGAGGGGCCGGGTCAGGAGCCCGGCCAGGAGCGCGAGCCCCCCGAAGAACTCCAGGAAGGCCACCGCGGGCCCGACGAGGCCGGGAAGCGGCACAGCCATATGGGTGAACGCGCGGGTGACGCCGTCGAGTCCGTAGACGAAGAGCTTCTGCGCGCCGTGCGCGGCTACGATGCCGCCGATGACGACCCGGAGGACGGTGAGGCCGGCGTTGATGCGGGACGAGGTAGTGGGGCTGGTCATGGGGTCGATTCCCGTGTGGGTGAAGCCGAACTCCCGGCGACATGCGGAGCCGGGGCCTCACGCGCGTCGTCGAGCAGCTCGATCAGGGTGGCCAGTTTCCGGTGGCCCAGGTGGCCGAGCTGCCGCTGGTGCAACGCGACCATCGCGCCGTCGAGTCGCGCCAATAGCCCGAGACCCGCGGAGGTGACGCGGGCCCGCACGAACCGTCGGTCCTCGCCCTCCCTTGCCCGGATGACCAGTCCCATCGCCTCAAGCCGGTCCAGCAGCCGGCTGGCGTCGGGCACGCGGGCGACGAGCCGATCCCTGACCTCGTTGCGGCAGAGCCCGTCAGGACCCGCCCCACGGAGAATCCTGAGGGCATTGTACTGCGTCGGCGTGAGGCCGTGCGGCTTGAGCGCCTCGGCCGTCGTATGCTCCAGCTGGGCTGCCGTCCGGGCGATGCTCAGCATGGCCTCCTGCTCGGGGCTGCTGAACGGCTTCTGCTGCCGGAGCTCGACTTGGAGCGTGCGCCTCATGCAGTAAAATAGGTGTTACAACACTAGGTGTCAAGACACCCCATGACCGGCCCGCAGCACCGTTCTCGCCGCCTGCACGGCATCACGGGTGCCGGCGACGGCGAGCACGTCGCCCGGATGGAGCGTCACGTGCCCCGTCGGCAGCAGGATGTCCTCGCCCGCCCGCGTGATCGCAAGGACCACGGCACCCGTCCGACTCCGAAGGTCGATGGCCGCCAGCGACCGGCCGGCCGCGTGATCGGTGGCGTCGATCCGGACGGGGACGGGTTCGCCGAGGCCGGGGATCAGCCGGTGCACGTCGGCGAGGCCCTCCTGCTCGACAGGCGCCATCTGCCGGGCGAGCGCCGAGACGATCAGTTCCGCGCCCGCCCGGGTGTGCCCCTGTAGTTCGGTGGCGCTGTGCCACCAGGCGACCCCCAGGAACCCGACCACCGCGACGAAGACCGCCACACCGCCGTAAGGGGGCAGGAAGGGCTGAGTGAGGACTAAGAGCGGGAGGCCGGCCACCACGACGATCGCCAGCTGCATCGTGACCAGAAGCGCGCGCCGAGGCGCGGCACCCAGGTCCACCGCACCGACGGCGACCGCCGGCAGCACCTCGAACGCAAGCGCCTGCCCCAGGCCCCTGGCGGTGCGGAGGAAGCCGAACACCAGGGGGAGTGACACCACGGCCGCACCGAGCGCCAGCGCCCAGCGGGCGCCGCCGCCGCTCCAGCCGAAGGTCCGCATCAGAAACGAAGTGGCCGTCTCGAATTCGACCGCAGCGCCGACGACGATCGCCGCAATGAGAGCGACGTCCAGCAGGACGAGCGAGAGCAGCCGGCGCAGGCGCGACCGGACACCCGCGGCAGGCCGTCGGCGCAGGCGCTCCAGCCACGTTTCGTACAACGCCGCGAAGGTCTGCAACGGCTTCGGCAGCTTGCGATCCACGAACGACGCGACCAGGGCGGCGCCTCGGATCAGCCAGGGAGTAAGAAGGGTGGTAACCGCGGAGACGGCGACGGCCACCGGGTACAGGAACGGCCGGGTGCCCCCCGTCGCGAGACCGATCCCCGCAATGATGAACGAGAATTCGCCGATCTGCGCCATGCTCATGCCGGTCTGGATCGAGGTGCGCGTACCGTAGCCCACGAGGAACGCGCCGGTCGAGACCGCGGCGACCTTGCCCAGGACCACCACGATCGCCAGGACGAGCACCGGCCCCAAGTTGTCCGCCACCAACGCGGGATCGATGAGCATGCCGACTGCCACGAAGAAGATGGCGGCGAACATGTCGCGCACGGGAGCGACGAGCTGCTCGATCTTCCGCACTCGGCCGGACTCGGCGACCAGGGAGCCGCCGATGAAGGCGCCGAGGGCAACCGAGTAGCCGAACGAGAGGGCCAGCAGCGCGGTGGCGAAGCAGATACCGACCACGGTCACGAGCGTAGTCTCCGAGCTGTCGAGCCGGACGGTGGCGCGGACCAGCCGGGGCACGATGAGCAACCCCACGGTGAGCAGGCTCACCAGGAACGTGGCCAGGCGCATGCCCGTCCTGGTCAGCTCCCACGCGGTGACGCCGCCACCGGTGGAGATGGTGGTCAGGACCGCCAGCAGGAGGATCGCGATCAGGTCCTCGATGATCAGGATCCCGAAAACGATCTCGCTGACCCGATCCGTGATCTTCTGCTCGGCGAAGGCCTTGACGATGATCGTGGTGCTGGAGATGGCGACCACCGCTCCGGCATACAGGCTCTCGAGCACCGTCCAGCCGAATGCCCGGCCGGTGGCAAAGCCGAGGAACGCCATGGTGCTGGTCTCGAGGATCGCGATCACGCCGACGGTGGGGCCGATCCGGAGCAGCTTCCGGAGTCTGAACTCCAGCCCCAGCGCGAACATCAGCAGGATGACGCCCAGCTCGGCCAGGGTGTGCACGAGCGCCTCGTCCGCGACCAGCGGAACGGGGAGGTGCGGCCCGATGATGAGTCCCGCCAACAGGTAGCCGAATACGACCGGCTGCCGGAGGCGCTGGAAGACCAGCGATACCCCCGCAGCGACGCAGAGCACGAGCGCGAGATTCGTCAGGAAATGGTAGGGCCCGGTCATCGACTCCCTGCTGGTCGTGCGGTTCGCCTTCGGCCCAGCGCGCCCGAGTTGAAACAACGGGATGCCGACCGAAGCCGACATCCCGTTGCGGTACCCCGTGACGACCTCGCGCTATCTGCGGACGACCACGATCACCCGCACTCGCTGAAACCGCACACGTGGCACTTCATGCACCCTTCGGCGAATTCGAGCTGTGAGCCGCAGTCCGGGCAGGCGCCGGAGAGCGTGGCCTGCAGGCCGCCGAGGACCATCTGCTCGCCGCCGAGGCCGGCCACCGGCGTCCGCTGGGCCACCACCGGCGCGGGCTCGACGACGGCCGGCGCTCCGGGGAGCAGCTCCTGTTGGATCCCCTGCTTCTCCTGCATCCAGCGTTCGATCGCGATGCCCACGGCGTCCGGCACCGAGAGGATCTTGTTCGGGCCGAGGCCGATCACCCGGTCGGAGCTGATGCCGCGGAGCTGCCGGTAGATCTCCTTCATCGGGATCCCCGACCGGAGCGCGAGGCTGATGAGCCGGCCGAGCGCTTCGACGTCCGCCATCAGCGCGCCACCCGCCTTGCCGAGACTCATGAACACCTCGAACGGCTGGCCGCGGTCGTCCTCGGTGATCGTCACGTACAGGGTGCCCAGGGGCGTCTCGAGACGGCGGGTGGCGCCCCTGAGGAGCTCCGGGCGGGAGCGCTTCTGGCGGCGCTGCAGGTTCTCGGCTTCGAGGTCGTGCACCATCCGCCGGAGCCGCTCGTTCTCGGCCTCGATTTCCGCCATCTGCCCCTTGAGCTCGGAGACCGCCTCGATGACGCCCCGGTCGCCGCCCGCCAGTTGCTGGGCCAGGTCGGCCCGCGCCTCGGCCTTGCCCGTGGAGGTGGCCTGCTCCTGTACCTTCCTGGCGGTGGTGCCGGTGCTGAGCACCTGCATGTCGCGGCTGCCGTCGCGGTAGACCGTCACGCCCTTGCAGCTCAAGTGGTAGGCGAGGCGATAGATCTCCTCGACGTACTCCTCGCTGGCGTCGTTGGCGAAGTTGCAGGTCTTGGAGATGGCGCTGTCGTTGAACTCCTGGAACGCGGCCTGCATCCGGATGTGCCACTCGGGCTTGATGTGGTTGGCGGTGACGAACACCCGCTGCCACTGCTCCGGCACCTCGGGAAATCCGATGTGCCCTGCCTCGGCGATCCGGCGCATCAGGTCCTCGGAGTACCAGCCCTCCGCCGTTGCGATGGCGACGAAGTCCTCGTTCACGTCGGGCATGAGCACGCCAGCCTGGTTCCGCATGAACGCCACGGCGAAGAGCGGTTCGATCCCCGAGCTGCAGCCCGCGATGATGGAGATCGTCCCGGTCGGCGCGACGGTGGTGACGTTGCAGTTCCGGAGCCGGCGCATCGGTCGGATTCGCTCGCCCTTGGGGCCGCGGGCGCAGGTCTGGTCCGGGCCCCAGATGCTCCGCTCCCACTCGGGGAATACGCCCCGCTCCTTGGCCAGCCGTTCGGACTCGACCTTGGCCTCCTCATCCACGAACTGCTGGATCCGTCGGCCAAGCGCGACGCCCTCGTCCGAGTCGTAGGCAACGCCCAGCTTGACGAAGACGTCCGCCAGCCCCATCACCCCGAGGCCGATCCGCCGGATGCGCTGGGCGAGGTCGGTGATCTCCGGCAGCGGGTACTGGTTGGCGTCGATCACGTTTTCGAGGAAATGGGTCGAGAGGTGGATGACCCGCCGCAGGTGATCCCAGTCGACCTGCCCGTCCTTGACGAAGACCCCGAGATTGATCGAGCCGAGATTGCAGACGTCGTACGGAAGGAGGGGCTGCTCACCGCAGGGGTTGGTGGCCTCGTAGGATCCGAGGTGCGGCACCGGGTTGTAGTAGTTGGCCTTGTCGATGAAGAAGACGCCAGGCTCACCGGTCTTCCAGGCGCCGTGGATGATGCGCGCCCAGACCGCACGCGCCTTGAGCTGGCCGACCACCTTGCCCGTCTTGGGATGCAGCAGGTCGTACATCCCGTCCGCCTCGACTGCGGCCATGAAGGCGTCGGTGACGGCGACCGAGATGTTGAAGTTGGTAATCTTCGTCGTGTCGTCCTTGCACGTGATGAACTCCATGATGTCCGGATGGTCCACCCGGAGGATCCCCATGTTGGCGCCGCGCCGGGTGCCGCCCTGCTTCACGACGTCGGTCGAGGCGTCGAACAGGCTCATGAAGGAGACCGGGCCGGAGGCCACGCCCATGGTGGAGCGGACGATGTCGTTCTTGGGCCGAAGCCGGGAGAAGCTGAACCCAGTGCCGCCGCCGCTCTGGTGCACGAGCGCCATGGCGCGGAGCGTGTCGTAGATGCCGCTCTTCCCGTTGGAGAGCGCGTCGTCCACCGGGAGCACGAAGCAGGCGGAGAGCTGGCCGAGAGGACGGCCGGCGTTCATCAGGGTCGGCGAATTGGGCATGAAGCGTCGCTCCGCCATCAGCCCGTAGAACGCTCTCGCCACTTCGTCCACTGCCCCCACGGAGATGCCGTAGCGTCGGTCCGCTTCCGCAATCGTCCGCGCCACACGCCAGAACAGGTCCTTGGGTGTCTCCACCGGCTTGCCGGCGTCATCCTTGATGAGATACCGCTTCTCGAGGACCGTGATGGCGTTGGGCGACAGCGAAAGCGCGTCCCGTGGGGTGGACGAAGTCATGGAACTCCCCGCCTGCGATTGGGAAGAGAAGAGAGTGCAGAGCCTGCACCATCGGACCGATCAAGTTCAGCTGCCAGCACCGCCGCCTGCCCCGCGTCTGCCGTGTCAACCGTTCGACAACTCACCAGCAGTGAAGCGGATGGGCAAAGTAGACCAACCTCGGATCGCGCACAATACCAATCAAAGATCGCGTAACTGCGCGGGATGGGTGTTCCCACATCACAAATATAAACCTAGGTACTGGTGTGGGTTAAGTGGACAAGCCGTGGCCGCACTGTCAGTAGCGACAGTCGTTGCAGCAGTGGTGCGACAGCGGCCGGCCTACCGTACGCCCACCGCCGGATACTTCCCCGCCCGGTGCGATCGCGCCTGCTCGACGTAGTGGACCCAGGTCGTCGCGATGCGCTCAGCCAGCGATGCGTCCACCGGTCGCACGATCCGCCCAGGCACGCCCATGACGACCGAGCGCGGCGGTACCTGCATCCCCTCCGGGATCACGGCCCCGGCCGCCACCACGCTCCCGGTCCCGATGCGCACGCCGTTGAGCAGGATGCTGCCCATGCCGATCAGGCATTCGTCCTCGACCGTGCAGCCGTGGAGTATGACCCGGTGCCCGACACCCACCTTGTCCCCAATCATGCATGGCACGTCATCGTCCACGTGCACGATCGCACCGTCCTGCAGGTTGGTCCGGGCCCCGATGACGATTGGCGCCAGGTCGCCGCGGACCACGGCGCCGTACCAGACACTGGCGTCCTCGCCGATGGTGACGTCGCCCAGGACCGCGGCGCCGGGCGCGATGAACGCGGTCGGGTGGATCCCGGCACTCATTTGGGCGCCGGCGGGAAGAGCATCTGCGTCCAGGCTTCGATCGGGATGCCGTCCTTGAGCGCGGGATGCCAAGTCACGCTCCAGACGAAGTTGCGCACCGCGCGCTCGAACGCGAGGTCGTTCGACGGCCGCAGGCGAGCCACGTCTACCGTGCGGCCCTCGGTGGAGACCTTGACCCAGAGGAGCGAGGGGCGCGGCGTTCCGGTGACATCGTCCGGCACCGCGACGAACGGCGGATTCACGGGCTTGGGCCGCTCGTCAAAGCACGACCCCTCGGCGTTGTACCCCGGTCCCGGTTCGCACCGGCCGAGGGCGCGAGCGATGGCCGCCCGGCGGGGCAAGTCCGGTGCACCGATAGGCGTGAGCTGCGGAGTCAGCTCGATGATCTCGCCCGGACGCACGACGATGGTGTCCGAGAAGAAATTGAAGCGCGGCGCCGACACGCCCACCGCGTGTGGACCAGGGAGAAGCCGGGTGAGCGGCTCGCTGACCGGTTTCTCGTCGATCATCACGGTGGAGCCCCGCGGCAGGCCCATCAGCCGGATCCCGCCGCTGTCGCCGGACACGGCCTCAGCGGCGGGCGTGGTATCGGCCGGCGGCGCTGGGTCGGGTGTCCGTAGAGGCGTGGGCGCGGCAGCCATGGCGGCGGGCGGCGGGGCGGTATCGGCGGGGAGTGCCGGTGTGCGCGCGGCGGTCGTGTCCCGGAGCGCGGTAGTGTCCGCGGCGGTGGCAGCAGACGCCGGACCGCCGTTCCCGGGGACGGCGCCACGGACCCTGTAGTAGTAGAAGGCCCCCGCCCCGCCACCGACCACGGCAAGCACGATCCAGAGCCAGACCCATGACGACCCCGACCCCCCGCGCATGGCGAGCGACCGGTCCGCCACTCGGCGCGGCAGATCGCGGCGCTCCCGTGGCGTGGCTCGGCGGTTCACCAGCGGCGAGTCGATCGGCGTCGTCGGCTGGCTCCTGATCGGCGGCACCCCCCCGATAGGGCTCGGAACGGTCGCGGCGGTGCCGCGCCCGCCCACGGCGGCCGCCGCCGCCGAAACGCGCACCGCTCCCGGGGCCGCGGTCGGCTGCCCCTGGATCGACGCCACCAGCTCCTCGCAGCTCTGGAACCGGTCGGCCGGGTCCTTCATCAGCATCTGCTTGATGACCTCGAAGATCCTGCGCTCGTCGGCGGTGATGAGCGAGGGCGTCGGGATCGGCTCCGTGATGTGCTTGTAGCCGATGGAGAAGCTGTCTTCCCCGTCGTAGGGTACCGTCCCGGTCAGGCACTGATACGCCACCACGCCGAGGCTGTAGATGTCGCTGCGGCCATCGATGGACTGCGCGCGCGCCTGCTCGGGGCTCATGTAGTGCGGCGTCCCGATCGACATGCCCGTCCCGGTCAGCTTCTGGCCCGAAGCCGCCTTGGCGATTCCGAAGTCGGTCAGCAGGCACTGGCCGAACTCATCGAACATGATATTGTCGGGCTTGATGTCGCGATGGACGATGCCGCGCTGCGCCGCGTAGCCGAGCGCGCCGCCGGCTTCGAGCAGCAGCCGCCGGATCTCGGGTGGGGTGAGCTTCTTCCGTTCCTGGAGCACGGTGGAGAGCGACCCACCGCGGAGGAATTTCATCACGAAATAGATGACCCGCCCGGACCGGCCGACGCGGTAGATGGGGATGATATTGGGGTGCTCGAGCTGGGCCGCGGTGCGGGCCTCACGCTGGAACCGCTCGACGAACTCCGCGTCGAAGGCCAGCGAAAACGGTAGGACCTTGATGGCCACCTCGCGCTCGAGGTGGCGGTCCCGCGCCCGGTAGACCAGCGCCATCCCGCCCCGACCCAGCTCCTCGATGATCTCGTACTCCGCGGAGAGCGACTCCCGCACGAGGTCGGTCTCCTGGAGCGATCCCGTGCCGACCGCGTGCACGGGAGTCGTCGCCATGAGATCGAGACCGCAGGATGGGCAGAACTTGGACTTCCCGGTGATCTCGCTGCCGCAGCGGGAGCAGAACATGGGCGCAAGCTACCCTGCCCACGGGGGGAGTCAAGCGGAATCCCATGGCGTATCGCGAGAGCCATTGCGGACGGCATGAGCGTCCGTTCGCGTCTCGGCCGTCTCAGGGGAGCAGCGAATGGCACGCCCCATGCAGCCCGACCAACAGGCTCCGGCCCCCGCGCCGGCGACCCGTCCCCGACCATACTGCGCGAGCGGAGAACCCGTGGTACCGTATCACACGATCGCCTTCAGCCAGCAGAAGCTGCGCGCGGCCCTCCGCCGCGCCGCCGGGCAGGACCCGGCCTTCACCTATGGCTTCGTGGTCCATTCCCGGCGGTACAGCGATCAGCCCACCCTGGGCCTGATCACGCTGCACGGCGAGAGCCTGCCCCTGAATGAGCGGCTCCTCAAGGCGCTTGACGGGGCGCCGCTCTGGCTCTTCGGGCACGCCCGCATTACCCTCGGTTCCGGCAGCCCGGCCGCGGGGTCCGAAAACAGCAAGGCCGATCCGATGGACCGGCCGCTGGTTTCGCTGCTGATGCACATCGCGACCTTCGATACCAACGCCGGGATCACTCAGCATCTGGTGCAGGTGGAGGCCCAGGTCAAAGCCGAGACCCTGGTCCAGCCGCTGCTCATCCTCACCCACACCCGGCCGAGCGCCTGGCCGCTCTAATCCGCTAGTCGCTCACGATCTGGAAGGGCCGGAATCGTTGGTCCCGCCGACCCTTATCGTCCGTCACCGTCACTTCCAGCACATACCCTCCGGGCTTGAGCCGGTCGAGCTGCAGACCGCGATGCGCCGATTCGAGCGGCCCGGTGGCCTGTGCGTCGAACTGGAGGCTGAGCGCGGCCCCGCCACCCCCGAAGATCTTCTTGAACAGTCCGCCGCTTCCACCCTGCTTCCTCACCGCCAGCCGGACCTCGTACGGGCTCCCGGGCTGCAGCCCCTCGACCTCGTAGTAGAGCTGCATCTCGTCGCTACGCTTGAAGGTCTGCAAGGGATTGAACAGTACCGTGTCCTGGTTGGCGCGTCGCCAGGCGAGGTTGGTACTACGGCTCCCGAGGACGAGATCGCTCAGCGCGAGCATCGTGGCAGTCGTGCCGCCGACCCGAACCGTGTCCCGCGGCAGAACGATACCCGCCTCCTCGCCCTGCTGGATGGCCAGACGGTACTGGAACCGGCCCACCGGTACCGGGACCGCGACGCGCCCCACCAGGTGCTCGCTGTCGGGCACTGGCTCCGGCGCGACGAAATGCCGTGTGGTATCGAGCGACGCGACGACCCGTCCGGAGGGATCGGTGGCCGAGAACCGGACGCGCACGGAGTAGAGGAACCCGCGCGTCACCGTCACCGGCTCGAGCCCCTTCCCCGAAATAGCATAGGCGATCTGCACCAGCGTCCCGCTGGAATCGCGCCCCACCGCGAGCACGTCGCTCCGCACGTCGAGCTCGCGGGCAAACCTCAGCTCGTAGCTGTCGGTCTTGGTGCCCAGCGCGATGCTCGCCTGCCCCATCCGCCGCTCCTCGGACTGATACTGCCCGCTCCCGATGCTGCCGGCCGACTGGAGGCGCTGGTAGATCGGCGAGAGCAGCTCCCGTGAGAGCATCAGCTGCTCCGCCACGGCGTTGTCCCCCGCCCGGTCCCCGCGAAGTGCGATCGCCTGGCTGAAGCCGAGCACGTCGAAGAGGCTCTCGACCAGCTTGAAGTCCTGCACATCCTCGCGGGCGACGAAGTGGAACAGGAGATCGCCGTCGGGCCGGGTATAGCGCCATGACTCGTTCGGCTCGAGTCCGGGGGCCGCGAACGTGGCCCGGCTGCTCGGCTCGCCGTGACGAATGTAGATCACACCGCGGTCGTCGAAGTCCCGACTGCCGGAGCGGTAGCGCTCGACGATATCGTAGTGGCGGTTGAGCGAGGTAAGCTGGAAATTCTTGCGGGCGTAGAACAGGCGGCGGTAGTGCTCCCGCAGCCGCTCCCCCTCGGCCCGGAGCTCGGCGCGGTCGCGTTCGGACCAGAACCGCCGCAGATAGGCCACCCGCTGCGCGCCCGTCGCGTAGCCGAACTCCCGCAGCACGCTGTCGGAGGCGATGGTGGCAAGATCGGTACGGTACTCCGTGACCGTGGCGGGATCGTCCCCGGCCGCGCCGTCGTAGTAGGGCTGCACCCCGTCGAAGCGGCCGAGCAGGAAGCAGGTCCGGGCGATCTCGAGCTGGGCGAGGCTCCGGCTCGCGCCGCGCTCCAGATAGCCGCGAAAGGCGGCGAGGGCGGAGTCCCCGTCGCCCACCTCGCGCTCGACCCGGCCGCGAGCGAGCAGCACCTCCGGGTCCTGTGCCGCCGGCGTGGTGGCCGAGCGCCGGAGCGCGTCGAGCGCCACTCCGAGCTTGATGTTGACTCGCTGGCGCAGGGCGGTATTCGAGAGGTCCACCAGCCCGCGGACGAAGCTGGGATCCACCTCGGCCGACTTGGCGAAGGCCATCGCCGAGCGCGTGAGGGCGTCCTTCCCGAGCATGGTCTTGAGGCCGGTGACGAACGAGACCTGCGAGTCGCCGACACCATACTCGGCGAGTCCCATCCCGTACCAGGCGTACGGCCAGGTGGGCTGCAGGTCGATCGCCCACTGGAACTCGGAGGCCGCGTCGTCATAGTGCGCCTGGCCGCCGAGATCGCCCAGCCGCAGCGAGAGGAAGCCGAGCTTGAGGTGCGCGAGCGTGTTGCTGCGATCGGTCTTCGCCGCCTCGATCATCCCGCGTTCGAGGGCGAGCAGCCCGATCGAATCGGCGGTGGTCGCCAGGGAGTCGCGGAAGCGCTCCAGTTCGGCGCGCTCGTCGGGGCCTTGCGCATGGACACGGAGGGGAGCGGCGGCGGCGATCAGCACGATCGCGAGCGGCGCCAGACGCGAGCCGGGAAGGGCCATCAGCGACATCCTCATGCGGGCGATCCGCGAGGGCTCCGCCACCGGCGGGTCGTGTGCTGCGGCGGGGCGGGATTCGCTCTAGGAGACGCCGCCGCCGGGCGGGTGACCACACGTACCCGAGTCATCCTGCGCCAGCGAAGGGGTCAGGCCCCAGCCGATCCATCTGTGCGCCGCTCATGGCAACTCGCGGGCACGGGCCTCGAGGTACCGCCGCAATCCCTCCGCCACCGCCAAGGCGTACAGCCGCTGGCCCTGGGGGGTGCGCAGCGCAGCCTCCTGGTCGGGCAGCATCATGAAGAGACCTTCTGTCAGCACCGAGGGCATCCAGGTACTCCGCACCAGGGCCAGATCGCCACGGCCGACGCCGAGGTCACGCTGGCCCAGCCGGCGGAGCAGCGCGGCCTGGATGGAGCGGGCGAGTGGAATGCTCCTCGCCTGGTTGTAATACACGCTCGTGCCGTTGTTCACGAACGGATTGATGCCGTCGGGCAGGGCGTTGTTGTGGATCGAGATCAGCACCTCGGCACCCGCCCGCTCCGCCAGTTGCACGCGGGGCCAGAGCTCCACAACGCTGTCGGTCGTGCGGGTCAGGAGGACGCGTGCGCCGGCGTCTTCCAGCAGGTGGCGGAGCTCGAGTGCGACCGCCAGATTGGCCTCGGCCTCGCGCAGCCCGGTAGGCCCGGTGGCGCCGCCGGGCGGGTGGCCCGGGTCCACTGCGATGAGGCGCCCGCGCAGCGGGGCGCCCGGGTCGATCACCGGCGGCCGCCGAATGTCGAGCAGCAGGTCAGTGCGCTCCCACCGCGCCCGGTAACCCCATACCGGCCGCGCCAGGTCGAAGGTCAGGGTAACCTCATCGGAGGCCGCCTGCCGCCACTCCATCAACGGCACGAGTGAGTCAGCCGGGCCGTAGCGGATCCAGTTCACGTCGCCGACGGCGCCGTAGATGGTGAGCACCAGCGACCGGCCGCTTTCGTCGATCCGGAAGGGGACGCGCTGGCTCAGCGGAAGGCGGACGGTCACCCACCCGGGCCACGCGGTGAGGCTGACCGAGCCCAGCACCGCGTGCGGCGCCGGTCCGCTCGCCGCGAGCGGGCGGGCCTCGGCGGCCGCCACCCACGCCTCGGCGCCTTGTGACAGCCGCAGTTTGAGATCGCCGTTCCGCCTTCCCGCGACGGCGACGCGGGTGCCCGACGGGAAGAACCAGGCATAGCTGCCGCCCGGCACCGCCCGGCCGACGGTCATGCTGTCCGGGACCCCGGCCTGGGTGGTGTCGTCCTCGAGCTCGGCCACGAGGGGCAGGCTGTCGAGCAGTGCGACCTGAAGCGGCCACCGGACG
>Ga0209797_10000420_pt1 | contig 21205 bp, 22 predicted proteins | sample DOMMetBare3Fresh_2_FD_187472 | JGI IMG/M metagenome (GOLD analysis project Ga0209797, IMG submission 187472) | Wetland sediment microbial communities from St. Louis River estuary, USA, under dissolved organic matter induced mercury methylation -... | ecosystem: Environmental > Aquatic >... | reverse complement strand
CGACGTGCCCGATCTGGACACGCTGCGCATCGAATGTTTCGACATCAGCCATACCGCCGGCGAGGCGACTCAGGCAAGCTGCGTGGTGTTCGAGAACCACCAGATGCAGCCAGCGCAGTACCGACGCTTCAACATCGACGGCATCACCGGCGGCGACGATTACGCTGCGATGCGACAGGTGTTGACGCGCCGCTACGCCAAGCTGGCCGAGGCGCTGGCCACCGGCGGCGATAATGCCCGGCTGCCCGACCTCGTCTTCGTCGACGGTGGGCGCGGCCAGGTCGCGATGGCGCGCGAGGTGTTCGCGGAGCTCGGTCTGGACCTGTCTCTGATCGCGGGCGTCGAGAAGGGCGAGGGCCGCAAGGTCGGTCTCGAGGAACTGGTGTTCGCGGACGGACGAGCCAAAGTGGCGCTGGCACCCGATTCGGCGGCGCTGATGCTGGTGGCGCAGATCCGCGACGAAGCGCACCGCTTCGCCATCACCGGCATGCGCGCACGGCGCGCCAGCGTGCGCACCGGCGGCAGCAAGCTCGAAGACATCGATGGCGTGGGCCCGAAGAAACGCGCACGGTTGCTGCAGCGCTTCGGTGGCGTGCGCGGCGTGGCGTCGGCGAGCATCGACGAACTGGCTGGTGTCGACGGCATATCCAGGGAACTCGCAGAGGAGATCTATCGTGTATTGCATTGAACGTCGATGGGTGTGGGCTGCTGCTTGCATGGCCCTTGGCTTGGCAGCCTGCTCCGTGCCGCGAGCCCCGGACCCGGGATCAGCGCCCTCGTCGCAAGCTTCCCGAACGGCGCCGACGGCGTCCGGCGCTCGCGCCCGCAACTGGGATGAGTACCGCCTGCTGGCAGCACGGCGGCTGGCGGCGGCCAACCCGGGCGTGACCTATACCGAGGCCGTCCCGGACCCGCTGCTGGCGATCCCGGTGCTCGAGATCGAGCTCAACCACGACGGCAGCATCCGCCGCATCAGCGTGCAGCGCACGCCCACCCAGGCCACCGACACGGTGCAGATCGCGATCGACGCGGTGCGCCGCGCAGCGCCCTATGGCGACGTGTCTCACCTGCCCCAGCCCTGGCGCTACAGCGAGGTCTTCCTGTTCCGCGACGATCGCAGGTTCAAGCCTCGACTGCTCGACAACTGAGCACCGGCTGGCCGAACGGCTAGGATTCGGCCATGTTCTTCAACCTGCCGACGCTGCTGACCTGGGCGCGCATCGTTGCGATCCCGCTGATCGTCGGCGTGTTCTACCTCGACGTGGCGCCTGCCATGCAGAACGCCGTGGCCACGGTGCTGTTCGTGATCGTGGCGCTGACCGACTGGGCCGACGGCTACCTGGCGCGACGCCTGAACATGACCTCGTCGTTCGGCGCATTCCTCGATCCGGTGGCCGACAAGTTCCTGGTCTGCGCCGCCTTGCTGGTGCTGGTGCACCTGAACCGGCTGCACGCGCTGGTGGCGCTGGTGATCATCGGGCGCGAGATCGCGATCTCGGCGCTGCGCGAGTGGATGGCGCAGATCGGCGCGAGTCAAAGCGTGGCGGTGCACATGCTGGGCAAGGTGAAGACCGTCGTGCAACTGGTGGCCATCCCCTTCCTGCTGTTCCACGGCAAGCTGTTCGGCCTCATCGACACCCATCTGTGGGGCACCGTGCTGATCTATGTCGCCGCGGTACTGACCATCTGGTCGATGGTCTACTACCTGCAGAAGGCGCTGCCGGAGATCCGTGCCAAGGCCAAGTGAATCGCGGGCCGTCTGGCTCGCGTCGATGCCTGCGGTCTTCGTGCTGATCTGGAGTACCGGCTTCGTGGTCGCGCGTTACGGCATGCCGCACGCGCCGCCGCTGGGTTTCCTCGCGCTGCGCTACGCGCTGTCGGTGCTGGCCTTCGGGATCTGGATCACGTTGTCACGCGCGGCCTGGCCGGTCGGGCGCGCGCAGTGGGGCCATCTGGCCGTCAGCGGCCTGTTGATGCACGCGGGCTACCTCGGCGGCGTCTGGGCCGCGGTCAAGGCCGGCATCGGTGCCGGCACGGTCGCGCTGATTGTCGGGTTGCAGCCGGTGCTGACGGCAGCCTGGCTGTCGGCAACCGGGGGCTCGCGCTCGATCGCGCCACGCCAATGGGCCGGCGTGCTGCTGGGTTTCGCCGGGCTGCTGCTGGTGGTGGGCCACAAGCTCGGCGCCGGCGAGGTGACGACCGTCAATTTCAGCCTCGGGGTGCTGGCGCTGTTGTCGATCACCGTCGGCACGCTGTACCAGAAGCGCCACGTGCGACCCTGCGACGTGCGCACGGCCAACGCGGTGCAGCTCGGCGCCGCGCTGTTGGTGACCGCGCCGCTGGCCTGGCTGGAGAACGGCGCCTGGCACGCGCACCCCGAGCTGTATGGTGCGATGGCCTGGTCCGTGCTCGTGCTGACCCTGGGCGGCAGTTCGATGCTCTATCTCCTGATCCAGCGCGGCGCCGCCGCCAAGGTGACCAGCCTTCTCTACCTCGTGCCGCCATGCACCGCGGTGCTGGCCTGGCTGCTGTTCGGCGAGGCGTTGTCGGCCCAGGTGCTGGCCGGCATTGGGCTCACCGCAGCAGGCGTGGCGTTGGTCGTGCGCGGCTGATAATCGAGCCGTGCTGGAGCAGTTCGCCGCCAATGACGTGATCCACGAAGGCGTGCGCCTGCGCGTGCGCCGCGCCGGGTCGGGGCCGCCGCTGCTGCTGCTGCATGGCCACCCGCAGACCAGCGCGATGTGGCACAAGGTGGCGCCCGAGCTGGTGGGACGCCACACGGTCGTGCTGATGGACCTGCGCGGTCGCGGAGATTCGGCGCGGCCTCCGGCCAGCAGCGACCACGCGCTGTACAGCAAGCGCACGATGGCTGCCGATGCGCTCGCCGTGATGCGCCAGCTCGGCTTCGGGCGCTTCGATGTCTGCGCGCACGATCGCGGCGCGCGCGTGGCGCACCGCCTCGCGCTGGATCATCCGGGTGCCGTGCGGCGCGCCATGCTGCTCGACATCGCGCCCACGCTGGCGATGTACGAGGGCACCACCGAGGCCTTCGCGCGCGCCTATTGGCACTGGTTCTTCCTGATCCAGCCGGCGCCCACACCCGAGCGCGCGATCGAGGCGGATCCCGCCGCGTGGCTGCGCGAAGGCATGGGCGCGCGCTGGGCCGGCCTGTCGCCATTCGCGCCCAAGGCAATGGCCGAGTACGAGCGCTGCCTCGCGATCCCCGGCAGCGCCACCGCGGTGTGCGAGGACTACCGCGCCTCGGCCGCGATCGACCTCGATCACGACCGCGCCGACCGTGCCGCTGGACATCGTGTCGAGGTGCCCCTGCGCGTGCTCTGGGGCGCTCAGGGGGTGGTGCACCGCTGCTTCGATCCGATGGCGCTGTGGCGCGAGGCGGCCAGCGACGTGACCGGCCGCGCGCTCGACTGTGGCCACTACATCGCCGAGGAGCGGCCGGCTGAGCTGCTCGACGAGATCCACGCCTTCTTTGGAGAATCTTGATGAGCCAGAAACACCGCATCGCCGTGATCCCCGGCGATGGCATTGGCAAGGAAGTGATGCCCGAGGGCGTGCGCGTGCTCGACGCGGCGGCGCGCCGCTTCGGCATCGCGCTCGAACTCGAGCACTTCGACTTCGCCAGCTGCGACTACTACGCGCGCCACGGCAAGATGATGCCCGACGACTGGAAGGACACGCTGGCGACGTTCGACGCCATCCTGTTCGGCGCCGTGGGCTGGCCGGCCACGGTGCCCGACCACGTGTCGCTGTGGGGTTCGCTGATCAAGTTCCGGCGCGAGTTCGACCAGTACGTCAATCTACGGCCCGCGCGACTGATGCCGGGCATCCGCTCGCCACTGGTCGACCGCAACGGCCAGCCCCTGAAGCCGGGCGACATCGACATGCTGATCGTGCGCGAGAACACCGAGGGCGAGTATTCGAGCATCGGCGGTCGCATGTTCGAGGGCACGCCGCGCGAGTTCGTGATCCAGGAGACGGTGATGTCGCGCACCGGTGTCGACCGGGTGCTGAAGTTCGCCTTCGAGCTTGCGATGACGCGCCCGCGGCGCAAGCTCACGTCGGCCACCAAGAGCAACGGCATCTCGATCACCATGCCGTACTGGGACGAACGTGTTGCCGAGATGTCCAAGGCGTATCCAGGCGTCGCGGTGGATCGATTCCACATCGACATCCTGACCGCGCACTTCGTTCAGCGGCCGCAACAATTCGACGTGGTGGTGGCGAGCAACCTGTTCGGCGACATCCTGTCGGACCTGGGCCCGGCGTGCACCGGCACGATCGGCATCGCGCCTTCGGTCAACATGAACCCGACGCGCGAATGGCCGAGCGTGTTCGAGCCGGTGCACGGCTCGGCGCCCGACATCGCCGGATTGGGCGTGGCCAACCCGATCGGCCAGATCTGGTCGGCGGCGATGATGCTCGACTTCCTCGGCCACCGCGACGCCCATGACGCCATCCTGGGTGCGATCGAAGCGGTGCTTGAACCGGACTCGGGCGCGCCGCGCACGCCCGACCTGGGCGGGGCAGCGCGCACCGCCGACGTCGGCACTGCGATAGCGCAAGCGCTCGCCTAGAATTTGCCGCGCATGCGGGGTGCGCCGCCTTGACACTGGCGGGGTGGGGGGCTGTAATCTTCTGCCAGGCCGCAGACGAGACAACGCAGCGACCGCGATCGAAAAAAGCTCCACGCGCAAGCGCCAACGCAGCCAGACATTCGAGGGGATCTCCACGTGAACAAGACGGATCTGATCGACCACATCGCCAGCCAGGCCGATATCTCCAAAGCCGCGGCGTCGCGTGCGCTCGAAGCCTTCATCGGGGGTGTGAAATCGACGCTGAAGAAAGGCAACAGCGTTTCGCTGGTCGGTTTCGGCACGTTCACGGTCAGCAAGCGTGCGGCACGCAGCGGCCGCAATCCGCGCACCGGCGCGGCGATCAAGATCAAGGCGGCGAAGGTGCCGAAGTTCCGCCCCGGCAAGGCGCTCAAAGACGCGCTCTGATTGCGCCGGCCACCCGGGCCGGTCCGTGACACCGGGCGCTTAGCTCAGTTGGTAGAGCGGCTGCTTTACACGCAGTAGGTCGGCGGTTCGAGACCGTCAGCGCCCACCATCCCCCTGGAGAGGTCGTCGGATAGAATCCGTCGCCTCTTGATTGCGGCCGCTCTACGCGGCCGCGATGCATTCGGGCTTGCGCATTCCTCAAAGGCCTCACCCCATGTTCGAGTTCGTCCGCACGCACAACCGGCTGCTGTTCTTCGTGCTGCTGCTGGTGATCTTTCCGTCGTTCGTGTTCTTCGGCGTGCAGGGCTACAGCCGATTCAACGATGCGAGCACGGTACCGGTGGCGAAGGTCGACGGCCAGAAGATCACGCGCGCCGAATGGGACGCTGCGCTGCGGCGCCAGATCGAGCAGATCCGGCAGAACTCACCGGGTCTGGACCCCAAGGTCTTCGATTCCCCCGAAGTGCGGCGTGCCGCACTGGACCAGATGGTGCGCGAGCGCGTGCTGTTCGCGGCCGCCAACCGCGGCCACATCACGATCAGCGACACCCGCCTGATGCGCGAGTTGCAGGGCATCCCGCAACTGGCTGCGCTCAAGCGCCCCGACGGCAGCTTCGACATCGACGCCTACAAGGCGATGCTGCAGGCGCAGGGCCGCACCGCCGAGAGCTTCGAGGCCCTGCTCAAGCAGGACCTGGCACTCAAGCAGGTGACCGGCGCCATCGCCGACACCACGCTGCCCGGTGGCGCGGCGGGCCGCCTGGCGCTCAATGCACTGCTCGAGCAGCGCGAAGTGCAAGTGCTGCGCTTCGATGCCAAGGACCAGGCCGCCGGCGTGTCGCCGACCGAGGCCGAACTCGCGGCCTATCACAAGGCGCACGAGGCCGATTTCCGCACCGCCGAGCAGGCTGCGATCGAATACGTGGTTCTCGACCTCAAGGCGATCGAGAAGAACATTCCCGCGCCCGAATCGGAGCTGCGCAAGTATTACGACGAGAACCTGAAGTCGCGCTACACGACGGCCGAGGAGCGGCGCGCGAGCCACATCCTGGTGGCCGCGGCCAAGGACGCGCCGGCCGAGCAGCGCGCCAAGGCCAAGGCCCGCGCGGAGCAGTTGCTGGCCGATGTGCGCAAGAACCCGTCTTCATTCGCCGACGTGGCGAAGAAGAACTCGGACGACACGGCGTCGGCGCCGCAGGGCGGCGACCTGGACTTCAACGCGCGCGGCGGATTCGTCGCCAAGGCACTGGAGGATGCGGTCTTCGCGATGAAGCCGGGCGAGATCGGCAACCTGGTCGAATCAGAATTCGGCTACCACGTGGTTCGCCTGGATGCCGCGCGCGGCGGCGAGGCCAAACCGTATGAGGCGGTGCGCAAGGAGATCGAGGTCGAGCTGAAGAAGCAGGGTGCGATGAAGGAGTTCGCCGCGGCCGCCACCGAGTTCCAGAGTCTGGTCAACCTGAAGAGCGACAGCCTTGCGCCTGTGATCGAGAAGTTCAAGCTCGACAAGCGCACGGCCACCGTGCAACGCATGCCACAGCCTGGCGCGAGCGACGCGCTGGCGTCGGCCAAGCTGCTCGAGGCCGTGTTCGCCGCCGACACGTTGAAGAACAAGCTCAATACCGAGGCGATCGAATTCGGCCCCAACCAACTCGTGTCGGCGCGCGTGGTGCAGCACATGCCCGCGCGCGTGCAGCCGCTGTCCGAAGTGCTGGAGCTGGCGCGATCGCGGGTGGTGGCCGAGCAGGCCGCAGCGCGCGCCAGGAAGGCGGGCGCGGCGAAGCTGGCCGAGTTGCAGAAGGCCGACTCGACGGCGGGGCTGCCAGCCATGATCAGCGTGACTCGTACGAGCGCTCAGGCGCAGCCGCGCGAGCTCGTCGAGGCGGTATTGCGCGCCGACGCGTCGAAGTTGCCGCTGTGGATCGGAGTCGATCTGGGCGGCGCGGGCTATGCGCTGGCGCGCATCGCGGCGGTCAAGCCGCCTGCGGCCGACGCGCCGCAGGTGGCCCAGCTGCTGCCGCGCTACGCGCAGGCTTTCGCCGCAGCAGAGGCACAGGCCTACGTCAAGGCGCTGGAACGGCGCTTCAAGGTCAGCGTCGACGCGGCCGCGGCAGCGGCGTCGGCACCGGCCAACTGAGGCCGCTGGCTATAATCGCCCCCTCTCGACGGTGGCTGTAGCTCAGTTGGTAGAGTCCCAGATTGTGATTCTGGTCGTCGTGGGTTCGAGTCCCATCAGCCACCCCAAGATTGCCTGAGGCACTTCGACTTTCGGACCCGTCGGTCCAAGTCCTCTCGCCCGTTCAGTCGGAGACTCGTCCTTCGTGCTTCCAAGTCTGCTGGGCGCCCTGCGCGGCACCCTGACCGGCCTCGCGCTTGCGCTGAACACCCTGGTCGTCGCCTTGAGCCTGGTGCCGCCGGCGTTGCTCAAGCTGCTGGTGCCGACGGACGCCGTGCGCCGCGCGGCCGACCATGCGCTCAACGCGCTGGCCTCGGCCTGGGTGGCTGTCAACAACGCCTGGATCGCCGCGGTGCGTCCGGCGGCGCGCTGGGATGTGCAGGGCGTCGAGGGCCTGCACCGGCGCGGCTGGTACCTGGTGTCGAGCAACCACCAGAGCTGGGTCGATATCCTGGTGCTGCAGCGCATCTTCCACGGCCGCATTCCGTTCCTGAAGTTTTTCCTCAAGCAGCAGCTGATCTGGGTGCCGGTGATCGGCCTGGCGTGGTGGGCGCTGGACTTTCCGTTCATGAAGCGTGGCCGCGGCCATGGCGCGCGCAGCAGCGACCTGCAGACCACGCGCGAGGCTTGCGAGAAGTTCAAGCGCATCCCCACCTCGGTCATCAACTTCGTCGAGGGCACCCGCTTCACGCCGGCCAAGCGCGCACAGCAGGCGAGCCCCTACCGCCACTTGCTCAAGCCCAAGATCGGTGGCCTGGGCATTGCCCTGGCCACCATGGGCGAACAATTCGAGGCGCTGCTCGACGTGACCATCGTCTACCCGCGCGGCACGCCGAGCTTCTGGGACCTATTGTGCGGGCACCTCGACGCAGTGGTCGTGCGCGTGCAGCAGCGCCAGATCCCGCCGGAAGTGCTGGGCAGCGACCCGATGGGCGACAAGGCCTATCGCCAGCGCATCAGCGCGTGGATCGAGCAGCAGTGGGCCGAGAAGGATCGCCAGATCGACGAGTTGCTGGGGAGCGCGTAGCCGCGCTGGGCAACTAGCGCCTCAGTCCGCGAAGCGCGAGAACACCAGCGTGGCGTTGGTGCCGCCGAAACCGAAGCTGTTGGACATCACCGTGTCGAGCCGTTGGTCCAGGCGCTGGCGCAGGACCGGCAGGCCCTCGGCGGCGGCATCCAGCGTCTCGATGTTGGCCGATGCGGCGGCAAAGCCGCCTTGCATCATCAGCAGCGAGTAGATTGCCTCCTGCACGCCGGCGGCTCCCAGGGAGTGGCCGGACAGGGACTTGGTCGAACTGATGGCGGGAACGCGCGCGCCGAAGACCTCGCGCACGGCGCCCAGCTCGGCCGCATCGCCCACCGGCGTCGAGGTGCCATGGGCGTTGATGTAGCCCACCGGCGTGTGCACGGTGGACAGCGCCTGCTGCATGCAGCGCACCGCGCCTTCACCCGACGGCGCCACCATGTCATGGCCGTCGGAGGTGGCGCCGAAGCCCACCAGTTCGGCCAGGATAATCGCGCCGCGCGAGCGCGCGTGCTCCAGCGATTCGAGCACCAGCATGCCGCCGCCGCCGGCGATCACGAAGCCGTCGCGCGCAGCATCGAAGGCGCGTGAAGCCTGTTGCGGCCGGTCGTTGAATCCGCTGGACATGGCGCCCATCGCGTCGAATAGCAGCGAGAGTTCCCAGCTTTCCTCTTCGCCGCCGCCGGCGAAGACCACGTCCTGCTGACCCCACGCGATGAGCTGCCCGGCGTGACCGATGCAGTGCGCGCTCGTCGCGCAGGCCGAGGTGATGGAGTAGTTGACGCCCTTGATGCCGAAAGGCGTGGCCAGGCAGGCCGAAACCGTGCTGCCCATGGTGCGCGTGACCATGAAGGGGCCGACCCGCTTGATGCCCTTCGCGCGCAGCGTGTCCGCGGCCCAGACCTGGTTGAAGCTCGACGCACCGCCGGAACCGGCCACCAGGCCGGTGCGCGGGTGCGACACCTGCTCGGGCGTCAGGCCGGCCTGCTCGATCGCCTGCTTCATCGACAGGTAGGCGTAGGCGGCCGCGTCGCCCATGAAGCGCAGCGTGCGGCGGTCGACCAGGGCTTCGAGCGACAGCTCGGGGCGACCGCTGACCTGGCAGCGCAGGCCACGCTCGGCATAGGTCGGGTTGAAGCGCAGGCCCGAGCGGCCTTCGCGCAGGCTTTGCGTCACGTCCTCGGTGTTGTTGCCCAGGCTGGAGACGATGCCCTGACCGGTGACGACGACGCGCCGCATCAGAAGCCCTCCGTGGACGTGAACAGCCCCACCTTGAGGTCGGTGGCGACGTAGATCTCGCGGCCGTCGGCGTACATGCGGCCGTCGGCGATGCCCATCACCAGCTTGCGCTCGATGACGCGCTTCATGTCCAGCCGATAGCCGACTTTCCTGACCGTCGGCAACACCTGGCCGGAGAACTTGACCTCGCCGGCGCCGAGCGCGCGGCCGCGTCCTGGGTTGCCGCGCCAGCCGAGCCAGAAGCCGACCAGTTGCCACAGTGCGTCCAGGCCCAGGCACCCGGGCATCACCGGATCGCCCTCGAAGTGGCAGCCGAAGAACCAGAGGTCGGGCCGGATGTCGAGCTCGGCCTCGATCAGACCCTTGCCGTGGGCTCCGCCACTGTCGTCGATGCGGACGATGCGGTCCATCATCAGCATGTTGGGCAGCGGCAGGCGGGCATTGCCCGGCCCGAAGAGTTCGCCATGGCCACAGGCCAGCAATGCCTCGCGGTCATAGGCGTGACGGCCGAGGTCGCGTTGGCTCTTGCGCAGCGCAGCAGGTGGGGTGGCGCTTGGCGGTGTGGTGTGCATCTCTGGGTCCGCAGGCTCTCGGGCCGGTCAAGGGCGCGACGGGATTCCAGCCCACAGGCCACCCATCGAATGGTCGATCAAACCAGGGCGCCATTTTGCCTGCACCCGACCCGATCGCCGGTCATCGAAGCTCATGATGAGCGGCTTCGCTTGCGCGCGGCTGTCTTTCTCGGTGTGCGCTTCTTCGGTGTCAAGATGAGTCGCTCCAGTTCCTCGAAGGCTTCGCCCGTGTAGACCGCCACGCGCTGCATGTGCGGCAGCGTGGCGTGGCAGCCGGTGAAGCCGAAGGCCATCTTGCCGGCGTAGCTGTGGCAGGTGATGTTCAGTGCCTGGCCGTGCGTGACCACCGAGACCGGGAACGTGCCCAGCAGTTCGGCGCCGCGGAAGTACAGCGTCTTCTCCGGCCCCGGCACGTTGGAGATCGTGACGTTGAAGACGGGCCGGGTGCGTCCCCCCAGCCCGGTCAGCAGCGTCAGGATGGTGGGCGCCATCAGCGCGATCGTGTACTGGATCATCGCCGAGCGGGGCAGGCTCTGCACGTGCGACTTGGCGGCCTGCACCGAAGTGCGGATCGCGTGCAGGCGTTCGATCGGATCCTCGATGTCGGTGCCCAGCGTGGCGATGATGAAGGTGATCGCGTTGCCGGTGTTCTCGTCGTCCTTGGGCCGCACCGAGACGGGGATGCCGGCGGTGATCGGACCCTCGGGCAGGTCGCCGCTGTCGTCGAGGAAGCGCCGCAGCGCACCGCCGCAGGCCGCGAGCACGATGTCGTTGAGCGTGCAATCGGCGGCGGCCGCCAACGCTTTCATGCGCTCGAGCGCGAACTGCTGCGTGGCGAAGCGGCGCTTGCTGCGCACGCGGCCGTTGAGCGCCGTGCCCGGCGCGCCGAACGGCACGCGCAGGTCTTCGTCGACGTCCTTGGTGATGCGCAGCATCTTGCCGAAGGCCATCAGCAGTTGCGGCACGGTGCCGACCTGGCCGCGCAGCGCCTCGATCACCCCGGTCAATGCGTTGGCGAACGTCGGGGCCTGGGTATCGCGCTCGGGATTCGGCGCCGCGCCCTTGCGCGTGGGGGCCAGACCGATGGACCAGAAGGGCGCCAGCCCCAGGCTCTTGTCGGGTTCGGTGGACATTGCGCGCTGCAGCAGCTTCATGCCGCTCACACCGTCGATCAGCGAGTGGTGCATCTTGATGTACATCGCGAAGCGGCCACCTTCAAGACCCTCGATCAGCGTGCATTCCCAGGGCGGACGCGACAGGTCGAGCGGCTGGCTGTGCAGGCGTGCGATCAGCTCGCCGAGTTCGCGCTCGCCGCCGGGCCAGGGCAGGGCGTTGTGCCGCAGGTGCGCCTCGAGGTCGATCTCGTCGTCGTCGACCCAGTAATGCACGGGGCTCTTCAGGATCGAGGACTTCAGGCGCCGGTTCCAGGGCGCTTCGAACTTGCGGTGCTTGCGGAAGTCCGCCATCAACGTGCGCATAAAGTCGGGCGGCGCACCCTCGGGCAGCCGGAAGGGCATCAGCGCGCCCACGTGCATCGGCGTCTCGCGCGACTCGGTGTAGAGCCACGAGGCGTCGAGCGGGTTCAGGCGGATGGCGGTCATGGGCGGTTCCTTGGCGCGAGGCGGCAAGCCTAAAGAAAAAAGCCCGGGCTGCAAGGCCCGGGCTTTCCGAGGGAGTGCCGATCCTACTTCGATGCTGCAGGCGCGGCGGGCGATGCCGCGGCCGCGGGAGCCATCACGGCCGCAGGTGCCGCGGCCGGCGCGGCCGCCTTGACGGCCGTCGTGGTGGCGGGCAGCAGCGGCACGATCAGCAGCGCCACGATGTTGATGATCTTGATGAGCGGGTTGACCGCAGGGCCGGCGGTGTCCTTGTAGGGGTCGCCCACCGTGTCGCCGGTGACGGCCGACTTGTGCGCTTCGCTGCCCTTGCCGCCATGGTGACCATCTTCGATGTACTTCTTCGCGTTGTCCCAGGCGCCGCCGCCGGTGCACATGGAGATCGCCACGAACAGGCCGGTGACGATGGTGCCCATCAGCAGGCCGCCGAGCGCCGCCGGCCCCAGCAGCAGCCCGACCAGCACCGGCACGACCACCGGCAGCAGCGAGGGGATCATCATTTCCTTGATCGCCGCCTTGGTCAGCATGTCGACCGCCGTGCCGTACTCGGGCTTGGCGGTGCCTTCCATGATGCCCTTGATCTCCTTGAACTGGCGGCGCACTTCGACGACCACCGAACCCGCGGCGCGGCCGACGGCTTCCATCGCCATGGCACCGAACAGGTAGGGGATGAGGCCGCCAAGGAACAGACCGACGATCACCTTCGGGTCGCTCAGGTCGAAGCTGGTGACGATGTTGCGCGCTTCGAGCGAGTGGGTGTAGTCGGCGAACAGCACCAGTGCTGCGAGGCCGGCCGAGCCGATCGCATACCCCTTGGTCACGGCCTTGGTGGTGTTGCCCACCGCGTCGAGCGGGTCGGTCACGTCGCGCACGCTCTTGGGCAGCTCGGCCATCTCGGCGATGCCGCCGGCGTTGTCGGTGATCGGTCCGTAGGCGTCCAGCGCCACGACGATGCCGGCCATGCTCAGCATCGACGTGGCGGCTACGGCAATGCCGTACAGCCCGGCCAACTGGTAGGCCACCAGGATCGCGATGCACACGAAGATCACCGGCCAGGCGGTCGAGCGCATCGATACGCCCAGGCCGGCGATGATGTTGGTGCCGTGGCCGGTGGTGGAGGCCTGCGCGATGTGCTGCACCGGCGAGTACTGTGTGCCGGTGTAGTACTCGGTGATCCAGACCATCGCCGCGGTCAGTACCAGGCCGACGGCGCAGGCGCCGAACAGCCTCAGGTGGGTGCCGGCACCCAGCGCATCGGCCGGCATCACCGCGCCGGTGACGAAGTAGAAGGCGATCAGCGACAGCACGCCGGCCACCGCCAGGCCTTTGTAGAGCGCTGGCATCACGTTCTTCATGCCAGGACTGGCCTTGACGAAGCCGCAACCGATGATCGAGGCGATGATCGACACCCCACCGAGCACGAGCGGGTACATCACGGCGGCCATCGCCGCAGCCGGCACCACCAGCGCACCGAGCGCCATGGTGGCGATCAGCGTGACGGCGTAGGTCTCGAACAGGTCGGCGGCCATGCCGGCGCAGTCGCCGACGTTGTCGCCCACGTTGTCGGCGATCACCGCCGGGTTGCGCGGATCGTCCTCGGGGATGCCGGCTTCGACCTTGCCCACCAGGTCGGCGCCGACGTCGGCGCCCTTGGTGAAGATGCCGCCCCCCAGACGCGCGAAGATCGAGATCAGCGAGGCGCCGAAGGCAAAGCCGAGCATCGGCTTCAACACCGTGGCCAGGCTCTTGTCGGGTGTCAGCTGGCCGTTCTGGGTCGTGAACCAGAAGAAGATCCCCACGCCCAGCAGGCCCAGGCCGACCACCAGCATGCCCGTGATGGCGCCACCCTTGAACGCCACGTCGAGTGCCGGGCCGATGCCGCGGGTCGCGGCCTGCGCCGTGCGCACGTTGGCGCGAACCGACACGTTCATGCCGATGAAGCCGCAGGCGCCCGACAGCACGGCGCCGAGCACGAAGCCCGCCGCCGTGGTGCTGTCGAGGAAGACCGCGATCAGGATCGTGAGCACCACGCCGACGAGCGCGATCGTCTTGTACTGGCGTGCCAGGTAGGCGGCAGCGCCTTGCTGCACTGCGCTTGCGATCTCCTGCATGCGGGCGTTGCCCGCGTCCTGCCTCAGGATCCAGCTGCGCTGGATGAAGCCGTACAACACCGCGGCCACACCGCAAGCCAGCGCCAGGTACAGCGCCATCGAGGTTGACATGAAGGATGCTCCTTGTCTTGTTTGTCGAATCGGTGCCGGGTACGCCCCGGAACAACCCGTGATGCTAAGCGACGCGCGGTGCGTGTCCTGCCGTGGCTTTCCCGCGTCGGTTTCGTGCAAGGCGCGGACCCTAGAATCGGGGTTATCCCTGAATCCTCGCTGACGCCAATCCATGAGCCTGCACAACGTGACCCCCGGCGCAAAGGCGCCCGACGAGTTCAACGTGATCATCGAGATCCCGATGAATGCCGACCCGATCAAGTACGAGGTCGACAAGACCAGCGGCGCGATCTTCGTCGATCGATTCATGACGACGGCCATGCATTACCCGTGCAACTACGGCTACGTGCCACGCACATTGGCCGACGACGGCGACCCGGTCGATGTGCTGGTGATCACGCCCTATCCGCTCACCCCGGGGGTGGTCGTGACCTGCCGCCCGCTGGGCGTGCTCAAGATGGACGACGAAGCCGGTGGCGACGCCAAGCTGCTGGCGGTGCCGATCGACAAGGTGCTGCCGATGTACTCGCACTGGCAAAAGGTCGAAGACGTCAATCCGATGCGGCTGAACGCGATCCGGCATTTCTTCGAGCACTACAAGGACCTCGAACCCGGCAAGTGGGTCAAGGTGGTCGGCTGGCAGGACGTGGACGCGGCGAGGAAAGAACTCGCCGACGGTCTGCGGAACTACGGCAAGCGTTGACTCCGGTAGGGGTTGCGCTCGTTGAGTTCATCGAGGTAGCTCTCGACACCGGTGCCCTCGCTGCGCAGGAACTCGTCCACCGCTGACGCAAAGCGCGGGTCGGCGAGCCAATGGGCAGACCAGGTGCGGATCGGCAACAGGCCGCGAGCCATCTTGTGCTCACCCTGCGCACCGCCTTCGAATCGCTGGTAGCCGTTGGCGATGCACCAGGCGAGCGGCTGGTAGTAGCAGGCCTCGAAGTGCAGGCACGGCACATGCTCGACGGCGCCCCAGTAGCGGCCGTAGGCGGCGCCGCGCGGTGGGTCCAGCGCGATCAGCGAGGTGGCGATCGGGCGGCCTTCGCGTCGCGCGACGATCATCAGCCAGTTCTCGGGCATCGTGCGTTCCATTGCAGCGAAGAACTCGCGCGTCAGGTAGGGCGTCGAATGGTGCGCTTCGTAGGTCAGGGTGTAGCAACGGTAGAAGAAGTCCCACAGCGACGGATCTATCGATCTGCCCTGGTGAACATCGAAGGTCACACCAGCGTCTGCCACGCGCCGCCGCTCCTGCGCGACTTTCTTGCGCTTCTCGCGGGCCAGGCTGGCGCGAAAGGCCTCGAAGTCCTGCCATGGCTCGGGTTCGCGCTGGGTCCAGTGGAACTGCACGCTCTCGCGCAGCATCATGCCCGCGCGCTCGCAGGCCTGGCGGTCTGCTTCGGACAGGAAGAGCAGGTGCGCCGATGACAGCCTGGCCTGGCGCGCAAACGCCAGCAGGCCTTGCAACAGCACGTCGCGCGAGGCGTCGTCGCGCGCCAGCAGGCGCGATCCGGGCACCGGCGTGAACGGGACCGCGCCGAGCAGCTTGGGGTAATAGGCCAGCCTGTGGCGCCGGTAGGCGTCGGCCCAGGCCCAATCGAACACGTACTCGCCGTAGGAGTGGCTCTTGAGGTACAGCGCACAGGCGGCGCGCAGCGTGTTGCCGGCTTCGACGACGAGCCACGCGGGCGACCAGCCGGTGTCCTCGATCGCGCTGCGGGATTCGTGCAACGCCACGAGGTATTCGTGCTGCATGAACGGCGTGGGTGCGTCCTGCAGTGCGAGCAGCTGGTTCCACGCGAGCGCGTCGATCGCACGCGGATCATCGTGGATGCGGATGACATAATCGATCGACATCAAGGAACCCGAGATCGCGCGTGGTGTTGAAAGTCGCCCTGGCCCAGATCAACGCCACCGTGGGTGACCTGCAAGGCAACGCGCGGCGCATCATCGAGGGGGCCCGCAGCGCGCATGCGCAGGGTGCGTTGCTGGTGGTGGCCCCCGAACTGGCGCTCACCGGCTATCCGCCCGAGGACCTGCTGCTCAGGCCGGCGTTCATGCAGGCCTGTGGCGAGGCGCTTTCCGCGATGGCGCACGAACTCGCGACATGCGAGGGGCTGCATGTCGTGGTGGGGCATCCGCATCAGTTCGGCCATTGCGGTGATGTTAGGACCAAGTCGACGGTGCGGCCGCTGCGCTTCAACGCGGCGTCGGTCCTGGCCGGTGGCCGACCGATCGGCACCTACTGCAAGCGCGAGTTGCCGAACTACCAGGTGTTCGACGAGCGACGCTATTTCGCGTCGGGTCGCGATGCAGGGCAGGGCCCGCTGGTGTTCGATGTGGCCGGCACGCGAGTGGGCGTGCTGATCTGTGAAGACGCGTGGTTCGAGGAGCCGGGACGCGTCGCCAAGGATGCCGGCGCGCAGGTTCTGGCGGTTCTCAATGCCTCGCCGTTTCACCTCGACAAGGCCGAGGAGCGTGAGGCGCGCATGGCCGAACGCGCGCGTGCGACGGGCTTGCCGGTGCTGTTCTCGCACCTGGCCGGCGGTCAGGACGAGGTGGTGTTCGATGGTGCGTCGTTCGCGGTCGATGCGCGCGGCACGGTGTGCATGCGTGCCGCCAGCTTCGACGAGGCGGTCGCTATCGCCGAGGTCGATGGGGGCACGGTGCGCGGCACGGTGCAGCCACGGCCTGCCCTCGAGGCGCAGGCCTGGGCAGCTCTGGTGGTCGGCGTGCGCGACTACCTGGGCAAGAACGGGTTCCCCGGCGCGATCATCGGCTTGTCGGGCGGCATCGATTCGGCGCTGGTGCTTGCAGTGGCCGTCGACGCGATCGGGGCGGACAAGGTGCGCTGCGTGATGATGCCCTCGCCCTACACCGCCGACATCTCGTGGATCGACGCGCGCGACATGGCCGCACGCCTGGGCGTGCGCTACGACGAGATCTCGATCGCGCCGATGATGGAGGCATTTCGCGCCAGCCTGGCGTCGCAGTTCGCCGGACTGCCCGAAGACACGACCGAGGAGAACATCCAGGCTCGCATCCGCGGCACGCTGCTGATGGCGTTGTCGAACAAGACCGGTCGCATCGTGCTGACCACCGGCAACAAGAGCGAGATGGCCACCGGCTACTGCACTCTGTATGGAGACATGGCGGGCGGCTTCGCGGTCATCAAGGATGTGGCCAAGACGCTCGTCTATCGCCTGGCGCGGTGGAAGAACGCACAGGGTCACGAGGTGATTCCCGAGCGCATCATCACGCGCGCGCCCTCGGCTGAGTTGCGCCCCGACCAGACCGACCAGGACAGCCTGCCGCCCTACGACGTGCTCGATGCGATCCTGGCGCGCTACATGGAGGACGATCAGAGCGTGGACGATATCGTGGCCGCCGGGTTCGAGCGCACCACGGTGGAGCGCGTGGCGCACCTCATCAAGGTGAACGAGTACAAACGGCGCCAGTCGCCGGTGGGCATCCGCATCACGCACCGCGCGTTCGGGCGCGATTGGCGCTATCCCATTACCTCGAAGTTCCGTGCTTAAATCGCTTTCAAGTCAGACACTGGAGCGCATGCCATGAAGCAGATCACCGCGGTCATCAAGCCCTTCAAGCTCGAGGAAGTGCGCGAAGCCTTGGCCGACGTCGGCGTGTCGGGCCTTACGGTCACCGAGGTCAAGGGCTTCGGCCGCCAGAAGGGCCACACCGAGTTGTACCGTGGCGCCGAATACGTGGTCGACTTCCTGCCCAAGGTCAAGGTCGAGGTGGTGGTCAAGGACGGCGATGTGGACCGGTGCGTCGAAGCGATCGTGAAGGCCGCCAAGACCGGCAAGATCGGTGACGGCAAGATCTTCGTCAGCTCGGTCGAGCAGGTGGTGCGCATCCGCACCGGCGAAACCGACGAAGCGGCGGTCTAGCTAGATCTTCGAGTAGTCGTCCGGCGCCGTCGCGAGCAGCGCCGCCTGGCGCACCCGGGCCAGCAGGCGGGCTGCATCGTCATCGACCATCAGGGCGTCGAACTGCGCCTTCGACACGAAGCCGCGCGTGTGGCTCACCCGCATGAACTCGAGCAGCGAGTCGTAGTAGCCCTCGACGTTGAGCAGCGCGACCGGCTTGTCGTGGTAGCCGAGTTGCTGCCACGACCACATCTCGTAGAGTTCCTCGAGTGTGCCGATGCCGCCGGGCAGCGAGATGAAGGCATCGGCGCGCTCGGCCATCAGCTGCTTGCGCTCGTGCATCGTCTGCACCACATGCAACTCTGACAGGCCGACATGGCCCACTTCGCGGTCCATCAGGGCCTGCGGTATGACGCCCACCACGCGCCCTCCGGCGGCCAGCGCCGCATCGGCCACTGCGCCCATCAGGCCGACCCGACCGCCGCCGTAGACCAGCGTCGCGCCGTCTTGGGCGATCAGGCGCCCCAGCGAGCGGGCGGCCTCGGCGAAGGCCGGCGCATCGCCGAAACGCGAACCGCAATACACGGCAACGGCAAAGGACTCGGCGTTCATGCGAGGCGTTGAACGATCGCGGCGATCCAGATCCCGCCGCAAAGCAGCAGCGTGAGCATCACTGCGGCACTGCCGAAATCCTTGGCGCGCTTGGAGAGTTCATGGTGCTCGAAGGAGACGCGGTCGACCGTGGCTTCGATGCCCGAGTTCAGCAGTTCGACGATCAGCACCAGCACCACGGAGCCTGCGAGCAGCGCGACCTGGGTCCAGTCGCGGCCGAGCCAGAAGGCTGTTGGAAGCATCGGGATGGCCAGCCACACCTCCTGGCGGAACGCACTCTCGCCCCGGTAGGCCAGGCGCAAGCCGCTCAACGAGTAGCCGGTGGCTCGAATGACGCGATCGATGCCGGTGCGGCCCTTGTATTCGTTGGTCATGCGCGGGATTGTGCCCGCCAGTGGACGAGAAGCGTGCCGCACAGCGCGTCGTGCCAGAACTGGCGCTGGGGGTGCGCCAGGGCCAGCAGCGCGTAGGCCACCACACCGACGACGACCAGCGTGAAGATCTCCCAGGCGTTGTGCAGACCAGCGATACGTGCCGCGATCAAGGCCGGCGCGAACCAGACCCAGCTCGCCAGGTATCGGCACAACGCGCGCAGGCGCCCGACGGGCTCGCCCTTGGCCGTGACCAGGCGGATGTTCCAGGCGCGCATGGCCACGGTCTGGCCGCCGCGAGACCAGAAGACAACGAAGTACGTCGCCAGCACCACGAAGACGAAGGCCTGCAGCCCGGTTTGTCCCTGCAGCGCATGCCGCTGGCTTGTCACCGCGCCGTAGACCAGGCCGGCCGCGAACACCACGCCGAACAGCAGGACGCCCTCGTAGACGAACACCGCCAGGCGGCGCACGATGCCGGGTACCTGCGCGACCTCGGGCGCCGGCACCTCGGCAACAGAGGTCATTTCTTGTCGTGCGGCTTGTCGCGCTGGGCGTCGCCGCCGCCGGGATTGCGCACAGTCGCGGCCTGGGCCCCCCGCTGCGGCAGCAAGGTGGTGGCATCGACGAACCCGGGCGTTGCCGCCACCTTCGGCATGCCTGCCTGCTGGTGCAGCGGCGGGGCAGGCGGCTTGGACACCAGGTTGGTGGTCGCACCGGCGCCCCGCTGCACCACGCTCGGGCGCACCGGTTGCACCAGCGCCGGCGCCGGCAAGCGCACCACGCTGGACTTGGTGTCTGGCCGAGCCTCGTTACGCCCGTTGTTGCCATTCGCGGGCCGGGCGCGCTCAGCGAGTTCGCGCCGCTGTTCAGCCGGCAACGCGCGGTAGGCTTCCCATTGCTGCTGTCGCTCCTCTCGACCGAGCGGGCGCGCTTCCTGGAAGTTCAGGCGGGCGCGTGCGCGCTCCTGGGGTGTCAGGCGCGACCAATCGGTCATGCGCTGCTGTACCCGGGCCTTTTCGTCCGGTGGCATTGCACCGAAGCGGTTGGACAACTCGATCCATTTCTGCTGCTGCGCAGGGGGGATGGTGGACCAATCGCGCTCAAGCGGCGCGAGCACATTGCGCTGGTTGGCGCTCAGCGAGCCCCAGACCGCCGGCGATTGCGCATGCACCCAGCCGACAGCGCACAGGGCAAGACAAAGCAGCAAGCGGCGCGCGGCACGATTCACCGGCGCCCGACCTTCAGGAATTCGGCAAAGCCGGGATCGCGGTAGGCGTCGGGCGGCACGTCGTCGGCCAGGATGGCTGCATCGATCTCGGCGGCTGCCTCGATCTGCGAACGGGTGTAGTGGTCGTCGATCAGGAACAGACCCAGCACGAGCACGCCCAGTGGCACAAGCGATGACAGTCGCAGCCACCACGGGGTGTCGCTTCCGCCGGGCCCGGCCAGGGCCAGGGTGGCGCCGCCCGCCGCGCCAACGGCCGAAGCGGGGGCCGCCATGCGGGCCTGCCGCGCACGCGCCAGCGCCTGTTCGCGCGCGACGCGCAGCCGCTCGTCGATGTCGCGGCGCGGCTGCAGAACCTCGCGCTGCGTCAGCGCAGCACCGATTCGACGGCCGAAAACGTCCTGTAACGCCTCATTGCGCTGGAAGTGGTCTTGATTCGTGATGTGGTTCATGGCGTGACTCCCTTGGCGCGCAGGGCCCTTGCCAATGCATGAACAGCCCGCGAGCAATGCGTCTTTACGCTGCCCTCGGAGCATCCCATCACTGCCGCAGTTTCTGCAACATCCAGTTCCTCCCAGTAACGGAGAAGGAAAGCTTCGCGTTGACGCCCGGGCAGCTTTGTGACTTCTCCTTCGATCATTTCGAGAATTTGTAAGCGACCGACCGAATCAGCCGCGCTTTCGGCAGCCGCGCTGGTGCTGGACAGGTCGAGCATTTCCAGCAGGTCGAAGTCGCCCCCATCGTCATCAGCGCCTTCGAAGTCCGAAAGGTTGACAAGTACGGCATTGCGGACCTTCTGGCGCCGAAACCAGTCCATGGTCGCATTGGACAGGATGCGCTGGAACACCAGCGGCAGCTCCTCCGGCGGTCGGTCGGCGTACTTCTCGGCCAACCGGATCATTGAATCCTGCACGATGTCCAGCGCGGCATCGTCGTTGCGAACGGTGTAGGCCGTGCGCTTGAACGCGCGCTTTTCGACGCTCTTGAGGAAGTCGGAGAGTTCTTTTTCGGTCGCCAAAGGGCGGCTCGCTGTGAGGGCGCCCCAGGGCACGGGCGCGCAGGATTATCACGCAGCGATCCGGGGCTTCGACCGGTGACATAATGCTGCTCCGCACAACGCTCTTTTCGGTTCTCGGCGGGGGCAGCCTACTCGGGCCCCATTCGTTGACCGCGCAGGTTCCGCATCCGCCTCACGAGGGCGCGAGAAGGGACACCGATGGATTTTCGTCAGAGAAAT